>Ga0187781_10001555_pt1 | contig 17352 bp, 13 predicted proteins | sample 0715_SJ02_MP02_2_FD_132447 | JGI IMG/M metagenome (GOLD analysis project Ga0187781, IMG submission 132447) | Tropical peat soil microbial communities from peatlands in Department of Meta, Colombia - 0715_SJ02_MP02_20_MG | ecosystem: Environmental > Terrestrial > Soil > Wetlands > Peat | place... | reverse complement strand
TCATTGGTTCGGCCAGCGGGCCAAGAACGCGGTCGAGCAGGCGCGCCAGCAGGTGGCGAAGTTGCTTAACGCTCGGCCGGGTGAGGTGATTTTCACAAGCGGAGGCACGGAGTCCGATAACGCGGCGATTCTCGGGATCGTCCAGGCCTCGCGTGTCGCGGCCCCGCACTTCATCACGACGGGTATCGAGCACCACGCCGTTCTCAACACCGCGCAGGCCCTCGAAAAACAGGGCGTCAGGGTTACCTATGTCCGCGTGGGCTCGAGCGGGGTGGTTGATCCGGAGGACGTGCAACGCGCCATTCGCCCCGAAACGTTGCTGATTTCCATCATGCACGGGAACAACGAAATCGGCACAATCCAACCCCTTGCGGAAATTGGGGACATCGCCCGCGAGCACGACATCTATTTTCACACCGATGCGGTTCAGTCGGTGGGCAAGATTCCTGTGGACGTCGAGAAGCTGGGGGTGGACCTGCTTTCTCTCTCCGCGCACAAGTTGAATGGGCCGAAGGGCGCCGGTGCCATGTATATCCGCAAGGGCACCATCCTCAAGCCGCTGCTTTACGGAGGCCATCACGAGCGCGACCGCCGTCCGGGCACCGAAAACGTGGCCGGGATTGTCGGGCTGGGGATGGCGGCGGAACTCGCCGGGGCTCACCTCGAGGAGTATGGGCAAGCGGTGGGAGGGCTGCGCGACCGTCTGGAGCGAGGTATCCTCGAGTTGGTTCCCCAAGTCAGCGTCAACGGAGACCCGCAGCGGCGACTGCCCAACACCAGCAACCTCTGCGTCGAGTACATCGAGGGTGAAGGCTTCGTCATTGCGATGGACTTGAGAGGGATTGCATGCTCGACCGGAGCGGCATGCTCCTCAGGTTCGGTCGAGCCTTCGCACGTTCTCTCCGCTATCGGGCGCACGCCGGAGCAGGCGAGATCGAGCATCCGGTTCAGCTTGGGCCGCTACACCACCCCCGAAGATATCGACGCCACGCTGGCAACCCTCCCCGGCGTGGTCGAGCGACTCCGGTCCGTTTCCCCTCGCTACAAAGCTGTTGGGGCTAGAGACTAGGGCTGGGTCAATTTTGGATTTTAGATTTTGGATTTTGGATTGGGATTTCGACCCTCCATTCTCGAACCTCGAACTCCCAGCTACCATTTTCCGGTTTCGATTTTCTAATTTCGATTTTCGGTTTTTCGTTCATGACTATTGCTGTCGCGATGAGTGGAGGCGTGGATAGTTCCACTGCCGCCGCCTTGCTCATCGAGAACATTTCGGATCTCAAGGCTGCTGCAGTGCGCGTCCCCTCCACCGCGGTGATCGGGCTGACGATGCAGTTGTGGAACCAGCGCCGTTTGCCGCGCTTGCAAGGTCAAGGGAACGATATCAATGCATCCGGGCACGCCAGCGGCCGCTGTTGTTCGCTTGATGACGTTTACGATGCCCGAGCCGTCGCGCATTGCCTGGGGATCCCGCATTACGTGGTTAACCTCGAACGGGAGTTCGAAGCTACGGTGGTTGAGCCGTTTGTGGCGCGCTACCAGGCAGGAGAAACGCCCATTCCCTGCAGCCTGTGCAACACGGAAATCAAGTTCGAACGGTTTACCGCCCTGGCACGCCAGGTCGGCGCCGAGCGCATCGCCACCGGCCATTACGCCCGCCTCCGGCGGGATGAAAGCACAGGCCGCTTCGGACTCCTCCGCGGGGTCGACCGGAGTAAGGACCAAGCCTACTTCCTCTTTGGCCTCACGCAAGAGCAGCTCGCGCGGGCCATTTTCCCGCTGGGAGAATTGAGCAAGGAGCAGGTGCGCACGATAGCCCGCGCCAAGCAGCTACCCGTGGCCGACAAACCCGAAAGCCAAGAAATCTGCTTCGTCCCCTCAGGCAATTACCGCGACTTTATCGAAGCCTACCTGGAGGAGCAGAGCAAGAAGCCGGAGGCTCAGCCGGGCGAAGTTGTCTCAACTGAAGGGCAGGTGCTTGCCGAGCACGGAGGGATCCACAACTTCACGGTGGGCCAAAGAAAGGGGTTGGGAGTTGCGGTGGGCGCCCCGCTTTTTGTCATCCGACTCGAGCCGGAAAAGAACCGGGTCGTAGTGGGGCCTGAGCGGGAGCTATTCCACCGGAGATTCGTGGTTCGCGACCTCAACTGGATTCGCGCGGTTCGGGAAGGCGAAGCCCTCGAGGCCCACGTCAAGATTCGTCATAATCATCCTGGCGCACCAGCCCGAGTCGAATCCCACGGAGCGAACGAAGCCGTCGTGACCTTCCATCAGCCCCAGCGGGCAATTACTCCTGGGCAGGCGTCGGTCTTCTACGATGGGGACGAAGTATTGGGCGGCGGGTGGATTGCGCGCGTCGTGTCGTAGGGGCGATCCGTCGGCTGACGGATGGTCGCCCGCCCTGCGGCCCAAAGCCTTCGGGCCCCCGCCTACCGAAGGGCTTCGGCCCGCATGCAGGCGGCGGGCCTCGGGCGGCAACAAGGGCCGCCCCTACAGCCGCTTCAAGAAGGCCCACGTCGCGGGGGCCAGGCGGCGCGCTGTCCGGTTTCGAGAAAAATTCTCTTTCAGCCGACGGACGTCACGCGGCAAGTCGACGTCGGGATAGCCCTCCAGCATCGAACACGAAAAGCCACGCCGCAACAAGCTCCCAAGCGTATCGCGGAAGGCAAAGGCTGTGCTCCAACGAACGCTCCTGAAGATACCCCGTAACATCCCAGGATCTGCCGGTCGCCGAAGAGCAATCAAATAATATCCGCCGTCAGGGCAGGGGCCTAGCACCGACTCGCAGGTTTGCAACTCACGAAGAGCCTGGCGCAGAGTGCACGCCGGAACCAAAGGAGAGTCGGTCCCGATAACCACACAGCTCGGATGGAGAAGAAGGAGTCGGCGAAAGGCGTTTTCCAGGCGATCGCCCAAATCCTTCCCTTGTTGGCGGATGATGCGAAACTTGCGAATGCGGGCCGGCGGCCAAGACGGCCCGCGAGGCGCCCGCCCCGCAATCCGGCGCAAGGTGATGGAGTCTCCTGCCAGAAGAAGATAAGGCTGGACGGACCCTTTCAGTCGCGCAACTTTGCGGAGAGTATCGGAGATGAACGCCGCTTGCAGAGTAGCGGCGCCGTGCTGCCCAAGCAGAGGGATCAAGCGAGTCTTGGCATGGCCAGCGATGGGCGAACGCGCGAACACCGCCAAAGCCGGTAGCTGGTGGGTGGGACCTGGTACGCGGGGCGCGGATGGCCTTCCCCACGCAAGCCCTGCCAAACGTCACCTCCACGACGAGGAGTGTTCGGGTCGTGGGCTTCCCCCACTCACGACCTGCCCAGTCCTGCCGGACGGCGATCAGATGAAAAGCTGCTCGTCCTGGGCTGCGTCTCTGACGCTGGTCGTTCGCCGGCGCGAGAACAGGAATTCCAAGCCCGCTTGAAAGCCTTTGAGGACCGCCGAAACTTCTTGGACGGGCACCAGCACCCCCTGCTGCACGGCTTCGGAGGTGGTCTCAACCTTTTGGACGAGCTCGGTAATCATCCGATCCATTCGAATGAGCTGCGCGCGTGATAAGTTCACGAGCTCGCTTACCAGCGCATCCACATCGTTGGTTCGCTCGCGGAGTATCTTGCTGATCTCGGTCAGATTCGTGCCCACGACCCGCAAAGGCTCGCGGGCGTTGCTCACAATTTCCGTGACCGAATGCACCAGCGGATCCAACCGTTGCTTGACGTCGGCGCGGACAGCCTCGACTTGGCCGGGAAGTTTCCGCAATACTAGCCAGATCGCGATCAGCACCCCGGCCTGCATCAGGACCGCCAGAGCAACGAGAATTAGCACAATAGTCAGCCCTGCGGTTTGCTCCATGGTTCGTTCCCCAGTCCTTTTGCGGCCCAGCTTCTTACTTGGCCTTGGCTTTTTCTTCCTGGTAGGCTTGCTTGCCTGCTTCCAGGGCTGCGGAGAGCAATTCCTTTTGCTTGGTCACAAGGTCCTTGCCCTTTTCTACAGCATCTTCCGCTTGGCGTCGCAAGTCTTCCGTCTTAGCCTTCACGTAGTCTCGGCCCTCTTCCGCTTTCCCCGCAATGTACTCGCGAGTCTCTTTCCCAGACTGGGGAGCAAGGAGTAGGGCCGCAACCGCTCCCAGACCTAGACCCGCAAGAAAGAACCCCAGATTCGTTGCACCACTACTCTCTTCGCTCATAAGCTACCTCCGCTTCACACTAAAGCACGCCTCGCACAGCTTCTTTGCCGCTCTCCAATACCTCGGCAAGCCGCTCCTTTTGCCTGCTTACTAATCCCTTGCCCTTGTCCACCAATTCCTCAGCCTGCTCCCGCAAATCCCGGCCTTTGGAAGCCATGTAATCCCTACCTTCCTCAGCTTTCCTGGCAATCAGCTTCCGCGTCTGCTGGCCGGTCTTGGGCGCAAGCAGCAGGGCCACTCCGGCACCCACGCCGATGCCGGCAAGGAAACAACCTACTCCCGCACTTACGCTACATCTCGCCATAACTACCTCCGTCTTTCTCCCGCCAATCTAGCATAAAGTGGGAAGTCAAGCAATAAAATTTATTATTTTGTGTAATTTATGAATAGACCGGCCAGACGGTGCATTAACAGAGCTGCCCTGCTGGCCGCTTTTTTGGTCACCCTCGGGCGAGCACATGGGCCACCCCTACACGACTTCGATCTCTCAGCCGCCGTCTTTCGGCAACCTGCTGAAATGCTCCAGAATCCGCTGCGCTTGTGCCGAGTTTACCACTTGGCCCAGTTCCTCGGCAGACAGGTTTTGCATGGCGCTTAGGCTGCCAAAGTGCGAGAGAAGCTTGCTGGCTGTTTTCTCGCCGATTCCGGATATGTTCAGCAACTCGCTCCCCAGCTCCCGTTTTCCGCGTCGCGCCCGGTGGAATGTCACCGCGAAACGGTGTGCCTCGTCGCGAATCTGCTGTATCAAATGAAGCGCGGGGGAGTGATGATCGAGAACCACAGGGTCATCCTCACGCCCCATGAGGTAGAGGATTTCCTCCCGCTTGGCAATGCTCGCTAAAGGCTGGTTGATGATACCCAGGCGTTCCAAAGCTTCCGCGGCCGCATGGAGCTGGCCGATTCCCCCGTCGATCAGAATCAAATCGGGGAGCTTTTTGTTTTCTTCCTGGAGTCTTTTGTAGCGGCGCCCCACAACTTCTCTCATGCTGGCAAAATCGTCGTTTTGAGGAACCGTCTTGATGATGAATTTACGGTATTCCGACTTCTTCATGCCCCCGCCTTCCCATACCACCAGTGAGGCGACGATATCCGACCCTTGAGTGTGGGAAACATCGAAGGCCTCAATTCGATTGGGTGGTTGGGGCAAATCCAGGGCTTCCGCCAGGCTCTCCTGCACTTGGCGGGCCCCCGGCTTAAGAATTCGAAACCGCCTTTCGAACGAGTGGCGCGCATTCCGCGCGACCAGTTCAAGCAGGGCACGTCTTCGCCCCGCCTGTGGGGTCAGGATCTTCACCGGATGGCCTCGCCGCTCGGCCAGCGATTCTTCCAGAAGTTCACGATCCTCGAAGTCCACGGGCACATGGATCTCGCCGGGGAGATACTGCTGATCGAGATAAACCTGCTTGAGCAGGGATGAGAAAAACTCACCGGCATGGAAGCCCTCGAGGTCTTCCCAGAAAAACTCGCGCCGGTCCAAAACCCGCCCGCCCCGCAAGTGAAACAGGTTCACGGCCACCAGCGGGCCCTCCTGGTGAAAGCCCAGGATGTCGGCTTCTTGCCCGGACCAGGCAGCCATCTTCTGCCGCTCGCGAAGCTCTTCCACGGTCATGATCTGGTCGCGGTAACGCGCCGCGTCTTCAAAAAGGAGTTTTTGGGAGGCCTCCGCCATGCGCGTGTGCAGGCTCCGCACCAGGTCGCTTTCCCGCCCCTCGAGCAACATGCGGACATCCCGCACCGCTTCCGCGTACCGCTCCGCCGTGGTCAAACCCTCCACGCACGGACCAAGGCAGCGCTGGATGTGATACTGAAGGCACGGCCGAGGATGGTATCGCGTCAAATCAACGTTGCAGGAGGGAACAAGGAAGTGGCGATGAATAAAATCCACGATACGATAAGCCAGGTTAGCCGGAAAATACGGGCCGTAATAAACTGAGCCGTTTTTCTTTATTCTCCGCGTGACATAGACGCGCGGGAAACGCTCTTGAAGAGTGAGCTTGATGAAAGGATACGACTTGTCGTCTCGGAGCAGAATGTTATAGCGCGGCTTAAACTGCTTGATGAGGTTGTTCTCCAGCGCCATCGCCTCCCGCTCATTGTCAACGAGGATGGTCTCGAGATCCTCGGCGACATCGAGCATGCGGTCCCGCTTTTCATCCCCGGGCCGCGACTCTTGAAAATAGGAGCGCACGCGGTGGCGAAGCGACTTCGCTTTGCCCACATAAATGGGGTGGCCCGCATCGTCCTTGAAAATATAGACCCCGGGCTGGGCAGGCAGGGATTCGGCTCTTTCGACAAGCGCAGGATTCACCAGCTTCTCCTGAGATTATTATCCGCCAGCGCCGAGGTTTGTCAAAGTGACAAGTGCGCGGCTATTCTTGACTTCCTCAGGGGGAGTGAACTAGCTTAAGTCATGCTTCCACGCAGCTTCTTTTTGGCAGTGTTGTTGTCAGCGTCTCTTACCACTTGCAGCACGGCGCGCGGAAATGAACTCTCTGTTGAGGGCGCCCCTGCTGACAGCGGTTTCAACGTGGGCTCGGTGGCGACACTCCGCGCCACAGTGAAAGGCTTTGCGGGTGACGCGCACCGTTATGCCGTGTTCGCGGAGATTCAGTACGCCGGCACTACTTCCACAACCAGCGTCCAAATGGACCAGGTTCGAGAGCCCCGGCCGGGGGAGGCGGACTACGAAATCGGATGGCCTATTCCTGCGGACGCCCCCACCGGACTATACACTTTTACCGTGCGAGTGCAAGACCGCACCACACGTCGCACCGTCGCCCTCCAGCCTTTGCGAGCCTTTGCAGCATACAAAAAGCTGATTCAAATCTCTCACTTAAGCTTAGACAAAACCTTCTACAACCTGGGCGACCCCTTGCAATGCCAACTGACCCTGGAGAACCTTACCGATGCTAAGATCGACAACCTGCGCGTCGAGTTCTCCAATGCCAACTATCCTTGGATCTCTCTCTATTCTCGAGAAGCCGGCCCCAATCCAAATCTCGCCCTGAAAGTCCTGCGCGACCACTTAAACTTGGCGCCGCGTGGAACGGCAACAATTCCCATGATGAGCGCGGGGATTGCCTCTTTTCTCGAAGGCGAACAAAAAGAGGTCCTGGGGGTTGGCGCTCCCGAGCGCCACGAGAAGAACCCCCCGCCGGAAGTGGACAGATACACGGTGGCGGTGTGGAACGCTGACCACACTGTCCTCTACGATATGCAATTCACTCCTCCCACCATTGTGCGGCCAGCCGATCGCGACCTTCCCATCCCGTACAGCAGGAATTTTGCGCACCCCTATAACTCCGATATCGACTACGTAAACTACCGGCACTTTTACCCCCCAGGCGCGGTCTCGCGCTTTGTCACCCTGGATCACTCGCGGACGCTCTACCGTCCGGCAGATCGAGTCAGAATCGCAGCCACGCTGAAGAATTCGGGAGACGAAACTTGGAGCGGCGCGGAGTTCCGGACAACCATCCTGGATCCCGCCGGCAATGCCGTCCACAAGGCGACACTCCTCTCAGGGATCAATCTCGGCCCTGGCCAAAAACAGGCAGCCACCTCGGATGCCTGGACAATTCCTGCCCATCAGGCGCCCGGCACATATGGGGTAAGGCTGGAATTAATCGACGCGAGTGGGAGGTTGCTGGCTGAGGTGGGCACGGAAATCGCTGTCAACGCGTTGCCGGCTTCGGTGTTGGTCGTTTGCCCGCACGAGGACGACGAGCACGCCTACGCCGGCCTGATCCGCGCCGCTGTCGAGGCGGGCATGCCAGTGCGGGTATTGATGCTCACGGGGGGTGACGTAGGTGAGTGCGAGCGCTACTACGACAAGCCTTGCGGGCCGAACGAAGCACGGGAGTTCGGCATGGTCCGCATGGAGGAAAGCCGCGAGGCCCTGGAACACATCGGCCTGGCCCGCGACAAAGTTGATATTCTGGGCCTGCCCGATGGCGGCTCGGGAGCCATCTGGTCGCAGCACCTGAAACCCTCAAACCCGTACTTGTCGGTGTATCTCGCCTGTGACCACGCCCCTTACGAGCATGTCCTGAAACCCAATTTGCCCTTCGCGCGCGAATCCGTGATTGCCACGATCGAACAGATCATTACGGACTTTCGTCCCGCATTGATCGCGCTGCCCCACCCCGACGAGCGCCACGTGGATCACCGCACCGCGAATTGGCTCGCCATCAAAGCCTGCCAGGAATTACTTCGCGAGCAGAAGATCGATCCGCAGACGATCGTTTGGGGTGATCGAGCTTACGGCGCCGGCGGCTTCAGGCCTGCCCCCTATAAGTATGGAGATGCTGTCGTCTATCTGACCGGTGAGGCCTCGGCGCTCAAGCAGGAGATGAGCTGGATTTACCAGTCGCAGGACGGGAACCTGGAAGAAGGAATGAAAAAGACCTTCTCCGAGCTTCCGCGCCGGGAAGAACACGTGCGCATCCTGGACTGGCAGGAACATGAAGGGTGGAACGAGTAAGGGCTGGCATCTTCTGGCCATAAGGTTGGCATCCAACGATTGCGGGGAAAGTTGAGTCCCCGGCTCGAACGGACACATTCGCGAGGTGACCTGTGAGGAGATATGCTTTTCAAGTCCTGGCTGTTTTGTTTTTGAGCGCTGCCTCGTTAGTGGCGGCTTCCACTGAGCGCTGGATTCACGTGCGCGTGGAGAGAGCAAGTGGTACGAGCGCCAACGTGAGCATCAACGTGCCCATTGAAATGGCGGCTGCGGTTTTGCCTTCGATCCAGACCGATAATCAACACCATGGCAAAATCAGTTTGCAGGCCTCGGTGAATGGCGCGGATCTGCGGGCCCTGCTGGACGCGACCCGCAACTCGCCCGACAACGTTTTCGTCACCCTGGAGCGGCACGACAATGAAGTGAGCGTGGCGAAGTCCGGCCGGGCTTTGCTGATTAAAATCGTTGAGAAGCCAGGCCCCGAACACCATCTTGTCAAAACGATTGCCATCAAAGTTCCCATCTCGGTGGTGCAGGCGCTGCTGACCACCAATTCCGATGAGCTCGACATCGACTCCGGCATGCACGCCCTGGCTCGCGAAGGCGAGGTGGACGTGACGGTCAACAGCGAGAAGGAAACCCTTCGCGTCTGGACGGACACGCACACCACGACGGAGTGAGGGCTCGGGATTAGGGCTGCGGGGCGCCGGGTTTATCCCACCACATTCCGGATCAGGTCAACGAATGACTTTGCGCAAATAGCCTACGCCAATCACCGCGCGGTTCACACCGCCACGGCGGCCGGCGCGCGCGCGGCCTTCCACAGTTCCAGATAAGGCTTGAGGTCATTGGTTAAGGCCCGGAACTGGTCGAGGGTGAGGGATTGGGCGCCGTCGCTGAAGGCCTTTTCGGGGGAAGGGTGCACCTCGACGAGCAGACCGTCCGCACCGATGGCCACGGCCGCGCGCGCCAGCGCCGGCACCAGGCTGCGCCTGCCGGTGGCGTGGCTGGGATCGAGGATGACCGGCAAATGAGTAAGCTCGTTGAGCAGTGGCACGGCGGCGATATCGCAGGTGTTGCGAGTGGCGGTCTCGAAGGTTCGTATGCCACGCTCGCAAAGGATGATGTTGGGGTTCCCGTGGGCGGTGATGTACTCAGCGGACATCAAGAGTTCCATAATAGTGGAGCTCATGCCGCGCTTCAGGAGGACCGGCCGGGAACATTTACCCAGCGCTTTGAGCAGCATGAAGTTCTGCATGTTGCGCGCGCCGACTTGCATGATGTTCGCGTGCTCGGCCACCACCTCCACGTCCTGTTCGCTCATCACCTCGGTGACGATGGCCAAGCCCGTAGCCTGGCGTGCTTTGGCCAGGAGTTTCAACCCCTCGAGCTCCAGGCCCTGAAAGTCGTAAGGAGAGGTCCGAGGCTTAAAGGCACCGCCGCGAAAAATCTTAGCTCCGCTTGCCGCCACGGCCTCGGCGGTTTCCATGATCTGCCTTTCGCTTTCCACCGAGCACGGGCCGGCCATGATAGCGAATTCGCTCCCGCCCACATCCACGCCGTTCACGGGGATGATGGTGCGCTCCTTTTTGAATTCCTTGCTCACGAACTTGTAAGGGGCCGAGATGCGGACTGCGCTCTCCACACCGGGCGCGGCCTCCAGTGACTCGAGGCAGGGAGTGACGTCCCCTACCCCCACCGCCCCAATGACCACGCGCTCTTCGCCCTGGATGGAGTGAACTTTGTAGCCAAACTCCCGTATGCGCTCGCAGACGTGCTCAATTTGCTCTTTAGTCGCATGAGATTTCATGGAAATAATCACCGCCCGCCTCCCGAAAATAAAAAACCCACTCTCTCGAGTGGGTTGGCTCGTCAAAATTTGTTTCCGTGTTCAGGCCAACGCCACTCTATCCTCTGGGGCTAAAGCCCCAAAAGCGGTAGCTAAACCAGTTGGCGTAAGCGCTGAACATCGCCAAACAGCATAGCGTAGGTTCAGACCGGATGCAAGGTATTTCTCAAAGACTTTTTGCTGGGGACGAGCGCCCATTCGAGAGTCGAAAACCCAAGGACGAAATTCTAAATTCGGCACAGCGAATTGCGAACTTCGATTTTCGAATAGCGCTTTTCGCCCTTGACTTTTAGCCGTCCACTGTCGACTATCAACTCATATGCGAGCGACAATTACCACTCTTCTCGTGCTTCTGCTTTGCGCCCCGGCGCGCAGCGGACAGAGGCTGCAAGTGTACTTCATCGATGTGGAGGGAGGTCAAGCCACCCTTTTCGTCTCGCCCTCGGGGGAATCGCTGCTGGTGGACACCGGGTGGCCGGACGCCGGCGGCCGCGATGCGGACCGCATCGTCTCCGCCGCCAAGCTGGCGGGTGTGAAGCAGATTGATTTCCTGGTCATAACGCATTACCACATCGACCACGTGGGGGGCGTGCCGCAGCTCGCCGCGCGCATCCCCATCCGGACCTTTGTGGATCACGGGCCTAGTGTCGAAAGTGGGCCCCAGGCTGACCAGCTTGTTGCGGCTTACAGAAGCGTGAGCGACAAAGGAAACCATCTTCTAGCGAAGCCCGGCGACCTGATTCCGATTCGGGGGATTGAAGTTCGAGTCCTGACGGCTGCCGGAAACGAAATCTCGAGCCCCTTGCCGAGAGCCGGGGCGCCTAACCCGCTCTGTGCCGGAGCGAAGCGCAAGACCTCCGACCCTTCAGAAAACGCCCAGTCAATTGGAATGCTCATTACGTATGGCAAATTCCGTATGATCGATCTGGGGGATTTGACCTGGAATAAGGAACTCGAACTGGCTTGCCCGGATAACAAGATCGGCACGATTGATGCGTATCTGGGCACGCATCATGGCCTCGACCTCTCCGGCGCGCCCGCTCTGGTCCATGCCTTGCACCCCCTGGTCGCCATCATGGACAACGGCGCGAGAAAGGGCGGATCACCCGAAGCATGGCAAACCGTGCGTAGCTCGCCCGGACTCGAGGACATCTGGCAACTGCATTATGCGCTCCAAGCGGGCCAGGCGAACAACGCCCCGGACGACTTCATCGCCAACTTGGAAGAACCTTGCCAGGGAAATTGGATCAAGCTTTCAGCCGAGCCGGATGGCCAGTTCACCGTGATCAACGGGCGAAATGGAAAGACAAAAGCCTATCAGCCGCTTGCCCAATAAAGGTATGTAATTCTCGACTGTCTGCTCCCAACGCCTTTCATTCTGAGCCCCGAGTTGTCGAGACGGAGAATCTCCGCAGCTATCCACCGCTCGGCACATCCCGCGATGATTTTTAACAGTTGTCAATTCTAGATTCGCAAGCATTGCTTGACGTGGTAAAGAATGATATCTTTACTGTAGGGAGGATGGGTAAAGATGGCGCATTCTAGTGTAATAAGCAGCAAAGGCCAGGTAACTGTGCCGCTGGAGGTCCGCATCCGGTTGGGCCTGAAGGAAGGCGATCGGGTGGAGTTCGTTATCGAGGGAGGCAATACGATCATGCGGCCCCTTCGCTCTGAAGAGAATCCGTTCGAGGCTTACGCCGGAGCGCTGGCGGGAGCTTTTCCGGGCGGCGTTCGTGAGATCAATGCCTGGGTGGACAGGATGCGACGGGGCAAGGGGTCGCGGCCATGAGGACAGCTATCGATACCAACGTCATTTCGGCACTGTGGTCCGGCGAGCCTGCGTCCCGGGGCATGGCCGAGCTGCTAATGCGCGCAAAGGAGCAGGGTGGCCTGGTTATTTGCGCACCTGTGTATGTGGAATTGCTGGCGTATCCCAAGGCGACAAGGACCTACCTGGGGCAGTTCCTGGCGTCCACCGGCATCGTGACCGACTTCTTACTGGACGAACGCGTGTGGCAAGAAGCCGCAAGCGCCTTTGCCGCCTATGCTCAAAGACGGCGTGCCTCCAAGGAGGGTGCTTCAAAGCGGCTGTTGGTGGACTTCATCGTTGGGGCACACGCGATTTTGAAGGCAGATCGTTTGCTTACCCTGGACCCGGAGCGCTACCGAACCGCGTTTCCCAAGCTGGTTATGATGCCGTAGAAGCCTGGGCTACCTGCTCGCAGCCGCTTCCAAACGCACTGTTACTATCTGGAATGGTTTGACGGTGAATTTGAAGCCATGGGGAGAGACCGAAAGAGGTCCCTGCTTCCTCTCCAGAGCGTCACACATCCATGCGGATTTGACCTCCAGAAGCGGAGTTTGTACCTCTACCGCGCTCTCCTTGCCAGCAATCTCGACAAAACGCAAAATCGTACCCTCACCGTCCTCGGCCAGCTTCCAAGTCTCCAAGACCACGTCGGATGGATGCACCTGCAAGAAACTAGATCGGGCCGAATCCAGGGGCTTGGTGGAATTGATCGCCTTGTCCTGCGAAGTGATTTGATCCACTTCCAGTGGCGACATTTCCTCTCGACCCAGCCGGCTCAGGTAGGCTGGCTGGAGGTTGTTGCCGCTAGTCAGTACATAGCGGAACGTAAAGTCTCCTCCCTGGCCCGCGGCGTAGTTGGTGAGATAGTAGTTGTTCATTACATAGGAGAAGATCGTGCCGGGACGCTGGCCGAACTCGACCGGCCACGTCCCCCGTACAATACCCCCCAAAGCGACCAGTGGGGCATCCAGCGGAACCAGCGCCGCCGTCACCCCGCCCTGCTCCGCCGCCACCCAGTGCTGCACGGAAAACCATTCCTTGCCGGCTCCGGGCAGTTGGTCGCGGCTGGGATCCAGGAATCCGTTCTGGATTTCATAGCGAAATTGCGGATGGTCCATAGCGAAAGGGAATGCAAAATAAACAGCTTCCTTAGTATAAACTTCCGTCTTGTGCACGCAATTGATGAACTCGATCTTTTTCTGCCCGTTATACAAAATCACTTCTGTCTCGATGCGCGGTGTGTTCACGCCGGAGCTTTCCAGACGCGCCACAACCCCGAAAGGCTGATTGGTTACTGACAGCAGACGGCCTTCGCCGGCATTGTGGACGGAAAGCTCTGGAATGGGCGAAGCTGTGCTGTATTGAATCAGCCGGTTGGGAGTTTGATCGGCTCCCGTGACGGACAGGTACTGATCGAACCGATAGGGACTCGTGGCATTCACCAGCTCTTGGTTCAATTCCTTATCGTAGACGCTCTTCACCGCGCCGGTCTCGGAATCCAGCGCCACCCGGTAGTACTGATTTTCCATCGTGTCTTCTGAAAGCGTCTGCGGGTTTGCCAGCTCGGCTTTGCTTTCCTTCAGCGCGTAAGCCTTGTAGCCCACCGACGGCACGTCTAGCGCCAGAAAACGAATGTGCCGGTAAGCCGGTCCCGTGGAGAGGACTTCATACGGGACGGTTCGGCGTGTGACCTGGTCGACGAGTTCCAACCCTTTGTCCAAGTCCACCTCGACCATGCCGGACCGCGGCCAACTGAGGGGATTGAAAACCAGCAGCGTCCCTTGCGGATCGTAGATAGAGTCCGCAAGGGCGGCCAAGCCTCGCCGCAGCACGTAATCAACATCTTGCTTGGCCTGCACGGCAAAAGCTTCTTTGACGGCAAACTGCTCAAGCGTCTCCTGGCTTCTGGGATTCGATACGCTGCGATCAGCGTCCCAGGTGTGCTCGTCATAGAGCACCATGTTGTACCAGAGGCGCTTCAGCACCTCCGCATCAGGCTTAAGGTGGGGATTGACCAGGCTGCTGAGAGTGGAGAACTTCTCCGCCGCCGGGGCCCGCTGTTCTGTTTCCCGCTCCAGGGCCGCCGGACGCGCGGCCGAGATTATGCCATCTTCCCAGTAAGGTCCACCGTCACCCCGGACCACCGGAATGGCGTCTCCGAATTGCCTGGCGATGTAACGAATGGCTTCGGAAAAACCCGCGTAGCGTAGTCGGGGATAGGCGTAAATCTTGTTCCACTCCTCGGCCAGGGTTGCTTGTTGTGGGAAAAGGTCGGTGTTCTCGACCTGCGTGCCGTAGACCAAGGTTGCATCGGATTTATAATCAGGGCGCGAATAAATCTGGAGAAAACGCGGCAAGGAATCGCGCCCGGCGGCAATTTGAGGCGGCATTCCGAATAATGTCAATACCTGATGGTAGTGTCGCGAGTACCACATCAGCACTCTTCCGCCGTCCGGGCCTTCCCACCAGAAAGGCGACTTCTCGTGCAGTTGGCCAAGTAGGAGAACGGGAGCGCGGTAGTTGTCGCTTGCCGCGGCAAAGTACTTCAGCCCTGCGGCCGCCAGTACCGAGGCGTAGGACCAGGAATAAGAGGGGACATCCGTGATGTCAACATAATCGCCGTCGCCTCCATGCTCCCGATTGAACCGAAAAGCAGGATAGAGGGAGCGCAGGAGGGTTTCCAAGCTGGGAAAACCGGTGAGAAGACTCGCTTCTACTGTGGGGACAAGAATCTTCTTATCCTTCACCATCTGGAAAAGCCGCTCTCGCTCTTCTTCACTGCGTCCGGCCAAGAACTGCCGCACGCACCAATAACCGTCCGGGCTGAAGCGAAAGTCGGGATGGTCGCGAATCAACTGAATGGCTTCGTCCAGCGTCCGGCTTTGAACTTCCGCCACCTTGGCTTGGTAATCTGTATAACCCACATCGAGGTGAAGGTGAGGCACCACGAAGATATTCCACTTCTTGGCCGGATCCAGAACCACACGAAAGCGTCGCGTGTGCCCATTTAGGCTGACGGCAACTTCACCTTTGGTCTCCGGGGTGAATTCGCCAACGGCAAACTCGGCCAATTCCTCGCCGAAATCCCAGCCGGGAGAGAGCTTCGCGGTGAGTTTCTCCTTCCCCACCTTCAGCACCACTTGACCGCCGTTCGAGGGGAAGTTGTGACGGATGTAGACGTCCACAAGCTCGAAAAGCTTATCTTCTTTCCGCTCATAAAAAATGGTGGGCAGCGCCTGGACAGTAACCTCCGCGGATGAATACTCCCTTTCAGTGTCCTGAACAAGTTCCAGGGCGTCATAGAAGAGCCCCGGGTTGGTAACGTCATCGCGCTGTGCCGGCTCATCGATGGCGGTCAGGACTAGCTCATTGGTCCCCTCCTTCAAGAAATCAGTGGGCAGATCGACGGCAACGGTGTTGGCGGAGTACGTCGGCTGGAATACGCAGACCGAATCGCCCGCGGCATAGTTCAATACTGGGTGCTGAAAAAACAGAGCCCGATGGCCATTGATTTCCACCTGAAGGCGTGGGACGCGCGGGGTTTCAACCAGCAACGCCACCCTGAGCGTGTAGAGGCCCTGCGGAGCCTGCGGCAAATCAAACTGGATGGTATAAGGATGCGGCCGGGACCCCGCATTCCCATTCGACGATCCGGGCTGAAAGGCAGGCCAGTCGGCTGCCGGATTGCTCTTGCCGACGATATAAAGCACATCAGTTTTGGGATGGCCGGCGGCAAAGACGGGTGGCCGCACCGGGCCGTTATTGAACTCGCCGGAGGATTGATCGAATTTGCCAATCTGCCATACAACCCTCGATACAGCTCCGGCGCGTAAGCAAAAGCAAATCGCCGACGCCAGAGCGAAAAGTAGGACTTGCCGATGTTTGCGACTATTCACCTGTTCTCCTTGAAATTGGCTCTCAACCTTTCCTTCGCGAACTGTCCCTTCGCCCTCTTCCGAGGGGGGAGGGTAGCAGGGTACAACAACTTGGCTGAGATTTGGAACTAATCCGTCACCCGTCTCACTTCCCGATGACGTGCGCCTCGGCGGCGGAATATGCCTTCACACAAACTCTGAGGCAAAGGACTGTGTTGAGGCACGAGATTGATTGTTGATCTCGTTGCGGGGTATGCTCCAAAGTATGGAAGGGAGGCAGCGGGAAAGTAACAAAATGAGTGCCGAAAGTAACAGCCTCTTCCCTCACTTGAAGACGGAGCAAGTCTCCCCTCGCACCACGGGAATATTGCCCGCTCAGACCATTCGCGAATTAATTGCCGGTGGGCACCTCAAGGCCAGCGAGGCCATCACGGAAGAGCAGATTCAACCAGCCAGCATCGATCTGCGGTTGGGCGAGGTTGCGTATCGGGTCCGCGCCAGCTTCCTCCCCGGCCAAGACTCCACTGTAAAAGAGAAGATCTCCGCGCTTCTCATCACCAAGCTTGACCTCACTGGGGGAGTCGTTTTCGAGCCGGGCTGCGTTTACATCGTGCCCCTGCGGGAAGAGCTGCGCCTGCCCAAGAACGTCGAGGCCAGGGCCAATCCCAAAAGCACCACGGGTAGGCTCGACATCTTCACCAGGCTGATAACCGATTACGGTACTGAATTCGAGCGCGTTCGCCCCGGTTATCGCGGAAGGCTTTTTGCCGAGATCGTTTCGCGCACATTTACCATCCAGGTGCGCACAGGAATGAAACTGAATCAACTGCGTTTCATGCGAGGCAACCCACCTTCCCACGACGGCGCGCTGGCGGAGTTGGACGAGAGGGAAAACCTGGTGTACGAGGACGACGAAGGTCCCGTAAAGGCCAAGATTGACAGGGGGCTGCGCATTTCCGCGCGACTCAATGCGGAGGGCGAAACTGAGCTGGTCGCTTTCCGCGCCAAGAAGCATGCCCCGGCGATCGGCCTAGGCGTGCGCGACTTCTACGACCCTCGCGAATATTGGGACGCGGTTTACTCTGTACAGGGTCGCGGCATCGTCTTGGACCCCGGTGATTTCTATTTGCTGGCATCCAAAGAGAAGGTTCGCGTGCCGCCGGACTACGCGGC
>Ga0187781_10001554_pt1 | contig 17357 bp, 17 predicted proteins | sample 0715_SJ02_MP02_2_FD_132447 | JGI IMG/M metagenome (GOLD analysis project Ga0187781, IMG submission 132447) | Tropical peat soil microbial communities from peatlands in Department of Meta, Colombia - 0715_SJ02_MP02_20_MG | ecosystem: Environmental > Terrestrial > Soil > Wetlands > Peat | place... | reverse complement strand
TCTATCTGACGGCCGCGGGCGTGGGCACGCTCGGCATCGTGGACTTCGACGTGGTGGACTACACCAACCTGCAACGGCAGATCATCCACACCACCGACGATGTGGGCCGCAAGAAGCTCGACTCGGCCGCTGACAAGCTGAAGGCTATCAATCCGTTTCTGAATCTGCACACCTTCGAAACCAAGCTGACCAGCGCCAACGCGCTCGAGCTCTTCCGTGAGTTCGACATCGTTGCCGACGGTACCGACAATTTCCCCACGCGCTATCTGGTCAACGACGCCTGCGTGCTTACCGGCAAGCCCAACGTGTATGGTTCCATCTTTCGTTTCGAGGGGCAGGCGAGTGTGTTCGCCACGGAGGAAGGCCCGTGCTACCGCTGCCTCTATCCCGAACCGCCGCCTCCAGGGCTGGTGCCCTCGTGTGCCGAAGGAGGAGTGCTCGGCATTTTGCCCGGTCTGGTCGGGCTGATTCAGGCGACGGAGGCCATCAAGCTCATTCTCGGTCAGGGCGAATCCCTGGCGGGGCGTTTGCTGATGGTCGATGCGCTCGGCATGAAGTTCCGCGAACTCAAGCTGCGCAAGAACCCGGATTGCCCAATGTGCGGCAAGAACCCGACCATTACCAAGCTGATCGACTATGAAGAGTTCTGCGGCATCCGCGGACAGGAAGAGCCGGCGGGCAATGACGTGCCGTCTATCTCGGTCGAAGACCTCAAGAAGAAGATGGATGCCAAGGCCGATATCTTCATCCTCGACGTGCGCGAGCCGCACGAATATCAGATCTGTAACTTGAAGGGCTATCTCATTCCCGTGGGCGATCTGCCCAAGCGCGTAAGCGAACTCGACTCCAGCCGCGAGATTATTGCCCATTGTAAGATGGGCGCGCGCAGCGCCAAAGCGGTGAATTTCTTGCGGCGCTCGGGATTCAAGAAAGTCTATAACCTGACCGGCGGCATCACAGCCTGGGCGGAGAAGATCGACCCGAAGATGCCGAAATACTGAGTCGAGTGATTAGTTGCCGGTTCCCGCCTTTTCCACACCCCGCGTTGTGACGCAAATCCTTTGCAGGCCTGTTCGAATTCGTGCATACTAGCCCCCTCCTTTCGAGGGAGGCTTATGCTGGTCGACATTCGCAGTTTCTTACTTTGTGGAAGTCTTGTGCTCGGCACGTGTTTCTCAGCTTCTGCGGTCGAAAATGCGACCCTCGGACCTAACTCAGATCCAACTTATCAGCAGCTTCGGAACCTGATCCTAAGCGGTGAGGCGGTAAGCGTTAGCAACTTCAACCTGAAGCGCGACGCTGGTACATTCCAACTGTATTCGGGTACTGTGTGTTTTGTTGCCCCGGTGCAGGGCAAGGTGACGGGCGCGGTGTTTGTGGGCGAGGGTAACTTCATCCTTGATCCACCGGTCGACTCGGAACGCAAGAGCCTGAAGCTTCTCACAAAGGAAGACCAGTTCAGCGAGAGCTTTAGCCACCTTGTGCTGCGCTTCACCGATTCGACGTATGACGAGATCAAGAAGGCTGGCGGATTGGCATCCGGTGGTTGCGACGCCGGCCTGCTCAAAGACAGCCAGAACACGACGCGGCACAACCGCGTGCTCAAGTTCAATCTGGAGGCGCGCATCCTGGAGGACGTGCTAAGCCCGGAGCCAGGCGGTCTCTTTGTCGCGTTTATTCACGGCAAGCGTTACAACGATAAGGAACTCTACGAGATCGATCCGAAGCACGCCATGGATCAGGTGAATTTCCGCACCTACGACGAGGAGAAACTGGGACACTGGGCGTCGTTCAGTATCTCGGACGAGCGGATGAGGGAAGGCGTAGGCAACCGTCTGCGGATCGAGCACCAGCAATTGGACGTTACGTTTGAGAAGAATGGGAGTCTTGCTGGAAAGGCCACGGCCGAGTTTGTTGCGCATCGTAACGGCTTACGGGTGGTCCCCTTCAACCTGTTCCGATCCCTGCGAGTGCAGAGTGTAACAGCCAATGGAGAAACGCTTTCGTTTATTCAAGAAGATAAGAATGACGATGGAGACTTCTATGTGATCCTGCCGAAGGCGCTGGCCAAGGGTGAGCATTTCTCGGTCACTACGGCCTATGAAGGGAAGGAGGCAGTTACGAATGAGGGCGGCGGCAACTACTATCCGGTGGCGCGGGAAAACTGGTATCCGAGCCAAGTTGGCGCGAATTTTGCCAATTACACCAGCTACGACATGACATTGCGCATTCCCAAGGGAATGAAGATGGCTGCTACGGGAGTTCTGGTTTCGGAGAGCAATGACGGCGGGCACAATGTAACGGTCTGGAAGAGTGAAGCGCCGCAAACCGTAGCGGGGTTCAGCTTCGGACGGTTCAAGGAAGAGGAAGTCAAACTTACCAAACCCGAGTATTTCATTCAGTCTTATGCGAATGAAGAATCGCCGGACTGGGTGAAAGGCTTGCAGCACAGGGATCTTGACCGTCTGGCTGGAGGTCCAACGCAGGGTTTCCAGCTTCCTCAAGAACAGGAATCGCTTGGGTCGATGAGCACAACCATTCTCAACAAGAAGGCGCTGGCGGAGGGGCAGTTGGCCGTGCAGCTCTATACCGACTATTTCGGCCCGTCGATCTTCAAACATCTCCAGCTCACGCAGCAGACGGCGTGCAACTACGGACAGTCCTGGCCAGAGCTGGTGTGGATTCCGCTCTGCTATTACTTCGATACCACGGTGCGGCACTCGCTCGGCCTGGACTTCGGCGATCGCGGATACTGGAAGGTGGTCACTGCCCATGAAGTCGCGCACCAGTGGTGGGGGCACACGGTGGGTTTCAGTTCGGGGCGCGACCAGTGGATGAGCGAAGGCTTTGCGGATTTCTCCGCGTCGCTCTATGTGAGCATGGTGGAAAAGAATCCTCGAAAGTTCCTCGAATTCTGGAAAGACGAACGCGAGATATTGCTGGCGCGCAACGCTGAGGGCTTTCGCGCGATTGATGTCGGCCCGGTGACAATGGGGTACCGCGCAAACAGCTCTCGTACAGGGCAAAACGTGACCCGAGACCTGATCTACCCCAAGGGCGCCTTCATCCTCCATATGGTGCGCATGATGCTGTGGGACCGCAAAACCGGCGATCAGAATTTTCGCGATACCATGCACGATTTCGTTCAGGCGTATTCAGGCAAGGCCGTTGCCACCGAGGACTTCAAGGCGATGGTCGAAAAGCATATGACGCCGGAAATGGATCTCGATGGGAACCACCGTCTGGACTGGTTTTTCAACGAGTATGTTTACGGGACAGCGTTGCCCACCTACAAACTCGAGTCGACGTTTGACAAGGACGCAAGCGGTGACGTCGTGTTTGGGTATAAAGCCACCCAGTCTGGGGTGGATGACAGGTTCAAAATGATTGTCCCGGTCTATCTGGAGTTGGCCGATGGCCGCACCGTTTTTCTGGGCCGCGTTCGATTGGTCGGTAACACCACCTTTGAACAAAAGATTCCCCTCAAAGGCCTGAAAGATGCGCCAAAGCGCGCTCTTGTAAACTACAACTATGATGTTCTGGCGTCGAATTAATGATGCTGGCGGACAAAGCTTCGAATACATGCTGATTGCCGTCAAAGCCATAGTGACCGAGTGTGCGCGGCCGGTTCGGGCGGACCGGAGAAATGCAAGGTGCTTGCGGCAACCCAGCCTAGGGTAAGGTCTGATGACAAGAAAACATTCGGTGGCAATTGTCGCGGTGACAAGTTTGCTGGTACTCGGGGCTTCTCCTGCCTTTGCCCAGCAGAAAGAGGTCGTGTGGAGCGCGGAGGAACAGCCTCTTCATGACCAGCTTCACGGACTGCGCGGACTTCCTGATGACGTGCGGGCGCGGACTACGAAGGATCTAGCACTGAAAATCCGGCAACTGCCTGCCGCGGAGAACAAGCTGCGGCTGGCGGTCGGGCTGGCGGGTCTTTCCACCGAGGGCGACTTCGGACACGACACCTTGCAGGAAGTGGCCACAACGCTGGCGCTGACGCTGAAGGAGCGTCCGCTGCCTTGGCCGGAGCCAAGTGGGGCAAAAAGCGCGAACAGCCAAGCTTCCTCGACCGCAGCGGGTGGAACTGCAACGTCTCCGGCCGAGGGCGCCGGCACCACACGCGAGCCTGCTATGCCATATGTGGAGCTTGCGTCTTTGGTTCGCTACGAGCACATTGAGGCTTCGCTCGACGACGAGCAGTATCGGGCTGCCATGGCGCGGCTCGAAGCCGATGACCGGAAGCGCGAACATGCCGAGTTTTCGCTGAAGGATCTGAATGGAAAGACCTGGACGTTCTCCGAGCTGCGCGGGAAAGTTGTGCTGGTGAATTTCTGGGCAACCTGGTGTCCGCCGTGCCGCAAGGAAATGCCCGATCTCGAGGCCCTGTATGAGCAATTCGCGCCGCAAGGGCTGGTGATTCTGGGGATTTCCGATGAAGAGGCGGCAAAAGTGGAACCGTTTATCCGCGAGCGGAAGGTAACGTTTCCAGTGCTGCTCGATCCGGGACGCAAAGTAAACGAGATGTTTGTGGTGGACGGCATTCCGAAGAGTTTTGTTTACGATCGGGATGGGAAACTGGGGGCGCAGTCGATCGATATGCGGACGCGGGGACAGTTTCTGGAGATGCTGGCGAAGGCGGGAATCCACTGAAATCGAAGGCAGAATGGGGAAGTGAACTTCAGGCTCTCGCTACCGACGCTCGGGGGCCGAGGAAATAGCGAATATGGGCTGGCAGACTCGGGCTGCGACTGGTCAGGCTCGTGAGCGCTGGTCTGGGCGGCAAACTGCGCTGGCTGGACCGCAGAGTAACCGTTTGGGCGCGGCTTTCTTGCTTTTTCTCTGGGGTTGCAATAAATTTCAATTATTCCAATCTCAAAACATCAACAATGCCGCTTGGCAGGTGCCTTCAGGGAGTCGTGGGTATGAAGCGTGGATATATCGGGCTGGCGATGGGCGTGATGATTGCGCTGGGAGGGTTTTTGAGCCTGGCGAGCTGCGGGCACCAGCGGCAGGTGACGAGCCTCACGATCACGCCAACGACCTTCACTTTTCTAACGAACAGCCCAACGCAAGCGGGGGCACAGTACACGGCAACAGCAACCTACATTCATCCTCCCTCGACACAAGACGTGACGAGCCAAGCCGCCTGGGCCGTAGACTTCCCCATCGTCACCATCAACTCCGGTTTGGTTGTTCCCGTGGGCGGATCGAGTTGTGGCGGCGCGAATATCACGGCCACCATGCCGCAAGGGACCGGCGGCTCCAGCAACATTGTGACTGCCTATGCGACCGTGACCGTCGACAACCCCGCCATTCTTCAATGCCCGGGCGGCGGCACAGTCGCCACATTGGCCGTGGGAGTTAACGGAACCGGACTTGTAACCAGCACTCCCGCCGGCATCAGTTGTCCTGGGACTTGCATCGCCAGCTACGATGTCGGCGCCTCAGTTCTGCTTACAGCCAGCGGTGGCACCTTCTCCAGTTGGACCAACTGTACCGCCGCAACCCAGTCAACGCCCGAGTGCACGGTGACCATACCCTCCGGCGGAACGGCCGTGGTGGCAAATTTCAATTGACCGCCTAGGGCGCTTCATTCCTCTTGGAGCAGCTTGTCCAGGGTCGGCTTGTGCTTCTCCGGCTTAGTTTTCTTGGGAGTAACCAGGCGGGACGGCTTGGGCGAGCCCACCCGCTCGCGCGCCATTTCGCGGACAGTGGTCGCGGCGGAGAAGGTTTTCTTTTTTCGTTTTCTGGGCATTGCGTTCGCCGGAGTTCTGCTGAGGTCTCGCTGGACCTTCCCTCAAATCGAAAGACGCATACCGCGTCTCCAGCTTGCTTCGATCTTCGCATTGGACCCCGCCGAGGTGCAATAATCAACGATAGGCGAACGCCGAAAGCCGAGATCGACTATGGAAGAGCGCGAGTTTTTTGACGAACGGCCGGACAAGAAGCCGGCGAGTTTGAACTGTCCGCATTGCCACCAGTCAGCGGAGTACGAAATTCAGTGGCTGGTGCGAACGAAAAAGAAAAGCCTGCCGCCGCGGGCCGACGAGCGTGACCGGGCGAAGTTCGCGAAGGCGCAATCCTATATGCTGCGCCGCGACGACATGATGGTGTGCAAGAACACTCGCTGCCGCAAGCGCTTTGAGATTGCGGGCGTGCAGAGCGTGGCGTTTCTGGATTGACGGAATTGGAGTAGTGGAATAGAAGAGAGCGCGATGGAAACCTGGATAAGGCTGGCGATATTCGTGCTGATTCTCCTTTCCTTCTTCCGGCGGATTTCCAAGGCCCGGGCGCGAGCGAACGCTCCCGGCCCCGCACGAAATACCGCCACGCCGGGAGGGATAACCCCTACTCTTTTTCGGCCGCAGCGGGGAAAGAAGAACGACTTCCGCGATGTCCCTCCGCCTCCGGAGAACCCGGAACTGGGATAAAGGCCGCCAACGGGGAATTCAGATTTTCGGGGTCGCGTAGGCCTCGAACGACGCGCCGTACGCCTTTCATTTATACTCATACGTTTCCTCGCTCGAGATTGGACCGCATGGCAGTTCAGGGAAATGGGAGTGAATCGTGAAGATTCTGGTTTGTGTCAAGCAGGTGCCGCAGAAGGATGCCGCGCTAAAACTGAACGACGCGGGCACATGGATTCGCGAGGATGTTTCCTACGAAGCCAACGAGCCGGACGCGTATGCGCTCGAAGAAGCCTTGCGGCAAAAAGAAAAACACACGGGCGAAGTGGTAGTGATTACGGCGGGCCCGGCGCGGGCGCAGCAGGTGCTACGCGAAGCGCTGGCCAAGGGCGCCGACCGGGCGATTCATCTCGAGGACGACAAATTCGTTGGGCTCGACGCTTACAATACGGCGCGCGCCATCGCGGCAGCGATCAAGGATGAGAAGTTCGATCTGATTGTGACCGGGCTGCAATCGGACGATTATGGCTACGCGCAGACCGGCGTGATTCTGGCGGCAATTCTCGGCATGCCCCATGCCACCATCATCATGCACATCGAGAAGAACGGGAGCGGGATCAGCGTAAAGCGCGAACTGGAGGCAGGATTCTTTCAGAATGTGGACATTCCGCTGCCGGCCGTGCTGACGATTCAGTCGGGTATCAACAAGTTGCGCTACGCGACGCTGATCGGGATCAAGCAGGCGAAGAACAAGCCGCTGCGCAAGGTCACGATGGCGGAAGTGGAATCGGCGGTGGGCCCGAACCTGCAGAAGATCGAGAAGCTGTATCTTCCGCAAAAGACAAAACAGACGCAGGTGCTGGAAGGGCCTCCGGCGGAAGTGGCGAAGAAGCTGGCCGACAAGCTGAAGAACGAGTTGCGGGTGTTTTGATGTCTGCTCGCAGCCTGGACCAATGACCGCGCTCTGGCATCCAATTCCTCAGAGGATGGTATGCCAGACGATTTGTCAGAAGTTCGTTACGAAGAAGAAATCCAGATGGGCGACGCCCGCTGGGGAAGAGTGGCCGTGGTTTCGGGAGAAGTCCTGCTGTGGATGGACCTGATCCTGCTGTCGTTTTTCTACTCGAGCATCCGGGACGGATCGTGGTTCTGGGTGTGGTGGGTGTTGAGCCAGGGCGCGCTGGGCGCGGTCACGGTAGCGGCCGGCGAGTTGTACCAGCGGCATCACGTGAGCTAAGTCACTGCGGTCGGGTAGTCGCTGCCAGACAATATCGGCTGAGATCGAGGAGGCCGGTATGGCCGATGCAGAGGAAAGACGGGAAGCTGGCGCGAGCCTGATGTTTGCCGGGCTCGCTGTGTGGGTGGTGGGATTGCTGGTGCTGTTTTTCCTGCCGGCGGCGATGCGAATCGGGTACCAGGGCAGGTTTGCTGCGATTCTGGCGGTGCTGGGTGTGCTGGGCGCGGCACTAATGGTGCGCGGATGGTGGATGCGGCGGGAGTAGGGGTTCGGCATCTGAGGACTTACAACTGAGAGCTCAATAAATGACCGACACAATCCTGGTAGTAGTGGAACAACGCGAGGGTAAGCTGAATCGAGTCTCGTGGGAGACGATTGTGGCGGGGCAGGCGATGGCCGCGCACACCGGATGGACGCTGGAGGCAGCGGTGCTGGGCTCGGGCGTGGCCGCGCTCGCTAGCGAGTTGGCGGCGAAGAAGGTCGCGAAGGTGTATGACATCGAGTCGCCGAAACTCGAGCCCTATACCCCGGACGCGTTTGCATATGCTCTGAAGGAGTTTTTGGGGAAGCATGCGGCGAAGTTCGTGCTCATGCCGCATACCTATCAGGTGCGCGATTTCGTGCCCAAAGTCGCCACGGAGCTGGCGACGACGGCCATCACCGATGCGATCGGGTACAAGTACGACAACGGTAAGGCGACGTTCATGCGGCAGATGTTCCAGGGAAAGTTTGTTGCCGATGTGAGCTTCACCGGAAGCGGACCGTGCTTTGTGACTTTTCAGAACGGGTCGTTCCGCGCCGACAAGGTCGAGGACGGCGCGTCGGCTGCTCCGGTGGAAACAGTGGCGGCAAGCGTGCCGGATAACGTCGTGCGCAACCAGCCGCACGAAGTGTTCAAGGAAGCCAAGGAAGCGGTCGACCTCTCGCAGGCCGAGATCATTGTCTCGGTCGGGCGCGGCATTAAGGAACTCAAGAACGTCGATCTTGCCAGGCAGCTGGCGCAGGCGATGGGCGGAGAGATTGCGGGCTCGCGGCCGGTCATTGACAACGGATGGCTGCCGCCGGACCGTCAGGTCGGCTCGTCAGGGCAGACAGTGGCGCCGAAGCTGTATCTGGCGTTGGGGATTTCGGGTGCCATTCAGCACATTGTCGGCATGAAAGGCTCGCGCAGCGTGGTGGCGATTAACAAAGACGCCGAGGCGCCGATTTTTGAGATCGCCGACGTGGCTGTGGTGGGCAATTTGTTTGAGATCGTGCCGCCGCTGATTGAGGAAGTGAAGAAGGCGCGGGGATAAGGGTTCAAGATCCCCGAGGCCGCATCTGGCTGTGGTCATTAAGCGCCGCCGGCGGACTGACGCTCGTGCGCCCCGCCCGCCGCGCAAGTCACGATCAGCTCTTCCTCTGCAGCTCTTCCCCGATCAGCTCTTGCGAGTCAGCTCTTGCCAGTCAACTCTTGCCCGCGGCTTTTCGGCGTTGCTTGCTCGCTTCATTGAGTGCCGTCATGTCGAAAATCGGGCGAATCTCAAATCCCGTCGCGCCCGTGCCGAGCGCCGGGTGTCTGGACCACAAGGCAATCGCCTCATTTAGGTCCTTCGCTTCAATAATCGCTACCACGCCCAACTGCTCCTTGGTCTCGATAAAGGGGCCGTCGGTGACCGACACCTTGCCGTTCTTCATTCGTAGGCTGACGGTTGCGCTCGAACGCTCCAAGCCTTCCCCACTCAAGAAGTGCCCCTTGGCCCGCATCTCGTCGTCGTAAGGGAAACAGGCATCGAAAAGTGCATTCTTCTCGCTTTCCGACATCTGTTCCCATTTCTTTTCATCCATATACCCCAGGCACAAATATTTCATGATTTCCTCCTTATTCGGCATTTGGGTTGGCTTCTGCCCTCCCGTCCGATGGTCGCGGGAAACCTGCAAAATCGACAGCAGAGGCGAAAATATTTTATTTCAATTCCTCGAGCCGCCTCGTCGAGCCTCATACCAGCCCCCAACATTGCCAGAACGAATCAATCTGGAGCCGAGGATTTGAATGACCGTTTTCGGCGCGTGTGACACTGCCGCGATCCTTTTGCAGCTCGTAATACAGCCTAGGGAAACTCTGATTAAGTTCATCACTGTCATCCCGACCGGCGCAGAATTGCTGTCTTTCCGGCGATTCTGCGAAGTGGAGGGACCTTGTGTTTGCTCTTGCCTAACTTAATAAGAGCTTCCCTAGGATTTTGCCAGGACGATATGCATCGCCTTGGATGAAGCAATGCGCTCGACGCAGCGGTAACCGAGCGACAGCAGATTGACGCCCGCGAACAAAGATTCTCCGGATCCCAGCAGGACCGGCGACTGCGCCAGATGCAATTCATCAACCAAGCCAGCCCGGAGGTAGGCTCGAACCGTGGCGACTCCGCCACCGAGTTGCACGTCTTTGCCCTTGGCTGCAGCCTTGGCGCGTTCGAAGGCGGCTTCGATTCCATCGGTGACGAAATGGAAGGTGGTGCCGCCTTGCATAGCGAGCGACGCGCGGCCATGATGCGTGAGCACGAACACATCACAATGAAAGGGCGGATTGTCGCCCCACCAGCCCTTCCAGTCCTCGTTGGCCCATGCGCCGCGGATGGGGCCGAACATGTTTCGTCCGATGATCAAAGCACCCACATTTTCAAATCCGCGAGCGGCGAAGTAGTCGTCAATGCCCGCTGCACCATCCTGCTCGCCAAAGAGCTGCTCGCCAAAGAGATGGTCCGGCACATTCGCAGTCCAGTCCGGGTTGTGCATCCTGCGAAAGGTGCGCGTCGGGAAAAACCATTCTCCCAGAGCCATCGCGCCGAGGCCCATCGGATGATCGACGCTCTGATCCGGACCGGCGCTGTAGCCATCGAGCGAGATGCCGAAGTTCTGTACCCTGAGTTTTTGCATGCTTGGAGTCCTCACTTTCAAATGTTCGAAACAGAGTGTCCGAAGCAAAACGTTCGAAGCAGGGATCAGATAGCGCGCACTTACCGCCGCGTTACATGTAAACTAATCGCCCGAACGCTGGACCTTGCTTCCGCCGGGTCTCCCATCAGTTAGCCGGGCGGAAAAGAAGCTCGCGCACCTCGCCCGACGCCCGGCAGGCGACGGCACCCTTGCGCGCCCAGGCCAGCGCCTCGTCCATGTCAGCGGCTTCCAGTATCCAGAAACCGCCGATGTGCTCCTTGGTCTCGGTGTACGGCCCGTCGGTAACCAGCACCTTGCCGTCGGGCTGGGCCCGCAGCGACTTGGCGTTGCCGGCTGGGGAAATGCCGCAGGCCAGCTTCCTTACGCCGGCAGCAATCATTTCGCGGTTGAGCACGTGTATCCCCTCGATCATCGCTTCGCTTTCGACGCACGGGTCGTAGTCGTCGGCACGATAGATAGCAACCAAATACTGTGGCATGATTTCTTCTCCTTGTTTCCTGCGACTCGTTTCCTCTGACTCGTTTCCTGTAAATCAGGAGCCGTAGCTCATTGTTTCGTCATCAGAATCGGTCTGTTATCAGATAGTCGCTCGGGAAACCGAAAATCGACAGCTACTGCACTTTTTATTGCAGCATTTTTTTATTTCAGCTGCCGAATCCGCTCCTCGAGGAATTGCCGCTCTGGTTCCTGTTGAGTCAGCGCCAGCGCCTTTTCATAGGAAGCCCGAGCCTCAGCTGTCCTGCCCAGCCTGCGGTACATATCTGCACGGGCCGAATGCGCCAGGTAGTAATTTGCCAAGTCGCCTTGTTTTCCAGAACAATGTTCCAACACCGCGTCGATATGCGTCAGACCAGCTTCCGGACCATCGCGCATGGCAATGGCTACGGCACGATTGAGCTCGACAACGGGCGAAGGCTGAATTCGCAGCAATCGGTCGTAAAGCGCAACAATCTGCAGCCAGTCGGTCGCGGCGGACGATTCCGCCTCGGCATGAACAGCCGCAATCGCCGCTTGCACGGTATAAGAGCCGAAGCGTCGGGTCTTTTTTGCTAACCCCAGGGCTCTCTCCACCAATGTCACTCCCTCCGCGATCTGCTCCCGATTCCAGAGCGAGCGATCCTGGTCCTCGAGCAAAATCAGCTCTCCGGTTGGAGAGGTTCGCGCGGCGCGGCGAGATTCCTGCAGCAACATCAAAGCAAGCAGGCCCGTGATTTCCGGATCAACGATTTCCGGATTAACGCCTTCCGGCTCTGGCTGGAGTTCGGCCAGCAATCGGCCCAGCCGAATCGCCTCGCCAGTCAGCACGGCCCGCGTTACCTCCGCTCCCGCCGTCGCCGAATAGCCCTCGTTAAAGACGAGATAGATGACCTGAAGCACCGCGCCGAGCCGCTCCGGCAACTCCTCGGGCGTCGGTACCTCGTAGGGAATCGGTGTCTCTCGAATCTTTGCCTTGGCGCGCACAATGCGCTGCGCCAGCGTACTTGGAGAGATGAGGAAGGCTTTTGCTATCTCCTCAGTTTTCAGCCCGCACACCTCGCGCAGCGTCAACGCCACCTGCGCATCCGGCGGCAATAGAGGATGACAGCAGGTAAAGATCAGCCGCAGCCGGTCATCTTCAATCTCTGATTCAATCTCTGACTGAATCTCTAGCGAACTCGGCCCTATAAGATTCGCGCCCGCTCCGAGCCGCGCCTCCAACTCAATCGACGAATCCAGTCGCGCCCTCCGCCGCAGCGCGTCGATCGTTTTGAATCTCCCCGTGGAAACCAGCCACGCGCGCGGATTGGCCGGCACCCCTTCGCCCGGCCATTGCTCCAACGCCGCGGCAAACGCCGTTTGCACTGCCTCCTCGGCAAGATCGAAATCTCCCAGCAGGCGGATCAAGGTAGCAAAAACACGCTGCGACTCCGACCGGTAGATCGCATCCACCTGCTCATAAATTGGTTGCGTCGAGTCTTGTTCTCTCATCGGCATTCACAGTACTCCTGCCTTCCGCGCTTGCCTCGTCAAGGCCGCGTCCCCAGACAGCCCGCATTTGGCTGGGATGATTGAGCGGGCTGGGGTGGAAGCCCGGTTCTCCCGCCCCATCGCGCCCAAATCGCGCGCGATGGGAACTCTGGCTTGATGGGGTGGGAACTGTCCTGCATCGGAAAGCATCGAGTGCGAAGCGCCGAATTATGCAGGTTGCCACAATTCGATGGGATTTCCCTCAGGGTCATGCACACGAGTGAAGCGCCCAATGTTGGGATAAGATTCAGGGTCTTTGACCTCAATTCCGGCCGTTCGTAGCTGGGCTACCATTTTGTCGAGATCATGCACTCGAAAGTTCACCATCCAAGCCTTTTGCGGGTCTCCGAAATACTTGGTCGTCGCTGGAAAGGGAGTGAAGGCGGTCGGTCCGGCCTCTTGCTGCCAAGGGGTTTGGCCCTCGCTGGTTGGTGTGAGCGCGATCCCCAGGTGTTGCTGGTACCAGCTCCCCAACGCTTTGGGATCATGAGCTCGGAAGAATAACCCTCCGATTCCGGCTACTTTTTCCATTTCCGTTCCTCCCGATTCATGCGCTGCCTTCACAGGCGGAGCAGGACTCGCCGGCTGCCCGGTATTCTGTCCCGCCGTGGCAAATCTATTCCGGTGCAGAATGAAGCTGGCCCCGAAAGCATTAGGACAAGATTTGAAGTAATTGGCGCCTTTGAAAGCTCACTCCATCCTCCTCGCGACACTTTGCGCGAGCTCATCTACGACACCTGCGGGGATGGAGTTCTGAAAGTATAGCGGATTCTGGGGCGAGGCAAGAAAAACCCGCTGCTGTCTCGTGGCCTCCGTTAGTCTTCTCAAGCCTCCCGTCTTCTCCTTATCTCCCGAATAACAACCGCTCCAGTACCGGGCCGAGCGCGAGCACCGGCAGATGGCTGAGCGCCGCCAGGACGATCAGACATGCCGTGAGCAGGAGACCAAAAACAAAGGAATCGGTAGGAAGCGTTCCCGAAGTAGTGGGAGACACTTTTTGCTTTCCGAATAACGCTGCCAGAGCTAAGGCCGGAATCGCCAGGCCAAATCGGCCAACCATCATCGCCAGGGCAGTTGTGAGGTTATAGAACGGCGTATTGGCATTCAAGCCGGCAAAATTCTGGCCGTTGTTGGCAAAGCAGGAAGCGTAAGCGAAGAGGATAGTAGTAAGGCCGTGGGGGCCTGTGTTGGTGGTTAACCCCGACAGCCCAACCTTGGTGCTGACGGCAATGGCGCTGAGCGGAAGAATGAGCAGGGGTGCGGCCAGCGCGTACAACACGATCATCTTGTTCTCGCAGGGGCCGATCTTCTTTCCCAGATACTCGGGCGTGCGGCCCACCATAAGTCCGGCGAGGAAAACTGCGATCGCCGTTGTCATCACCATACTGTAAATACCGCTGCCCAGGCCTCCAAAGACAAGCTCGCCGAGCAGCATATTTACCAGCAGCACCATGCCGCCCAGCGAGGTGTAGCTGTCATCCATCGAGTTATAGGAACCTGTGGCCGTGTTTGAGGTGACGACAGCAGTCAGAGCCGATCCGCCGATGCCGAAGCGAACCTCTTTTCCCTCCATGTTTCCGCCCGACTGCGTCGACCTGCTCTTGAAGTCGACATTGGCTACGGGCGGGCCGCGGCGCTCGAAATGATGGGCCGCGATCAATCCGCAGGTGAAAAGGAAAAGCATCACCCAGTAGAAAAGCCATCCCTGGCGGGGCTGACCCACCATCCGGCCGAAGGTGTTGGTGAGAGCGGCGGGCAGAAGAATGATGGCCAGCATCTCCAGAAAATTGCTCAGCGGTGTGGGATTTTCGTAAGGATGAGCGCCATTGGCGTTGAAGAAGCCGCCGCCGTTGGTGCCTAGGTTCTTGATAATTTCCAGTGCGGCTACCGGACCCTGCGGTATTACCTGCTTCGTTCCTTCGACCGTGGTTGCCACCGCGTACGGGTGGAAATTCATGGGAACGCCCTGCCCCACAAGCAGTAACGCGCCAATCAATGCGGCAGGCAGCAAAATCCAGAGCAGGCTGCGGACCAGATCCACCCAGAAATTGCCGAGCGTGTCTGAGAGCCGGCGGGAAAGACCGCGGATGAATGCAATACCGGCGGCCAGCCCCGCGGCGCCGGCCAGAAAGTTCTGCGCGCAGAGGCCGACCATCTGGCTGAAATAACTCATGGTGTTTTCGCCGGCGTAGGCTTGCCATGTTGTTGTCGTTGAAAAACTCACGGCCGTGTTCAGCGCCAAATCCGGCGACAGAGGAGTGGTCTGATAGGCAGGAAAGAACCAGGGCAGGAAGCTCTGCAGCCGGACAAGCGCATAAAGCAAGAGCGTGCCGAAAAGGCCGAAGAGTACGAAGCAGGTCGCGTACTGGGCAAAGGTCATTTCGACTGTGGGATCGACCCCGGTGACACGGTATAGAAGTTTTTCCAGAGGAAGGCAGATACGGTCCAGAGCAGTATGTTTTCCGGCAAAGACCCGTTCCACATAGCCGCCAAGCGGTCTCACCAAAACGCTGACCACGGCGATGAAGAGGAGGTATTGAGCAGCGCTGTAGAGATCCACAGGAACTCTTTCAGGAGCGGACCACGGTCAGGTGCGTGGATTGGCTCGGCTGACAACGTAGAATTATATCGCTGCCTCGCTATCTTTCCGTTCGCTGAAAGACCTCTAAGTAAGAGCGCCGGATCTGCACGGCGCAAGGGAAACTTCGCCGCAGGAGTTACAATCTGGGGACGTTGGCGCTGAGGAAGAGTTTAGGATGCAAAGGGCGAGTCCATTGGCCGGGATCATTGCTGGTATCGCAGTCCTGGCCGTGCTGAGCCTGGCCGGCTGCGGCGGCAGCAGCCGAGGGGCGCAAGTGACGACTCCGACCAGCCAATGGGTCTACTACAACTCCAGCGGCATTCTGACGTATAAAACCCTCGACGCCCAGGGCGATAAAATCATGGACTTTTCCACTGCGGGCTACGAGCAAGGCGCGGTGGCAATTCCGACAGCGCCGGTCGAGGCTGCGATCTCGCCATCTGGCGGAGATGACACAGCCAACATTCAAGCCGCAATTAACACCGTGTCCGCGATGCCATTAAATGCCACTACTGGTCTGCGCGGGGCTGTGCTCCTCAATCCGGGCAGCTACACGGTGAGCACTTCAGTGAACATCTCTGCGAGCGGCGTGGTGCTGCGCGGCAGCGGGAGTGGAACTTCGCCCGGCACCAATACGGTGATCACTATGACCGAGGCCGCCACGCCGTACCCCCTGGTTGTATTGGGAACAAGTGGCATCTATCCCTCCTACGTTGGCTCGCCTACGGTCATCACCGACGCCTATGTGCCCGCGGGAACGCTCACCGTCGATGTCGCGAGCACGCTCGGACTCTCCGTAGGCACAACCATCATCATCACAAGACCGGTAACCGGGGCGTGGGTGAGCTTTATGGGAATGACCCCGGCAGACCTGGGCACCACCTGCGACGGCTCTCCTTGCAACTGGATCGACGTCGGTAGCGAAGCGTTGATAACGGATCGCACCATCACGGCCATCAACGGTAACCAGATCACGCTCGATGCGCCGATGTCAGACTCGATCGACAGCACCTACTGCGGCGTCGATGGCGCCACCCTGCAGGCGTACACATTCAGCGGACGCATCTCGCAGGTGGGTGTCGAGAACCTCAGTGTGATCGCGCCTGTGCCCCCTAACAATCTTGTGCCGCCCACGCCGAGCTATCAACTCGTGGTCACCTATGCGGTGCTCAACGCATGGCTACGCAACCTCACAGCACAGGACACGCTCCAGAGTGTCGATATCGAGGACTACAGCAAACAGGTGACGGTGAACAACGTGGCCATCACCCACACGGTCACCCAGACTGACGACGCGAAGTTTGAAGAGTTTTATATCGTGCGCGGAACCCAGGTGTTGATGGATACGGTGAGCGACATCGCCGATAATATGTTCTTCTTCTCAACCAGCAGCGAGACACAGGGGCCGAATGTCTTGCCCAACGGCACGTTCCAGGGCGACACCAGCATTGAACCGCATCAGCGCTGGGCAACCGGACTGCTGGTCGAAGATACCACCGTCGCCGCGATACCAGGTTCAACGCAAGGAAACATCAACCTCTTGGACCGCGGCGACTATGGCACTGGTCAGGGCTGGGCAATCGGTTGGGGCGTGGTCTGGAATTCCAACGCGAATCAATTCACCATTCAGCAGCCGCCGGGATCGGAAAACTGGTGCATCGGCTGCGTGGGCACGCAGGAGACCACAGCGGCGCCCGGCGGTTCTTCCGTGTTACCACAAGGCGCCATCGACTCGGCGGGCACTTATGTCGGCCCGTCGAGCCTTTATCAGGCACAATTGAGCCAGCGCCTCGGAGCCGGAGCCCAGGCTCCTTGATTTGGACTTATTAGGCTTGCCGCGAAGCCCAAAGGCGGCAAGGACGCCTACGACCCGGCGGCGAATCCGCCCAGGTGCGCCATCGTCAGGCGCAGGTAGTTATGGGGATTGACCGGGGTGTCGTTGATGCGGACTTCGTAATGCAGATGCGGTCCGGTGGAGCGCCCGCTCTGTCCGACATAGCCAAGGGTATCGCCGCGGTGGATGTGCTGGCCGGCGACAACCGCAAAACTGGCTAGGTGTCCGTAACGCGTCGAGATGCCGTGACCGTGATCCACCATAACCGCGCGTCCGTAACCACCAAGAAAATCGGCATAGGTGACGACGCCATCGGCGGGTGCGGCGACGGGCGAGCCGACGGCCGCCGAAATA
>Ga0187781_10001553_pt1 | contig 17363 bp, 11 predicted proteins | sample 0715_SJ02_MP02_2_FD_132447 | JGI IMG/M metagenome (GOLD analysis project Ga0187781, IMG submission 132447) | Tropical peat soil microbial communities from peatlands in Department of Meta, Colombia - 0715_SJ02_MP02_20_MG | ecosystem: Environmental > Terrestrial > Soil > Wetlands > Peat | place... | reverse complement strand
ACGACAAGTTGATCGACGCCAGCTTTCAGGACAACGTGCACTCGAACACCGCGACGCTCTCTTATGCCTTCAACGGCAGGTTTTCGATCTTCGGGGGATTCACCTACGACAACATGTTTGCTGCTGGCGACATCGTTTACGTGCGCGGCACGCCACCGCTCAACGACTTCCTGCGTGACCAGGAAGCAGACCGCGTGATCCAGGCCGGGGTTGAAGCCAAGCCGTACAAGTGTTTTGGCTTGCGGCTCACCGGCAACTTCGATCGCTCCACCGGCCTGGGGCAGATCAGCGGCGAGCCCCCCGCCTATGGCCCGCTCACCTGGCCCCTCGTCACGGGCACGGTATATTGGGATTTTCCCAAGGCCGGACGCCTCTCCGTGGACCTTCAGAGGACGTACTACATCGAGCAGATCGTCACCGGAAACAACTTCGGCGCTAACCTGCTGACCATCCGTTGGACGCGCAACTTTTGATTAGGAGAAGCCGAGAATGGAACCACTTTTGCTCTCTAAGGCGCGCTTGGGGGGTTCTTTACTTTGGTGGCTCCACCATCGGCGTCAGCAGGAATGCCGGCAGCGATATATGGCGCGGGGGGTGAGGGCGGGTCTTCCGCCCCGCTTTGCGGAAAGCCCACGGCTTTCCGGCCAACGCCCGAGGTGCCTCTCCAGCATGCACGCCTTTCGGAGAAGCGCGAAAGGCGCGGAGAATTCGTTGTAGCGGCGGGCCTTGTGGCCGCCCGACGGGCAACCACAAGGGCTGCCCCTACGACGCTCCCGCGCCACCTCAGTTGCCCGGCACGTGCCGCCCTAAAAGGCGGGGCTGCGCTCCTCATCTTCTGCTTCTTATGGCCTACGGGAGTTTGCGCTGAAGAACCTGTCGAGCATCCCTTCATAGAACCCAAGGACATCAAGGCTGCGACGTGTCTGACCTGCCATCCTCAGAAGAGCGAAGGCCGGTTCGTCCATGCAGCAGTTCGCATGGGTTGCGCGAGTTGCCATCAGATCATCTCTGAAAAGAACCAGACAACGATCACCTTGTTCGCTAACGGAGGCAACTTATGTGCGAAGTGCCATGAGCCCCAGAGGGACCCCGTGCTTCATGGTCCGTACAAGAGCGGCCAGTGCCTCATCTGCCATGATCCGCATTCTTCGGAGTTCAAGGGCCAGACACGCTCCGATGCGAATTCACTCTGCCTCGCCTGCCACATGTCCAAATCTATCACTGGGAATACTGCCGGCATCTTCGACTTGGAGAGAATCCCGAAGGCTGATTTGGAAGCAATTCCGAGAATCGAGCTTGATCCTACGCTGCGCTTTGGACATCCGCGACCAAATCATCCAGTTGCCGAAGTTGCGGACCCACTGAATAGCGGAGAAAAGTTGTCCTGCCTGAGTTGCCACACCCCTCATGCCTCGACCCTGCCTAATCTCCTCGTTCGGGCAAAAGGTAGTCGGAACCCGTGCGATACCTGTCACCAATCCATCGACCGTCAAAAGTGACCCAAACCTAACAACAAGCGACCGCAGCAGCAGCCCTAGCTTGGTTTTCTCACCACGAAGGGAAGGGGTGGGGTTTGACTCCGCCTTGCCCGAAGCCGCCAGCATCAGGGCGCGTCAAAAACCGGTCATTATGTCAAAGCGGCCGAATCCGCACGTAAAGAGCGCCTATTGAGGAAATTAACGCATCATGTTCACGTTCTCCACATGTATAAAATTTCAACACCTCGCAGAACTTAATTTGTCCTAATTTTCCAATAGCTTAGGTCATGAATCAAAAAGTAAACGAGATTGATCATGGAGACATATTTGCTCTCCTAGTGGTGCTGTGGGGTAGACCAACTCGGCGGCATAGCCATCGGCATAAGGAACGTGACAAAAGGACATTCGAAAGCCAAAACTCACTCTTCTCTTGGGCATGCGGCGCATGTTAGCGGGCCAAATGCGGTCGTCCTATTGCGGAGCACGGCAATCGCCCTAATGTTGAGGGTTTCTTGTGCAGGTCTACTCTCGCTGGCTCTTGTTTGTCCTCTGATCGCCGTGAAGCATCCGGTTCCCCTTGACCCGAACGTGGATGCGGCCAAATGCCTTGAGTGCCATGCGGACAAAACCAAGGGGAAGGCAGTTCACTCTGCCATGAAAATGGGCTGTCTGAGCTGTCACGAGGTGAGAGTCAACAAAGAGGCGACCCACGTCAAGCTGATCACCGCCACTCCGGCCGCCCTTTGCTTTAACTGTCACAGCAACATGAACCCCGCCACCGTCAAAGGCAAGGTTCACCCTCCGGCCATTCGCGATTGCCTGAAATGTCACGACGCGCACGCGAGCGCCAACAAGGACCAACTGTTGAAGGCGGTTTCAGGCGGAACAAAAGACGAGAACCTCTGCTTATCTTGTCACAGCGTGGGCGTGGATGTCCCCAAGGGAGGCAGCCGCCATGCCGCGCTGGATTCGGGTTGTGACGCCTGCCACGTCATCCACAAGAGCGGCGATCCCAGCCAGTCCGAGTTTGCGTACCACCTCACCAAGCAGGCTCCCCAACTTTGCCTCGATTGTCACGATGCGAGTGCCGAAGACATTCGCAAGGCTCATCAGAGCCAGCCCTTCGGCGACGCCGATTGCATCCAATGCCACGATCCGCACCAGTCGAACTCGCCCAAGCTGATGCAGGCCTTCCTGCACAATCCTTTCGAGAACAAGATGTGCGATTCCTGCCACCAGCCGGCGAAAGGCGGAAAGGTAGTGTTGACGGCGGCTGACTCGAAAGCGGTCTGCGTAACCTGCCATGAGGAGCAGGCCAAGCAGATCGCCTCAGCAAAAGTGCAGCATCCCGGAGCCCAGGGCAATTGCACCGATTGCCACAACCCCCACGCCGGCAAGACGCCCGGCTTCTTGCAGCCCAACCCCGTCGCCGCGTGTCTAGCCTGCCACAGCGAGCAGGCCGAGGAAGCCAGGAAAAGGTACTTGCACCAGCCGGCCTTCGAGCAGGGCTGCGCCACCTGCCATGAGGCGCATGGCGGCGACAATGCGCATCTGCTGCGCGCCAAGAGTGTGAATGCACTTTGTCTGGAGTGCCATGGGCCGGACTCCAGCCCACAGAAGCTAGAGAAGGAGCGGTTGGTGGCGATCTTCAATGGCAAGGTAAAGCTCCCGGAGAACTACTTCAACAAGGTTCCCATCTTGCCGCTGGAATACGGCCTGGGACACCCGACGCAGAACCATCCCGTGTCCGACGTCATGAACCCGAAAACAAAGGCTCTCATCGCGATGAATTGCCTTACTTGCCATCAGCCGCACGCTGGAAATGAGCGGGCGATGCTGGTGAAGGACCAAAGGAACGATATGAACTTCTGCCAGTCTTGCCATGTCAACGGATTGGACCTGCAGGATGTGCGGGTGGGAGGGAAGTAAAGAAGTGGCTAGTGGTCAGTGGCCTATTGCCAGTGGAAATTCCGTGGGAGGGAAATAAGGTGTCAAAGCACGGGCCAGGCTCGTTCCGCATCCTAGCGGACGGACCCGGGAGAACTCACGAGCGCAAAGAAACCCTCGTAGTCCGAGGAAAAACCAGCTTTTGTTCCCACGCGCGCCCTTTCGAGGCGGTCCTTGTTGGTTTGTTAACGCTTCCCCTTCTGTTGCCGGCGCCGCTTCGGGCCGGTAAGAAGAAGGCCGACGCACCATCTCCACCGGTGAACCTTAGTGATCAGCGCGTGAAGGCCTATTTCGATATTACCAAGATCGTATGGCCAAGCCCGCCCGAGATCCCGAGGATTGCCTTTAAGGACATTTATACGGGAGAAAAGATCGATAACAGCCTCTTCATCAAAAAGGCGCACAAGAAGACTTGGATGGACCGTCTGGCCGGAACGCTGCCCGCTGACCAAGTCAAAATCGACAAACTGCCTTTCCAACTGATGCGCACCTACGGGGTGGGTGTGGATTCCGGAGGCAACATCTATGCGGCGGACCAAGGGGTGGCTGCGGTGTTCATTTTCGACCCGCAGCACAAGGACCACGTCGCGTTGATCGCCAACGGCCGGCAGGCAAGGTTCGGCGTAATCGCGGGTCTAGCGCTGGATGATGATGACCGCCTCTTTGTAAGTGACTCCATTTTGCGTCACATCGTAGTCTTCAGCCCCAAACACGAGCAGGAAGCGGCTTTCGGCACGGACGTGCTGGTGCGCCCGAGTGGAGTGGCCATCGACCGGGATAACCGCTTAGTTTACGTGGCGGACACTGGCAACGACGTGGTGGATGTCTTCGACGCGGACAGTTACAAGTTTTTGCGCCAAATCGGCAAACCCAGCCGGAAGCATGACCAGAGCGCCCCGGGCACCTTTTCCCTCCCCGAGGGTGTGGCCGTGGACGGCGACGGCAATGTGTACGTCACCGACACCTTCAATGACCGGGTTGAGATGTTCGACGCCGACGGCCAGTTTATCAGCACGTTCGGCAGGAACGGCGATGGTCCCGCAGATTTTGAGCGACCCAAAGGTGTTGCCGTCGATTGCGACGGGCACATCTGGGTGGTCGATGCGACTCAGAACCGGGTAAAGGTCTTCAATAATCAGGGGCGTTTGCTCATCTATTTTGGCGGAGCGGGATATTATCCGGGCCAGTTCATGGGGCCGTGGGGAATTGCCATCAGCCCTTCCAATCAGGTTGTTGTTTCAGAAACGTATCCCGGCCGCGTGCAGGTTTTCCATTACATCACCGATGCGGAGGCCGCCAAGCTGAAGGCACAGCGCGACGCCGCAGAGCGGAAACCAACAGCAGGGGCTGGGTCGGCACAAGCTGACTCGCCTGTTGCAACCAAGAAGGATTCGGCAGCGCATTGAACGAAATGATCACCACCACCACGCTAAGGCACCCGAGGAAGCCGGAAGCACACTACCAAGAAGCTCTTGCTTTGTGCCTTCGTGGTGCGTTCGCTCGAAACAGCGCTGCCACAAGTTTGCCCGTCCTTCGACGGGCAAGACGCAGTCCGAAGTAACGCAGCGGGCTGCGGGGCGTTTAAATACTCCTTAAGGAGGTTTTTGCACTACATGAAAAAACTTAGCCTTTTAATTCTCGCGGCCTTTGCCGCAACGACCGTAGCGATGGCCCAGATCGCCGTGCCCACGCCAAACTGGGGCGGCGACGTGCTGGGCGCGCACAACTGTTACGGCCGTGGCTGCGTGGCGTGCCACGCTCCGCATGGTGGCTCTCTCGGCAACGGAGCAGGCGTCGCCACGGGTGCCGGCAGCGACCCACAGAACGGTGGTATGGCACAGTGGGGCCAGAACCTTGAGCCCTATTACGGCAAGACCATTAGTTTCAGCGGGAATGGCAGTACGTCAGCGTACCCCGTAACGCTGCCCGCGAGCGGCACTGCCATCACCAGCTTTTCTGAAGGCAGCGCCGTCATCCTCTTCTGTCTGAGTTGCCATGATGGCAGCCTGGCCAGGGTTCCTATGATGCAAAATCAGACTGTAGAGGCCCTGCCGGTGGTGGGAGGAAATGCTCCCACGTTGTTTGGCCTGACCTCCGGAAATACCAGTACTTACTATGCCAACGAACATCCGGTAGGTCCCAACGCCAACGTCGGCTGCGGCGGCGGCCACAACTGGGACTGCACCGGCGGCGGCGGCACGACACAGCCGATCGAGATGAACGGGACCGCTTCCGCTCAATTTCTGGCCAACAACCCTTCATCTTTCTGGAACGGGGAGACAATCACGGCCTGCGGTGGGACAGGCCAGCCCGCCTGTAGCACGGGAGTCACTTGGGGATACAACACCAAAGGCAATCCGCTGGCCACCTTCAGCAGCACAGGGACTGTCAACAACGTGACCTGCACCACCTGCCACAACCAGCACAGCATGACCGTCTGGACCGTGGGAGGCAAGAATTACTCGACCATGTTCTTCATCAGAGGCTATTACAACCCGACGAGTGGCGGCAACAGCGTCGCCCAGTTCTGCCGTAACTGCCACGGCGGCGAGTCGAACGAAATGAACGGCGTTACAGGGGTCCTTACAAAGTAATCATTCACTATGGACCTTCAAAAGGGGAAGTAGGGGCGACGTGGCAAGTCGCCCCTACCCCCAGTTTATTCGAATTGATTTGAAAGGGCAGAAAAGCATGAACCGACAAGGGGTGAAGGCAGAAAGAAAGGCGGCGTTCAAAGCCAACCACGAAGACAGCAAGGCACGAGGGATTTTACAACTCTGCTTTTCTTTGTGTCTTGGAGTCTTGGTGGTGCTCACCGCCCGGGCGCAAGTTCCCTCCCATTCTCCCGCTTATGCTCCGGACGCCTTTGCCACCAACTCGGCCTTCCAGCCCGTGGGCCGCCCGGTGGCGCGGGTGAACGGCGTGGTGCTGACGGACCGAGACCTGCTTCGCGAAATGCTCGCGATCTTCCCTTACGCGCGCGTGCACAACGGCTTCCCTAAAGCCATGGAAGCGGATATCCGCGACGGCGCGATGAAGATGATGATCTTTGAAGAGTTGGTGTATCAGCAGGCGAAGCTGCAAAACATGGCCGTGCCGCCCGCGCAACTGGCACACGCCACGACGGAGTTTCGCCAGCAGTTTCCTTCGCCGCAGCAATATCAGCAATTCATTCAGGCCGAATGCCAGGGTTCGCAACGGGTGTTGCGGGGTAAAATCGAGCGCTCATTGCTCATTGACAAGTTCCTGAACCTCGAGGTGACGAACAAGGCAGGAGTTACTCTCACTGAGGCCAAGGCCTATTTCGACCAGCACCCTCAAAGCTTCCGCCAACCTGAGTCATTTTCGTTCCAGAGCATTTCCTTCTTGCCTCCTCGGAACCCCACTGCCGCCCAGGCGAGGGAAGCGCGTCAGCGCGCTGAAGCGGCGCTGCGCCAAGCCAAGGCTACAAAGAGTTATGAAGAGTTCGGGCTGCTGGCAGAGAGAATTTCCGAAGACGATTTCCGGGTGATGATGGGCGACCACAAGGCAGCGGACCGCGCGAAACTGCCCCCGGCGGTGGTGACGGCCCTCGCGGCGATGCAGCCCGGCCAAGTCAGCGACATCATCGAGTTCGATGCCGGCGACTTCACCATCCTGCGGCTGAACGCGCACGAACCTGCCGGCATGCAGAGGTTCGAAACCATCGAAGAGGGACTGCGCGAGCAACTGAAAAAAGAAAAGGCCGAGCAACTTCGTCGCGTTCTCGCCGCGAAGTTGAGCAAAAACGCCAGGATCGAAAGACTCTAACAAGATGAACCACCAAGACGCCAAGGCAAAAAGAGGATCGGAATTCTTGATTTGGTGGTGTCTTGGAGTCCTGGTGTTAAGCCTTTGGCACGTGAGGTGCGAACTATCATAAAGTGAAGAGGACTTTAACCATCCTGACCGGGTTTGTGCTGGCACTGGCCGCACCGCTGCGCGCGCAAGTGAGTAAAGGCGAGGCCAGCATGAATCTGAACGGAACGATCTCCGCCGGATACGGTGATGACTACTCGAACATCGCCGGGTCCGACCACAGCATCTTTGGTGCGGGCGTGGCCGATCTCTCCGGCTCGTACTTTAACCCAAACTTCCTCTCCTTCGACGTCCAGCCCTTTTACAACCAATCACGCCTCAACTCCACGTTTCAGTCCATCACCGCTGCCAGCGGAGTGAGCGCCGACGCCAAAATCTTCAGCGGCAGCCCCTACCCCGGCTCAATCAGCTACTCCTCCACTTTCAACAGCAGCGGGAACTACGGTATTCCGGGCTTGGCCAACTACATCACGCATGGGAACAACGATGTTTTGGCCTTGACCTGGGGAGTTCACCTCAAAGACTTACCCAGCCTGAATCTCAATTTCTCGGACGCCAATAATGCCTATTCGCTGTATGGGGCGCAGACGCTAGGGAGGCTGCATGATGACACGTTTTCGGCTACCTCGGCCTATCGAATTGCGGGTTTCAACCTGAATGGCGGCTATCAACATACTGGCACCCAGAGCGTCACACCGGAGTTCCTGGCGGACGAGGCGCAAGAACGAACCGATTCCGGCGCCAATTCGTTTTTCTTCGGAGTCGGACACAACTTGCCATGGAAGGGCAGCATTTCCGCAGGCGCCGTCCATGAGGAGATCAATGTCAGTCTCGACGATGCCGGTTCCACGGACAATTACAAAACGAGTATCGACACGTTCACGGGGGGGCTTAATTTTAATCCGTTGTCGCGACTGATAGTGGGGGAGAGCACCTATTACACCGATAATCTGGAAGGGACGCTCTATAACACCTTGCTGACGGCGGGGGCGGTAGCGCCGCAAAGCGAGACGCAACAGTCGTCGCATGCTCTAAGCCTCACCGGCTATGCCAGTTACGACATGCCGGCGCAGCACCTCTATTTTCACGCTTTCATTGAACGCCAACAGCAAACCTTCTTGGACACTGCCTTCGCCTCTGATTCCTACAACGGCACGGCAACTTATACCAACAGGCTGCTGGGCGGTCAGTTCAACGGCGTGCTTGGTCTGACGCGCAGCTCCGTTGAGCCGACTCATCAGACCCTGTTGGGCCTGAACAGCTCCGTCAGCTATTCGCATCCGATCCAGCGTTGGACCGTGGGTGGCGGGTTTGCCTACTCGCAGGACACCCAAACGGTGCTGATCGCCTATACGACGTCGGGTTACAACTACTTTGGCAACGCGAGCCGGAAGATCGGCCGAAGGGCGTATTGGGGCGTTTACGCCAGCGGCGCGAGAAGCTTGCTGACGGGTGTGCCCGGCTCCGCCAATTCCAGCCAGAGCTACTCGACCTCGCTTTCCCTGCCGCGTTTCAGCCTTAACGGCTCCTACTCCGAGTCGAGCGGGAATGCGCTTTTGACGCCCACGGGGTTGGTGCCCAATCCGGTTCCCTTGCCCGTTGTCAACCCGGCAGCGGTGGTGCTGTTTAACGGCAAGTCGTACTCGGCAGGGGTAGGATCGACCCCGATTCGCGGACTCATCCTGAGCGCCATCTACGCCAAGGCCCTAAGCGGAACGAACAGCAGTTCGACAGTCTCGAACAACAACAATGAAAACATGTATTTTCTTATGACGTACCAGCTTCGCAAGCTGAACTTTCAAGCGGGCTACAGCAGGCTAGTTCAGGGATTCAGCGTTGCCGGAACCCCTCAAACAGTGGCCGGCTCATTCTTTGTGGGAATTTCGCGATGGTTTAATTTCTTTTGAGCGCTACTCCGATACAGGAGGATCGTGTGAGCAGAATGGCAGATAGGCAGATGGGCAGTAGGCAAATAGAAGTGAATACCAATGCCCACCTGCCTGCCCACCCACTGCCTACTGCCTTCTGTCTCTTAGTCGTTCTGCTGCTCCCTGGAGCCCTGGCGGCGCGGTCGAAAGCAAATCCAGCGGGACCCGTGACCGTGCCGGAACTGGAACTGGAGGGCGGACGCAAGTTGCGGTACGAAGGCAGCTTCAGCTCGGAGAAAGAGGTAAAAACCAAGCATAGTTTCTGGGGCCGCCTGCTTGATGCAGTGGCAGGCGAACCGGAGTTCCACGCCTTGATCAATCCCTACAGTGTGGTGACCGATTCGAGGGATCGCATCATTGTGACGGACCCGGGCGCTTCTGGGATTCACATCTTTGACTTCGAGCAGCACAAGTACAAGTTTATTTCGCGCCAAAAAGACACCGACGGGCTCGAATCCCCGCAATGCGTCGCCGTAGATGCCGCTGACAACATCTACGTCACCGATTCCTACTCAGGCAAAATTTTCGTCTTCGATGCCGGCGGAAAATTCCAGCGGGTTATCGGCAGTGTGAAAGGCGAAGGGTATTTCAAACGTGCGACCGGAATCGCGGTCGATTCTCAAGCCCAGCGTATCTATGTGACGGATACCCTGCGCCGTCAGATTTTCGCACTCGATATGCAAGGCAAGGTATTGCAGAAGATTGGCGGAGTCGGCACCGGGCCAGGCCAATTCAACTTCCCCACAGAATTGCGGCTGCAAGGCGAAGACTTGTACGTGGTAGACGCCATGAACTTCCGGGTGCAGGTCCTGGATCGTTCCGGTAAGTTCAAATATGCCGTGGGGCAGATTGGCGAGGGGTTTGGTGAAATGTTCCGGCCAAAGGGAATCGGTGTGGATTCGGAGGGGCATCTCTACGTCGTCGAGGGCCTGAGCGGATTGGTCCAAGTCTTCGATCGCCAAGGGCGGCTGCTCTACTATTTCGGCCAGAGAGGCACGGGGCTCGGGGAATTCCAGTTACCCGCTGGCTTGTTCATCGATCGAAAGGACCGCGTGTTTGTGGTCGATTGCTACAACCGGCGTGTCCAGGTCTTCCAGTATTTCGCGCAACGGCCGGGGGCAGATGGGCAAGTAGGCAGTGGGCAGATGGGGAGCGGGCAGGCGGGCAGATAGGCAGACAAAACCAATGATCGCCACAAAGGCGCGACACCTCGAAAACGGAATGGGCCGATCGGCAGGCCAGCAAGCAGAAAAATCGCCGCTGTCAACCCACCGGTCTGCCCATCTGCCTGAATTGTTTCTCGGGGTCTTGGTGGTGATCTGTTTTGCTGGTGCGGCGCGGGCGCAGAGTGATGTGATCGGGATGCACGACCTCTCTCCGGGAGGGACCTCGCCGATTAAAGGGACTCTATCAGGTTCCTGCCTGTATTGCCACGCTCCGCACTCCGGCTTGAATGGCACGGCCGGCGTGGCGCAAACTCCGCTTTGGAACACAAAACTTTCCAGCGTCCAGGCCTACACGGTTTACACAAGTAAGACTTTAGTGAACACTCCCAACCCCACGCCAGCTTTAGGTACGGACAGCACACTATGCTTGAGCTGCCATGACGGCACAGTGGCAGGATCGCCAGGAGCACTGGTCGCTTACGGCAAGGTTGCGATGACGGGGCAGATGAATGCAGCGGACGTATTTGGGACTGACCTGTCAGCGATGCATCCCATCAGCTTTATCCTTCCTCTAAAGTCGAATACGGATTTGGTCTCCTCGTTGACCGCCAGCCCGCCCTCGACCGCCGATCCGACCGGGGCCGTAAAGCTTATCAACGGAAACGTGGAGTGCACGAGCTGCCACAACCCTCATGTCCAGAACATCGACCCGAACAGTCCCAATTTTCTGGTGATCAATAACTCCAAGAGCGCTCTCTGCCTGGCCTGCCATAGCACGATCCCCGCGGGCTCCGGCATGGGCTTGGCGAACGTGCTGGAAGCCAGTCACGGCATGATGAGCGCGTTCGGACCACCAATTACCGCCGGTACGACGCCGAGCAAAGGAAACCCGCTGGCCAATTGGAAGACAAGCATTCACGCCACGGCGACCAACAAGGTGGCGTTGCAAGTGTCCATTGAAGGCGCCACCGCAGGTTCGAAGCCGAGTGCGACGGCCACGAAGCGGGTTTCGCTGGGCCCCTACGGCTCAGTTGCAAGGAATGGCTGCTTGTCCTGCCACACGCCTCACAACGCCGAGGGGTCGAATTCGCTGCTCCAGGTGGTTGACGACCAGGTGTGCCTCACCTGTCACAACGGCAGCTCGAACGTCTCTCCTGCGATCTCTAATGTTCTTGGCGAAATGATCGCACCAAAATACGGCCATTCATTTTCAGTTGGGAACACTACCCACCGCCCGAACGAGAGCGTGTTGCTGAATCAGGACATGCACGTGACCTGCGTCGACTGCCATAATCCGCACTCGTCCAACCGAGTCGTGAACTTTTCGGCCCCGCCAGCGATTCGTTCTTCCCAAGCCCTGGTAGCGGGGATTAGCGCCACGGACGGCACCACCGTAGTCAGTCCGGCCGTCAGCCAATATGAGAATTGTTTACGCTGTCATGGTGCGAGCACGGGCAAAAAATCGAACGTCAATTTTGGCTATTTGCCCTTGCGGATTATTTCGGCCAGTGATCCGTTGAATGTCATTCCCCAATTCAGCCTTACCGCGACCTCAAGCCATCCGGTGACGCACGATTCGGGCAGCCCGTTCCCGCAGCCCAGCCTGCGTCCCAACATGTTGGATCTCGACGGCAGGACAGTGGGGCGCAGCATGGGTGTTCGCATCCTCTGTACGGACTGCCACAACAGTGACGACAATCGCGAATTTGGTGGCTCGGGACCGAATGGACCGCATGGATCAATTTTCGCGCACATCCTGGAGCGGCGATATGAATTCAGTCAGGCGGGGGCTCCCGGCAAGCCGATCACGAATCTTTTCCCCAATCCGAGCTTAAGCGCCGAGGGGAGCGCCAACGGCGGCCCGTATGCTCTGTGCGCCAAGTGCCACGATCTCTCGCAAATCCTGAATAACAGCAGCTTCAGGGAGCATGCGCGGCACGTAAAGCAGGACGGGTTCTCGTGCTCGGTATGCCATACGGCCCACGGCATGGGCGCGCAATCAGGAAACGTTTCCGGAGAGCGTCTGGTGAATTTCGACCTCAGAGTAGTGGCCCCGAATGGCACCGACCCCGTCTCCTACAACCACGCGACGAACTCCTGTAGCTTGGTCTGCCACGATCACCCCCATCAACTCCGATCGGCCGCCGGCGCCGTAAGAGCCTTGGGCAGGCGGTAGAAGGAACAAGGGAACAGGGAGTAGATGGTCGAGCAGCAACTGCCTCTCGATCTCTACCGTCTGTTTCCTCTCCCCTGTTCCCTGTTACCCATTCCTTCTTCCATGTTGGAAACCCTCTTGCCTGCCGGATGGCTTTCGGGAAACAATCGTTCTGGAGGATCCCCTCATGGCCCGGACTCTGTCGCGCAGGACCTTCGTTACCCTGTCGGCCCTGCTCGGGTCGGGCTTAGAACTGGCCTTTTCCCTTGGAGGAGGGACGGCAAGGTTATTTACTCCCAGACTTGGTATTATCACCGACGAGCTGACGGAGGATTTCGAAAAGGCGCTAGACTTCATTTCAGACCATTATCTGGCCTACTGCGAAGTGCGCGAGTTGTGGCAGAAGAACGTGCTGAGGCTTTCCCAGCAGGAGCTGGAGCGCGCCAAGCAATTGATCGAAAGGCATCGCTTGAAGGTGTCGGAGATTGCTTCGCCGATTTTCAAATACCACTTGCCCGGCATGCCTTCTCCGCACCCTAATTGGGGTGACACTTTCCAGGCCGCTGACTTGACGGATCGCGACACCGAGAATCTGCTCCGGCGCGTTTTCGAACTTGCTTCCTTTTTTGGGACCTCCAAGGTCAGGGTTTTCAGCTATTGGCGAGTGAAGGAACCGGAAAGGGCCTATCCCTACGTCCGCGAACGCTTGGCCAAGGCCGCCGCGCTCGCCGCTCAACACAATGTCACGCTCCTGCTTGAAAATGAGACCGACTGCAATGTGGGGACTGGGAAAGAGCTGGGGCGGATGCTTCGCGAAGTCAATTCGCCTAACTTGCGCGGCATGTGGGATCCTTGCAATGCCCTTGGACTTGGCGAAGTTCCCTACCCTGACGGGTATCGCCACGTCCGCGGGCTGTTCCTCCATATGCACATCAAAGACATGAAGAAAGATCCCACCACAGGGAGGCTTCAGTATGTTCCTGTCGGTAAAGGCATGATCGATTATCTGGGACAGTTCAAAGCTTTGGGCGCCGACGGTTATGATGGGACGATGTCCCTTGAGACCTCCTACTTGCGGCCGGATGGAAACAAGATGGAAAGCACGCGCGAGTGTTTGGAGGGATTGTTCGGCGTACTAAAGTCGATCAATGGTTAGGAGCCAGAAGTCAGGAGTCGGTAGCGCAGACCCGCTTGTTAGGTCTGCGGCTCTTGGCCTGGGGCCTCCGGTACTGCCCATGGGCAATGGGCCAGAGACATTACCGGCATCTCGGGGTTCTATACGGTCTGAAAAGCCGCGGACCCAAAAAGCAGGTCTGCATGTTTGCATCTCGCACCAATTGGCTGCTGAATCCAAATCGGCTTACGAGAGAGATTGAGGAACTACGGCGGAAAGGTGTTCCTCTCCTTGACCTTACCGAATCGAACCCCACGCGTTGCGGGTTCGTTTTTGATCAGGCGGCTATCCTCGAGACACTCGCCGACCCCCGCGCCCTCTCTTACGTTCCCGACCCGCGCGGCTTGCTTGGCGCGCGCCAGGCAGTCGCAGGATATTACGCTGAGCGTGGGATCACGCTTGATCCGAGGCAGATATACCTCACCACCAGCACCAGCGAAGCCTACTCCTACGTTTTCCGCCTGCTTGCTGACCCGGGGGATACTATCCTGGTGCCTCAGCCAAGCTATCCGCTCTTTGATTTTCTGGCCGGGTTAAATGACGTTGGGGTTGTCCCTTATCCCCTGGTTTACGACCAGGGCTGGCAGATAGACTTGCCCACGCTCGAGAAGCGCCTGGAGGCTCGCGCTCGCGCCATCTTGGTGGTCCACCCCAACAATCCTACGGGGTCGTTTGTTCACCGGAATGAACTTGCGGAGCTGCTCGCCTTCTGCCAGAGCCGGGAGGCGGCTCTAGTTGCCGACGAGGTCTTTGCGGACTACTCCCTGGCGCCGGACTCAGCGCGCGTGGTTAGCCACGCCGCAGTCACAGAAGCGCTCACTTTCACCCTGAGCGGCCTCTCGAAAATCTCCGCCCTGCCGCAACTGAAGATTGCCTGGCTGGTGGTGAACGGACCCTCGCAACTTCTGCCGAGTGCCCTGGCGCGCCTGGAGATCATCGCCGACACGTACCTCTCCATGAGCGCGCCCCTGGCACTGGCCTTACCGGGATTGCTTGAGACGCGCCGAACCCTTCAGCCACAGATAATGGAACGAGTGAGGGCCAATCTTCAGTCGCTCGATGCGCGGCTGGCAATCGGCCAGCCTGTGACCCGATTGGGGGCGGAGGGGGGATGGTATGTAGTCTTGCGGCTTCCCTCGATCCGAACTGACGAGGAGTGGGCCATAGAACTTGCCCGCAGAGACGGCGTGCTCGTTCATCCGGGCCACTTCTTCGACTTCAGCTCAGAGGGGCATTTGGTGGTAAGCCTGCTGAACAAGCAGGAGGTCTTTGATGAAGGGCTGGCAAGAATTCTCGCGCGCGTGGCCAACTCCGCGTGAGCTTCCGCAACACGGAGTGCTGTCGGTGAACGAACCGCCCTCTCCCCAAGGGAGAGGGCTGCGCTATCAAGTTAAGTGCTGCCCGGACGGGATTGCACCCGACCTATCGTCTGCGCACCTGATCCGATACCTCACACTTGTCCTGGCTTGCCTGGCGGTGTTTGCCGGCGGCTGCAAGCGGAGGCCACCACCGCCGAAGGCCTACGCTGCCTTCGTCATCAACAATCAGGGTTCGACTCTGGCCGAAGTTGATTTGGCGAGTTTCCGCGTGCGCACCACGGTGGGGGTCGCAGCTAACGCTGAGCGGGTGTGTGCGAGGCCGGAACACAAGGAGCTATGGGTCGTGTCGGCCTCCGGTGAAATCAGCATTGTCGAGTTCCCCTCGCTCCGGGTTGTGAGGACCCTTCACATTGGGGAAGGCGCCCGTGACCTTGCCTTCTCGCAGACGGGGACCCGGGCTTTCATCCTCGATCCGGCAAAAGGACAAATCGTTTTCATCGACCCGGAAAGCTACAGAGAATCATCTCGTCTCAGTCTGCGCACGGCACTCACAGACCTTGCTTTGACGCCGGACGGCAATGAGCTTGTGGCCTCTTCCCAGGCTACGAACCAGCTTTTCTTTGTGAAGGCAGACGAACGGAAAGTGCTGGGTTCCGTCAATGTGGGCAAAGGCCCTGGTCCCATGGTTATCCTCCCCAACAATTCCAAGGCCTTCGTGTGCGACACGGAAGAATCCGCCATATCGGCCGTCGACCTAGCGACGCAGCAGCTCCTCGCCAACATCGAGATCGGCATTCGTCCCGGCCCTATGTTCCTCAAGCCGGACGGCGGAGAACTCTTCATCTTCGAGGAGGAAGGGACCAGCATGGTCATCGTGGATACTGAGCAGGACAACGTTGAGCAGAACTTTCCCACGGGCCATAAGCCGGTGGCGGGGGTATTTCAGGGGGACCCGTTGGTCCTCTACATCGCCAATGCCGGGGACGGCTCGGTGATGGCCCTGGACGTTCAGAACCGCACCCTGTTGGCAGCGGTGCACATTGGAATTGAGCCCCGCGCCTTGGCGCTCACTCCTGATGAACGGTTTCTGTTGGCGGCGGACGCCTCCGCCTCGACGCTGGCGGTGCTTCGGACAAATCCCACCACCCTGCTCACAACGTTCCCCGTGGGGGCCAAGCCCGTGGAGGTTGTGGTCCCCGGTTGGGTGCTCGAAAAGCAGTGACTAGTGGCGAGCGTTCAGCACTCAGCTTTCAGCTCCCGGAATCGATGCGTTCGCTCTTTACTGATAGCTGAAGGCTGAAAGCTGACTCCTGAAGGATTACCAGCTGATGAGTTCATCAGAGAGCCTAAGCGACAGCCAGCCCTCTTGAGGAATGACCTGGAGCGGGAGCGCATTCGCCCAAATCGAAACCTGAAAACGGATCTGTTGGTGCGTCTCATATCCCAGCAGGCGGTAATCCAAGCGCAACTCGAAGATGCGTTGGAAGGCCACCTGAAATTGCGTGGCCATCCCCGGCGGAGTGAGCAGCGGCTCATCGTTTTTCCACACATTCAACTCGCTCAAACCCCCAGGGCGGATCGAGGCGTGGATGCGAACGCGACTGTTGTCCACCACATTCACCCGAACTTCAAATTCCGGATGGTCCTTGAGGAATGCCTCGCTAAGATCCAGGCGAAGGAAAAGGGCCTCCGGATTGAACCCATAATAAAGCGCTTCCCAAACCCTTGCCGCCCCGTGCATGGAGCCATAGCGCGGATCGGGGAGGTAGAGGCCGGCGCCTAACCACTCGAAGTAATTGGTGACCACGCCATCAATTCGCGGCTGGATGAGCCCCGTGGGAGGAATGCTGAAGGCGGTGGCGCGGGGGCGCTTGATAGGTTCGGCCAACTCGTCGGCGGGAGAACCTTCCAACATTCTGTAAAGGTTACTGAGGTGTTTGCGGAAAAGCAGGTCAAACTCTTCGTCGTTGGAGGAGGAGTGTTCCGGGCCGTACCACCAGCACCAATCGCTGCCCTCGGCAATCCACAACTCCTGTTGCGCAAGCTCGGCATTTTTCCCCTGGGCCTTACCGCTGTTTCGCCTGTAAAAATCGCGCGCTTCTGAAAGCAGGTCCCAGGCGCGATTGTCTTCCTCCGCTCCAATCCAAACGTCAAAGTTGGCATTAATCCAAGATCCAGGATGCACGTGGTTCAGAAGCCCGGGGTCTGTGATGCTCAGGCCTTCACTTGCGGTTACAGTCTTCAGCTCGGGGTCAGCAGCCAGCCGCCCGTAGAAACTCTTCAGAAATTCCCTGCCATTTGCCGGGTAGTACTCCCAGGCGTTTTCCCCGTCCAGGATGACCGATACGACAGCAGGTTT
>Ga0187781_10001552_pt1 | contig 17364 bp, 16 predicted proteins | sample 0715_SJ02_MP02_2_FD_132447 | JGI IMG/M metagenome (GOLD analysis project Ga0187781, IMG submission 132447) | Tropical peat soil microbial communities from peatlands in Department of Meta, Colombia - 0715_SJ02_MP02_20_MG | ecosystem: Environmental > Terrestrial > Soil > Wetlands > Peat | place... | reverse complement strand
CCGAGAAATTCGAAGAGCATTTGCGGGAAATGCTGCCGCAGGCGGAGGACAACAAGCTGGTGCACGAGATTCAGGAGACGGAGCCGAAGTGGGTCGCGCCGAAGGGGAGCATGGAGTAAACGTGGCGTCACATTCGGAAGCCGAAGTTGCCGCGCGGGGGTATACGTTCAGCGAACTGATGGTAGCCGCGGCGGCGCGGGAAATTCGCGATGGGGAGCTCGTCTTCGTCGGGATGCGATTGCCGCTGCTGGCTTTTTTGGTGGCGCGGCGGACGCACGCTCCGAGGGCCATAGGGTTGTTCGAGAACGGCGTGATTCGCGAGACGCCATCGGGCGAATTGCTCTACACGATGGGCGACCCGCCGAATCTGCGCGGCGCGACACAATGCGGGCAGATGCTCGACGTGATGGGACTTTTGCAGCAGGGACGCGTGGACGTGGGGTTTTTGGGGGCGGCGGAAATCGACCGCTTCGGAAACCTGAATACAACCTGGGGGCACCGCGACAAGGAAATGCAGCGGTTGCCGGGGTCGGGCGGCGCTTGCGATATCGCGTGCCTGGCGCAACGGACGGTGATGCTGCTGACGCACGATCGCGGGAGGCTGACCGAGCGAGTTGGGCACATCACGTCGCCGGGGTACGGGGCCGGCAACGGGTGGCGGCGGAAGCAGGGGCTGCCGATTGCGTCGGGGCCATCGGCGGTGATTACGACGCTTGGGGTGCTGCGATTCGGGGCGGACGGTGAGGCTTTTCTTGCGTCGGTGCATCCGGGAGTGAGCGTCGAGGAAGTGCTCGAGAGCACCGGCTGGACACTGCGAGTGGCCGACGAGCTGATTGAAACGTTGCCGCCGGGCGACGATGAACTCGGGGTGATGCGGGAGATTGACCCAAACCATTTCTGGACGCGCTGATTCTGCCGCGCGATCAAGCCGGAAAATCTACTATGGCCGCCGAATCCAAATTGATGACTATGCGGGAGGCTATTTCGAAGCACGTGTCGGCCGGCTCGATGGTCCTGATGGGCGCGCAGCTCGAGCAGATGATTCCGTTCGCGGCCGGTCATGAGCTGATTCGCCAGGGGCGCCGCGATTTGACGCTCGCCGGGCCGATTTCGGACATTTTGTTCGACCAATTGATCGGCGCGGGGTGCGTCTCGCGCGTGATGGCGGCGTGGGTCGGAAACGTTTCGGCGGGTGTGGGGTATTGCTTTCGGCGGGCGGCCGAGCGGGGAATTCCACGGCGCATCGAGACAGTGGATTATTCGAATTTCACGATGGCGCTGGCGCTGCACGCGGCGGCGCTCGGTGTGCCGTTCATGCCGACGTATGCGACGCTCGGAAGCGACCTGCTCAAGAAAAACGGAAATTTGCGCGAATTTTCCTCGCCAGTGAGCGAGGAAAAACTGGTGGCGGTGCGCGCGCTTCGGCCGGACGTAACGATTCTGCATGTTCAGCGGGCGGATGCGCAGGGGAATGCGCATATCTGGGGAAGCCTGGGAGTGGCGGTGGACGGCGCGCGGGCGGCGAGAAAAGTGATTGTGGTGGCGGAAGAGATTGTCGAGCCGGAAGTGATCGCATCAGACCCGAACCGAACGGTCGTGCCCGGTTTTTTGGTTGCGGCAGTCGTGCACGAGCCGGGAGGAGCGCATCCTTCGCCGGTGCAAGGCTATTACGGCCGGGATCACAAATTTTTCGAGCAGTACCACGAGCAATCGCGACGACTCGAGGATTTTGAGGAGTGGCTGACGCACTGGATTTTGCATGCGCCTGACCGGCGCACATACATGAATCAGTTGGGTGTGGCGCGGACGGAGAGCCTGGCGGTGAAGGAACATGCGCTGACCGCTCCGGCAGATTTCGGCTACTGATGAGCGAAGACCTGATGGCGAAAATCGAGATCACGCCGCGAGAGGTGAAAACTTCTCTGACGCGCGGAGAAAAAATATTTTTTGTGGACGTACGCGAGAAGTGGGAGCATGACACGGCGCGGATCGAGGGCGCAACGTTTATTCCTATGCGGGAAATTGCCGCGAATTTGGCGCGGTTCGAAGGAGCGGACGAGATCGTGCTTTTTTGCCATCATGGGATGCGGAGCCTCGATGCGGCTGCGTGGCTGAGGTCGCAAGGAGTGGAGGGAGCGCGCTCCATGGCGGGCGGGATTGACCGTTGGTCGGTCGAAGTGGACTCAGCTGTTCCGCGCTACTGAGGAGAGACGGACGATGCCGCAAGCGAAACGGAAGACGACGGCCCGGACGAAAAAACCGCGGAAGCGAGTCCATTTTTTTCACAAGCCCACTTGCATGACTTGCCGCAAGGCTCGCGCCTACATGGAGCGGAACGGGTTTCATCTCTCCGTCCATGATCTTACGAAGGATCGGTTGAGCGCCGCAGACTTGGAAAAGCTTATCGGCCGGCGCAACCACGCGGAATTTCTGAATCCGCGAAACGAGCTTTACCGGCGCAAGAAGATGAGGATCAAGCCGCCGTCGAAGAAAGAAGCGATCCGCCTGATGGCCAAGGAGCCGAATCTGATTCGGCGGCCGGTGGTGGTGTGCGGAGGGCGCGTCGTGGTCGGATTCGACAAGAATGGGATTGCTCGCCTTTAATCGCAGAGATCGCACCACGCAACCGGGAGACCGCCGACTTGGCGCCCATCATTGATATTCACATCCACATCAATCCGCACGACATGGTCAAACCGGGAGCGCTCGAGCTGATTCAGCGCGGACGGAATGATTACGGCGATGCGGTCCGCTATGCGGAAAAGCCGAAAGAATTCCTGAAATTTCTGGATGAGGCGGAGATCGAGCGCGCGGGAATCATCACGTACGTCAGCCCGGACGTGATCGGATTCACGGCGGAAATAAACGATTGGGTGGCGCGGTACTGCACGGCGGATCCGAGGCGCTTGCTGGCGTTTGGGTCCGTGCATCCGAAGTACGTTACGGACGCGGGCGCGGAAGTCGAGCGGCTGAAGAAAATAGGGATTCGCGGGCTAAAGGTGCATCCTTCGCACCAGCTTTTCGCGCCCAACGATTACCGGAAGGGGCTGGGGCCGCTGCGCGCGCTCTATTCACGGGCGCAGGAGCTGGGATTGCCGGTGATGATTCACACGGGCACTTCGATTTTTCCGGGCGCGCGCAACGTATACGCGCAGCCGATCCTGGCGGATGATGTCGGGATAGATTTTCCAGAACTGGCGGTCATCCTGGCGCATGGGGGGCGACCGCTGTGGATGGAGGAAGCATTTTTCCTTGTGCGGCGGCACAAGAATATGCACATGGACATTTCAGGGATTCCGCCGCAGCGGCTGATGGAATATTTCCCCCGGCTCGAAGAAATTGCCGATAAAGTGCTGTTCGGCTCGGACTGGCCAGGGCCGGGGACTCCCAGTATACGGGGCAATATCGAAAAAGTACGCGCGCTGCCGATTTCGGAAAAGGCGAAGCAAAAGATTCTCTACGAGAATGCCGCGCGGCTCTTTCCGGTTGCTGGATAGGCGGCAAGCGGAATGATGGAAATTAAATCTATTGCCGTGATAGGAGCGTGGGAGATGGGGCGCGGCATCGCGTATGCAGCGGCACTGGCGGGGTATCGGACGGTCCTCGAAGATGTCTCGCCGGCGATGCTCGAGGAAGGCGTGGCCTTCATTCGAGCGGCGCTGGAGCGAGACGTGGCGTCCGGGAGAGCGACCCCGCAGCAGAAGGAACGCGCGCTCGCGAATCTCTCGACGGCGAGGTCGGTGGAAGATGCGTACCGCCAGGCGGACTTGCTGATCGAAACCGTGGCGGAGGAATTGGAAGTGAAACTCGAGATCTTTACTATTTTCGACCGGTTCGGGAAACCGGACGCGATTCTCGCAAGCACTACCCGGTCACTTTCCATTGCGGACCTGGCAGACATGACTTTTCGCAAGGAAAATTGTGCCGGCATGCGATTCTCGAATCCGGCGGCCGGGACAAAAATGATCGAAATCGTGCGTACGACGGAGACGTCGGACGCAACCGTGAATGCCTGCGTGGAAGTGGGGCGCCGGATGGGGAGGGAAACGGCTGTGATTTATGAGGCGCCGGAGGCCATTCCCAGCGGCAATGCCTTGAAAGGAGCCCGGAATGAAAATCGCTGATCACATCGCCATTATGCAAGGCGACCTGACGGAGATGGATGTGGACGCCATCGTGAACGCGGCAAATAACGATTTGCAGTTGGGCGGGGGCGTGGCGGGCGCGATCCGGCGGAAGGGCGGGCCGAAAATTCAGGAGGAATGCGACGAGATCGGGATGATTCCCGTGGGCGGCGCGGCGATTACAAGCGGGGGGAGCTTGAAGGCGCGGTTCGTGGTTCACGCGGCGAGCATGGAGCTGGGGGGCCGGACGCACGCGCACGCACTGCAAAGCTCGACGGCCCATTCGTTGCGGATCGCGGCGCAAAAGGGATTGAAGACGATCGCATTCCCGGCGGTCGGCACCGGGATCGCGGGGTTTCCGCTCCGCGAATGCGCGGAAATTATGCTGCGAGAAGTGCTGAAGCACTTCGAGGGACCGACTTCGCTTACGAAAGTGACGTTCGTTTTGTTCGACAAGGAGGCGCTGGTCACTTTCGAGAGCGTGTGGAGCGGCATGAAGGAAAAAGGGGCGGCGGCATCTTGACGGAAGCGCTCGTCGAGAAAGTACGGAATGAGCTCATGCAGTATGAGCACCCGCTTTTCGATTTCGAGGCGCGGCTGGGGGAGGAATGCGTCGAGATCGAGATCCGGTTCAAGCCTCCGCGCGCGGACGTGCACAATTACACGTTTCAAATGCGGCCGCGCGAGATCGAGCACTCGCAATTTCCCTGGACATTCCAGAAGCAGCTCTACGATTGCCTGCACGACTTCGTCATCGAGATGTTCACGCGCAATCCCCAGCGAGAGAATTGATGCGCCCGCGCCCGGCCGCGACGCCGCTCGGGGTGATTCTTGCCGAGCGAATCCGCGCGCATGGCCCCATCACATTCGCGGAGTACATGGAGACCTGCCTCTACCACCCCCAGCACGGCTATTACGCGAACCCGGGCCAGCAGGCGCGAAGGGATTACTTCACGAGCGTGGACGCCGGTCCCCTGTTTGGACGTTTGCTCGCGCGCCAGTTTCAGGAGATGTGGGAGCGACTGGGCCGGCCAAGGGAATTTTGCCTGGTGGAAGCGGGGGCGGGAACCGGGGCGCTGGCGAAGCAGATTTTGGATTTTGCGGCGGAATCGCTCCAGGAATTCACGGATGCGTTGCGCTATGTTGCGGTGGAACGGACGGCCGCCAGACGAAGCGAACACGCACGAGTTCTCGAGGCACACTCCACGCGCGGGTGGGTGATATCTTCCGAGGATTTGCCCGAGGAGATTCCCTGCGGCTGCATTTTTTCGAATGAGCTGCTGGACGCGCTGCCGGTGCACCGCGTCGTATTCGAGAAGGGCGCCCTGCGCGAGCTTTGCGTAACCATCGGGGAAGGGGGATTTCGGGAGGAGATTGGCGCGCTCTCGACCGTGGAATTGAGCGAATATTTTCAAGAGCAGGGAATCACGCTTCAGGAGGGGCAGCAAGCGGAGGTGTGCCTGGCGGCGCGCGGATGGATTGAGTCCGCGTGCCGCAAGCTCGGGCGCGGGTTCGTGCTCACGATTGATTATGGCCATGAGGCGCGCGAGCTTTATGACGAGCATCACATGCGCGGCACGCTGCTTGCGTACTCGCAGCATCGCGCGAGCGAAGATTATTTTGGCGCGCCGGGCGAGCAAGATTTGACGGCGCACGTGAATTTCACGGCGCTTGACTTGCGGGGGAGGCGGAGCGGGCTAGCGCGCACGGGGTTCACTACGCAGACGAATTTTCTGCTGGCGCTCGCGAGGAAGTCCCGGATGGCGGACCTGGAGGACGAAAATTTGAGCGAGCAGGAGCGGACTAGGAGGCGGCTTCTTTTCAAGACGCTGATTCATCCCGAGGGAATGGGGGAGACGTTTCAGGTCTTCGCGCAGCAGAAAGGAATTGAGACACCGCTGCTCTCGGGTTTCGAGCCTCTCTAAATTATTCGCGCAAAAATTATTCGGGGTTGGGGCGCTTCTTGAGGACGGGCTTGTTGTCGGCGGGGGCGTCGTCAGAACTCGAGCCGCTCGCCGATCCCGATCCTGACGGGGCCGCCGAACCTGATCCCGAAGACGAAGGCTTCTGGGGAGTGGAGTCGGCGGGCGTCGAGGCAGCGTCGGCCGAAGCGTTTTCTGAGTACGGCTTCTTCATGTATTTCACGATCTCTTCCTGAGCGCCGGCAGTGTCGTCATTCGTGCGCTGCGCGAGCTGGTATTCGTTGACGGCACGCGCGCGCTGGTCGAGCAAGTCGTAAATTCTCCCGATATATATGTGGCTCCAGACCTCGACCCACTTGGGATCCTGATCGCCGCCGAGCGCCGCGCGGAAAGCATTGGCGGCGGACTGATAGTTCTTCTGGTAGAACATGGCCTCGGCCATGCGGAAATGCGCGAGCGCGCTGCTGGGAGAGATATCGAGAGCGTGCTGGTATTCCTTGATGGCTTCGTAATATTTGCCCTGTTCGGCCAGGCCTTCGCCGCGCGCGATCGCGGCGCGGACGCGGAGACGGGAGCTCGATTTCAGCAAATTGTTATTCGGATCGATCAGGATGCCGTTGGGACGAGGGCGGCCGAAGGTATCAATGACGAATTCCGAAGTGGTGCCGGTGACGAGAATTTTCTTGTATTCAGGATTTCCTTCGGTATCCACTTTTATTTCAACCGGCATGCGGAACGTATCGAGATCCTGGTGAATCTTGCCGACGATCTTGAAGCCCTTGGGGGTGCGATAGACGATGTATTCGATCTTGAATTCCGGGATGCCGGTGGAATTCAGCCATTGCGTGAAAAAGGCATTGAGATTGAGCGGCGGCTGGCCCTTGCCGGGCGGCGGAGCTTTCGAGGCGGCCAACTTTTCAAATTCGGACATGGTGGCGGTCTTGTCTTCGGATCGTTTGTAGAAATCCCGCAAAAGTGCGGTGAAAGCCTCGTCGCCGAGCTGCGTGCGGAGCATGTGGAAGATCAGCGCGCCCTTGTCCGCGACGACGGAACGGTATTCATTCGAAAAAGTGCTCAGGCGCGCAGACTGCGAAATGGGCGAGGTTTCTTCGAACATCAGGGCGCCGACGGCAAAATCCTCAAGGGCTTTGTGCAGGCCGGCGGCGCCATTCGATTGTTCCGCGTACAGGGCTTCGGCGTAGCGGGCCAAGCCATCGGTGACCCAGACATCACCGGAGGTCGCCGGCAGAACGCTATTGCCCCACCACTGCTGCGCCGCGAGCTGCGAGAGAATGCGTTCGTTTCCTTTGGTGGTCCACTGGCGCGCACTGACGAGGAGCAAGCCCGGCGCGGAAAAGCCTTGCACGGTGCCTTCGGGCAATTGCGCTATGGTGAAATTCGGCTCATCCTTCATCGGGCCGAAAATGTCCGAGAAGTAGAGGAGTATGTGCGCGAGCGAGTTTGCGTAATTGGCTGCTGTGGCAGTTTGGGCAGGCGGAGTGTAAACGGAGACCTCGATGCCTTCGGAATGAGCGGGAGTGAGCTGGAGGCTGCCCGCAACGAATGTGCCAACGGGCGCGGCTTGGTCACAAAGGAAGGTGTAGGCAGCCTGACCGGACATTCCTCTTCCAAGCGGAGGCATCATCACGGGCGCGTCGGCTTTGCCCGTGCCGACGACAGCGAATGTATCGGGGACGATCAGCTTGAAGGTGCCGGTGTAGCGATTCGAAGCGTAATTCGTGAGCGGAAACCAGCGGGCCGGCAGAAGCAAGTAGGCCGAGGTCTTATCAATCGAGCCGAAGCGCACGCCTCTCGTGGGGCTATCGTCCTCATTGGAAATGGGGCCGCCATATTCGAAAACGAGCGTCACCTGTTTGCCGGGCGATTGGACTTCCGGAAGGCCGACGACGACGGAGAGCGGGTAGTTCCTGTCGCGATCGAATTCGAGCGGCTTCCCGCCGGGGACGTGGATGGAGCTGATTTTCAGGTCCGGATGCAATTCGGCGACGAGAGTTTTCGAAACCTGGTTGGCGGTGAAGTCAACGGTTGCTTGGGCCGAAAGCGTCTGGTCCTCGGGATGAAGGATGACTTCAACTTTGTAGTTGGTCGCGCGAAAGGCAAAGGTGCGCGGAGCTTGCGCCCGTGCGGCGGCCGCGGAAAGAAGCAGGAATGCCAGGACGGTGAGAGATCGGCCGGTCTTAAGCAAAAGGTCCCCTCTAGGACTAAGGAAAAGCCCGGTAACTAAGATACCAGATGGGCAGCCGTAGTTGCCCTCAGTGAAGAGGTTACAACATCCGGGCGAAAACGTCAGCGGCGCGCTCGATGGCACCGCCCGGGCCAAGGCGGGCGCGGACCTGGCCAAGCGCGGCTTTCATTTCATCACGCGCGGTGGGGGATTCGAGCAGCTTGCGCACTTCGCGCTCGACATTCGCGGGAGTGAACTGGTCCTGAATCAATTCCGGAGCGACCTGCTTGCCGGCGATGAGGTTCACCATTCCGATGAAGGGCGTGTGGATCATGCGGCGCAGGATGAAGGCGCTGATGGGACTGACGCGGTAAATCACGACCATCGGTGTACCGAGGAGAGCGGCTTCGACAGTGGCCGTGCCGCTGGCAACAACGGCGCAATCGGCGGCCGCGAGGGCGTCGTAGGCGGCGCCGACGACGCGAGTGATCGGGGGGGCCGAGTGGGCTGAATACCGCGCGAGAAATTCCTCGGGCAAGCCGGGCGCGGCGGCGTGGACGAACTGTATGCCGCTGCTTTTCATTGCGGAGGCCAGGAGCTCGCAGGCTTTGACGATGGTTGGGAAGTGGAGCGAGATTTCGCCGCGGCGGCTGCCGGGAAGAAGGGCGACGATCAGGCGATTTGGGTCTAGAGCATGGCTGGCGGCAAAATCGGCGCGCGACATCGTGGGGCGGACAACGTCCACGAGTGGATGTCCGACGAAATCCACGGGGATGCCCGCATCGCGATAGATTTTTTCTTCGAAGGGGAAGATGACGACGATGCGCTTCACGAGACGGCGCATTGTCTGGACGCGTCCCGAGCGCCAGGCCCAGACCTGCGGGCCAATAAAGTAGCCGACCGGAACGCCGATTTTTTTCAGGCGGCGGGCAACGCCGAAGTGCGTGTCGGGAGAATCGATCAGGATGGCGAGCGAGGCCATGCGGCGCGCGGCTTCTCGCGCAAGGCGCTGCTGGATGCTAATTGCTGCCGGGATCTTGTGGAGCGCTTCGGCCAAGCCGACGACGGCGACTTCGTGGTAGTCGGCGATGAGTTCGACGCCTGCTTCGACCATGCGCGGGCCGCCCATGCCGAAAAGCTGCGCTCCGGTGCGGGCGCGCAACGCAGCGGCCAGGCGCGCGCCGTACATTTCACCGGAAGCCTCGCCTGCCGAGATGAGGATTTGCGGTTTGGTCATGCCAATGGCCAGCGATGAGGCGTCAACTTCCTTCGTGGAACAAGAGATTGCCAGACAGGGGAGGCGAGCGCTAGAGCGGTCGCATCAATCATCGGCGGGCAACGAGTGTGGGAATCCGGAGGCGCCGGCGAGGGGGACCGGAATCTCCTGCTCTTTGTATTGAAGCTGGTAGAGGCGGTAGTAGATGCCGCGAAGCGCGAGTAGCTCCTGATGCGAACCCTGCTCGCGCAGGCGGCCTTTGTGGAAGACGAGGATGCGGTGCGCGTGCTGGACGGTGCTGAGACGATGGGCGATGACGACGGCAGTACGGCCTTCGAGCAGGCGGTCGAGGGCTTCGCGGATCAAGAGCTCCGTTTTGGTATCCACGCTCGAAGTGGCTTCGTCGAGAATCATGAATTTCGGATTGTGAGCGAGGGCGCGGGCGAAGCTGACGAGCTGGCGCTGGCCGACCGAGAGCGTAGAGCCGCGCTCGGTGACGGGAGTCTCGATCCCTTGCGGAAGAGAATCGAGGTAGGGGCCGAGGCCGACTTCGCGGAGGGCGCGTTCGGCTGCGTGGCGGTCAATTGTTTCCGTGCCGAGCTTTACGTTCGTTTCGAGCGTCCCGGTGAAAAGGAACGGGTCTTGAAGAACGATGCCGAAGAGGCGGCGGAGATCTTCGAGCGATATTTCGCGAATGTCCACGCCATCGAGGAGAATCTGGCCGCGCTGGATATCGTAGAAGCGCAGCAGAAGCTGGATGATGGTGGTTTTTCCGGCGCCGGTATGGCCGACGATGGCGAGGGTCTGCCCGGGTTCGACGCGGAAGGAGACGTCGCGGAGCACCCAGTCTTCTTCTTTCGGCGTCCCACCGCCGTTATAGGCGAACCAGACATTGCGGAATTCGATTTCGCCGCGCGGTGCCGCGAGAGTGCGCACTTCGGGGGGCGAGACAATCGTCACGGGTTCATCGAGCAATCGGAAGATGCGCTCGGAAGCCGCCATGGCGCTTTGCAGGATATTGAATTTTTCGCTCAGGTCCTGAATGGGTCGGAAGAAACGCTGGGCGTATTGCATGAAAGCGAAGAGTACGCCGATCTCGATGGCGCCCGCAATCACGCGCAGGCCGCCGATCCAATAGAGCAGGGCGACGCCCGCCATGCTGAGGAATTCGACCGCGGGATAGAAGAACGCGAAAGCATCGATCGCGTCCTTATAGGCGACCATGTGGATGTGGTTCAGCTCGGCGAATTTTTCCTGCGATTTGCGCTCGCGGTTGAAGAGCTGAACGACGGCCATGCCGCTGATGTGTTCCTGGAGGAAGCCATTGATGCGCGCGATGGCTGTGCGGATGCGGCGGTTCGCGTCGCGGACTTTATTGCGGAAGAAGTAGGTGAGCACGAACATAAAGGGAAGCGGCGAAAGGGTGGCGAGCGCGAGGAACGGGTGCCATTTGATGAGCAACGCTGCCATGCTGAAGAGGAGCACGAAATCGTTGAGCATAGCGACGACGCCCGCGGCAAAAAGGTCGTTGAGCGCGTCAACGTCCGTGGTGGTGCGCGTGACAAGGCGGCCGACGGGCGAGCGGTCGAAAAAGCTCATGGGCAGGCGCTGGAGATGCTCGAAAATTTCCTTGCGCAGGTCGTACATGGTTTCTTGACCGACCCACTGCATGATGCGCACCTGCGCGTACTGGAGCGCAAAGCTGGCAAGCACCGAGCCGAAAAATACGGCGACAACGCCGACGAGGCCGGCGAGGGCCACATTGCGGGCGAGTTTGCCGTCAAATCCCGGGAGAATGTAATTGTCGATGGCGATATGGAAGAGATAGGGGCCGACGAGCTCCATGGCCGTGACGCCGATGGTGATCGAGAGAGCCAAGGCGACTTGCCAGCGGTACGGGCGCAGATACTTCATCAGACGCCGCGTGAGCTGCGAGTCGTAGAGCTTTCCTAATTTTTCTTCTTCGCGGAAGTCGCTCATTCGCGTGCCAGCTCTTCCTCGAGCAATTGTTTCAAGTTCAAGTCGGCATAATAGCCGCCGAGGGCGAGCAATTCTTCGTGGGTGCCGCGCTCGATAATGCTCCCCTCGCGCAAAACAATGATTTGATCCGCATCTTTGACAGTGGAAACGCGATGCGAGACAAGAATGGTGGTCCGCCGGCGCATGACGTCACGGAGCCGGCGGAGAATGCGCTCTTCGGTGTCCGTATCCACGCTCGAAAAGGCATCATCCAGAATCAGGATTTTAGGGCGGCGAAGGATGGCTCGCGCGAGAGCCGTGCGCTGTTTCTGGCCGCCGGAAAGCGTGATGCCGCGTTCACCGACCATCGTTTCGTAATTGTGGGGGAAGCCTTGAATCTCACCGGAGATGCTGGCAATTTCTGCCGCTTCGAAGATCTGTTCGTCGAGAGAATCGGTAACACCGAAGGCGATGTTTTCGCGCAACGTGTCGCTGAAAAGGAAAGTGTCCTGCGGGACGTAGCCGATGGCGCGACGCAATTCGGCGAGCGGATAGTCGCGGATGGAGCGGCCGTCGAGCAGCAATGTGCCCGGCGGCGCCTCCCAGAGGCGTGCAATCAAAGCGGCGAGCGTGGATTTTCCGCTGCCGGTGGGCCCGACGACGGCGAGAGTTGAGCCGGCGGGAATGTGGAGGTTGATGTCGCGCAATACGGGGTTGCCGGCTGAGCTGTTCGAGGCCGTCGGATACACAAACGTGAGATTGCGGAACTCGATTTCGCCGCGAATCGAAGATTCGGGCGTGGCAGATTTCGCCGTGGACGGGAGTGGCTGCTTGCCCCGGATAAGAACCGGCTCCGGACGCGCGCCGGGATTGCCGATATTGGGCTCGGAGTTGAGGATGTAATTGAGACGGCCCATCGAAGCAGCGCCGCGCTGGAAGATGTTCGTGACCCAGCCGAGGGCGATCATGGGCCAAACGAGCTGGACGAGGAACGCGTAAAAGGCCCAGAAGGTGCCGACAGAAACTTGGCGGTCGAGGACTTCGCGGCCGCCTTCCCAGAGCAGAATCATGAAGGTGACGCCGATGAGAGCCTGTAGAAACGGGAAGAACATGCTCCAGGTGCTGATGAGCTGGATGTTGTGGTTGACGTAGTCGCGATTGGCGGCGTCGAATTTCTCGATTTCCGGTCTTTCCTGCGCGTAGGCGCGGATGACGCGAACACCTGTAAGATTTTCCTGTGCGCGTGTGGAAAGGATGCCCAGAGACGCCTGGATTTTCTCGGACAGGCGATGAATCGTCTCACCGAAATAGCGGACGGCGACCGCCACAACGGGGACCGGCAACAGAACCAGCAACGTCAATTTCGGTGACAAACGGAACATGAAATAGATAGCCAGGAACATCGTGGTGATGGTGGTCGCGGTGTACATGATGCCCGGGCCGAGGACCATGCGAACGGCGTTTAAATCGTTCGTGGCGCGCGACATCAGGTCGCCGGTGCGATTGCGGACGTAGAATTCCGGCTCCAGGCGGACGAGGCGCGCGAGCAGGTCATTGCGCAAGTCGTATTCGATTTCACGGGAGACGCCAATCAAAATCCAGCGGTTCCAGAAGGAGAGAAAGCCTTTCACCAGCATGGCGACTACGAGGACCACACAGAAGATTCCGAGCGTGCTGCGGCTCGAGGGAGCGTAGTAGGCGAGGATGGGCCCCAGAAAGGCGCGAGAGGTCCCCGCGAGAGTCGAAAGCGCCTGAGGCGATCCTTTCAAGCAGTCCGTGATGGCCCCAATGAGGAGCTGAGGCAGCGCGCCGACGATAGCCATGAGGACGGTAGTGAGCAGGCCGAGGGTGGTCATCGCCTTGTAGCGCTTCACGTAGGGAAGAAGCGTCTTCATGTGATCCCAGCCGGAAGGCTTGCGCGGGGGGCGGGCGGCGGCGATGGGTTGTGCGATGGCGTTCATTAGTGTAATTGGGACTCCGGCGTCTCGAGAGTCGGGACCTCGCCGAGAAAATGCTCGTAAGTGCGGTCAAGAGACTGGTAGCGCTTCACCTGTGGATTCCAGCGGACGCCGATGGTCTGAATGTAGCCTCCGGCCGGCTTGGCGATCGGGGTGAAGTACATTTGCAAGCCTTTCTGGTCATTCTGCTCATATTGGAGACGCCATCCGTTCACGGGAGAAAGCGGAGTGCCGCCCATATAGCCCTCGGCATTTTTCAGATGCTCGTCGCAGCGGAAGATTTCCTTCCAGGCGCCATTGTCGAATTCGATTACGGTGACGCGGGAGACGAGGGTGCCGGCAGCAGCCGATTGCTGGTTGCCCTTCACTCGATTGACGGCGAGGACTTGCTTGCGGCCGTTCTTTGCAAGGTCGCCGAAGGCGAGCACATCCGTGTCGGTGCCGAGCGAGGCGTCCGCAGCCGCCTGAATATCGGCAGGAATCGCCGACGCAGCGGGGGCCGGAGACGCGGCCTCGGTCTTTCCGGTGGGCGAGGAGCCGCCGCAGGCCGCGCACGCCATCACAACCAGGCCAGCCAGCGCAATGAGGGAAAGATTCTTCATCAGCAGATTCAGAGACTCGAGGCGGCGAGGATCATCTCCACGACTTGGTATGTGGCGCGATTGCACGAAATTTCCATCACTTGCGGAACATCCGAGCCCGCCCAGCCGAAACTGTAAAAATATAATTCTAGCTTGTCGCTGCCCTTCACGGAAGGAGACTCGGAGTCGGGCTTTCCATAGATTTCAACGACGCGGCTGCAGGCGTCGCCGAGCAGGAGGCCGTGGCCGCTCTTGAGTTCTCTCAGGCGCTCGGGAGCCATCACGATGGCGGCGCATTTCGCGGCGTTTTCCGGCTTGTAGAAGGAGCTGACGGTTACCGTGCGGATGAGGTGCTCCGAATCCATCTCGATGCGGAGGTCACGGTGGGTGCAGATGTCGCCCCAGACGAGCGCGTCCGTGGCAGCCTCATCGCGCTCGAGGCTGCGGAAGATTTTTTGCGGCGCTTCGAGCTTATCCTGACCGGGACGCAAACCGGCGAGCGTGAGTTCGTTCGCACGGGATTTTTCCCTGGCGCCGGGCGCGGCGGGCGAAAATCCCGCAGCGACACATAGGAGCGCGCCGAGACTAGCGAGCAGCCAGAATTTCTTCGAGCCTGGCCTCAAAATTTTCCTCCCCTTCAGACCACATCCGATAACGGTCGACCGGCAAGGCTTTTTCGATGTGCCGAATCCATTCGAGGAGCTGCCGGATATTTTCGCGAGTTTTTTCTTGATACATCTCTAGGTTCGCGGGCTGCTCCATAGATGCAAAAAAACGAGCCTCCTCGGCACTTTGCGGCACGGGTTTGCCGGATTGGCGGAAGCCCAGCAGACCGCCGTGGCCGGTAAAAAGGTGCTCGAAGCCGAGATTGGCCTCGAGGTGGCCATTCTCCTGCCAGTAACCCTCGTCGAAATCCGGGCCGTAGCAGGAAAGCCAGAGAGGCTGCGGGAGACGCTGCCAGCGCGGGGGCTCGCCTTCGAAAATCCACAAATCCCAGTCGGCGCGGACTTCATAGGCGCAGTCGGCGTGGAGTTGATCTTTCGCGATTTCGATGATTCCTGCCGCGTCCTGAGGAGCGGCGCGCAGATCTTCTTCGAGCAACGCCGTCTGCGTGAAATCCAGCGCGCGAACAATGAGATGCGTGAATCCCGGCTTCGATTGCGAGTAGGGAACCGTCGAGAGGAAAGCGCCGAAGCGCTCGAGAATCTGGTCTTCCGGAAAATCCTTGCACCAGACGCTCAAATAAGCCTGATTGGACATGGCGGACATTATAGCGAGAGGAGCGTGGAGGGAGGAAATCGAGGCGGCAAGCGGCCGGCGGCGAGCTACCGCTTTTTCGGCGGAGGAGGATTGTCTTCGTCCTCGGCACCGAAATCGCTGGAGATTCCGCGGAGACGATCCTTGATTGTGTCGCCCATTCCGGAGAGGACGTCGGAGCAAGTTTCTCGCAGGCGCTTTTCGGCCGCCTTGGCGATGGTGTCGAGGACGGTTTGTGAATGCTGGCCGAGAGTGGTGGCGGAGGCGAGCAGCCAGGAATTGGAAGCGTTTTCAAGGCGCGCCTTGTACTGCTCGATGGATTCATTTGCGGACTTCTGCAAATGCTCCATCCAGTCCTTCTGCTGGGCCTCGCGGTTGGCCTCCCAAGCCTGCATCATGGGGAGGAGCTGGGAGTGCAACTGAGCGCGCGCCTGTTCGATGCCGTCCATCAGACGCTCGTCGAGTTTTTCCTGGAAACGCGCGAGGGCGGCTTCGCGGTCGTACTCCATATCGGAGCGGGCCTTTTCGAGCGCGCCGCGGGAAACCTGTTCGAAGCGGGTGAGCGAATCGCCGGTGACTTTGTGGACGCGATCCGTGAAAGTGGCGGCCGCGATATCGGCCGTCTCATTGAGTTTGGCGCGCTCGCGGTCCACGACTTCCTTGGCGGCGTCTTCAATTTGGCCCTGGCTGTGTTCGACGTAGGTACGGCGGTAGTGATCGAGCTCGGAGGCGAGGAGGCTGGAAATTTCGGCGGCGCGTTCACGCAAGGAAGCGGTGGATTGCTCGACGGCGCGCTCGAGCGTGGACTGCATCGTGGTTTGCGCTTTTTTCTGATACCACTCGGAGGCCTTGAGCAGTGATTCGTAGGTAGTGTGCTCGGTTTCCGTGCGCTTGGTCTCGAGTTCCTCTTCAAGTTTGGTGACAATTTCGCGCGCCGATTTTTCGACCTCGGCGGGGTATTTCGCGGTTTCCTGCCTCAGCCTGTCGAGAGACTCCTGGACGGCTTGCTGCGAGGCCTGCTGGACCTGATCGCGGACGGTCGTCTGAATTTGCGCCGCCTGTTCGGAAGCCTGCCGCATCTGCTCGCGGGCGGCGCTCTGCATTTGCATGGCCTGCTCGACAGCCTGCTGCATCTGCTCGCGAATGGAGTTCTTGATTTCCGCGGCCTGGCGCTCGGAATCGGCCAACTGCGTTACGGCGTTTTGCACCTGCTCGAGCTTCGGAGAAAGAGTTTGATCGAGCTGGCCGGAGAGGCGTTCGGCGGCTTTTCGCGCGGCCTCTTCGAGCGTCGGCTCGATTTGCTGCGCGCGTTCGGCAAGCACTTCGTCCGCTTTGCGCGCCATCTCTTCGCGCTGCGAGGCGAGAAGGTCTTCGAGTTTCTGGCGCGCCTGGTCGAGCGTAACCTGGGCGTCGGCTTGGAGCTGCGCCCTGGTTTCCTCCGCGCGCGCCTTCTGTTGTTCGATACCCGCACCGAGCGATTGGATTGTTGAGTGGGCGCCGGCGATGACTTCGTCGAGCGAGGAGCGAAGATTCGCGCTGCGGGTGGCGATGTCCTGCTCGGTTTGCTTCAGGGCGACATCGGAAACTTCATTCAGCTTGCCGCTGAGTTTTTCTGTCGCGCTATTGAGGGCCGATTCAAATTCTTCCTGCCAACGCTTGCTGGCGGCGGCCGAATCGGCGTTCGTTTGCTCGACGGCCTGGCTGCGGACCGATTGCGCGGTTTCCTCGAGATTTTTCTTCCATTCATCGAGATGTTTTTGCGCGGCCTCAGGGGAGGACAGAATTTCGAGCGAGGGTGTCGAAGCCTCGCGACTGCTGATGGCGCGCTCGACCGCTGCTTCGACGGCGTCCTTCAGATTTTGGGCGGCCGTTTGCTGGGCGGCCTGGCGCGCGGCGTCTTCCGCAGCGCTGCTCACGGCCTGCTGGACAGCCTGGCGGACTTTGGCGTCGAGTTGTTCCGTGGTCGTTTCGGCGGCCTTGCGCGCTTCTTCCACGATCGAAGCGGTTCGATCGGCGGCCTGCTGCACGACTTTCTTTACCGCCGATTCGGAAACGCGGTCCATCGAGAGCTTGATGGCCTTCTCAACCGCGTCGTGGAGCTGCGCATCGAGCTGCTGGCGGACAATCGCCATTTCTTCCGTGATGGCGGATTGGGCGCCCTT
>Ga0187781_10001551_pt1 | contig 17367 bp, 12 predicted proteins | sample 0715_SJ02_MP02_2_FD_132447 | JGI IMG/M metagenome (GOLD analysis project Ga0187781, IMG submission 132447) | Tropical peat soil microbial communities from peatlands in Department of Meta, Colombia - 0715_SJ02_MP02_20_MG | ecosystem: Environmental > Terrestrial > Soil > Wetlands > Peat | place... | reverse complement strand
GTCGAACCCGGTCGCATCACTGCCTGGGTCGAAGACAACGGCCCGGGTCTGCCGCCGGGAAAAGAGGAAGAGATCTTTAAGAAGTTTGAGCGCGGTCACAAAGAAAGCGCAACGCCCGGCGTGGGGCTGGGGCTAGCGATCTGCCGTGCGATCATCGAGGCGCACGGGGGAACCATACGCGCGGAGAACCGTGCGGGGGGCGGCGCCCGCTTTCTTTTCGAGTTGCCCTTGTCCACGCCGCCCAGCGGACCCCAAGAGCTGGCGCAAGCAACCCGCACCGCCACGGCCGTCGCGGCGGACGCGGCGACCAACTCATAGGCGAGAGGAGATCTGCCAGATGAATGCGGTGGCATCGGAAAAATCGATGAGCACCCCCACCGGTCAGGCACCGGTGGTGATCGTTATCGAGGACGAGGCGCAGATTCGTCATTTCGTGAAAGTGGCGCTCGAGTCGGAGGGCTGCCAGGTGTTCGAAGCGGAAACGGCCAAGCGCGGCGTGATCGACTCGGGTACGCGCCGACCGGACCTGGTGGTGCTTGATCTGGGGCTGCCCGATCGCGACGGGATGGAGGTAATTCGCGAATTGCGTGCCTGGTCGGACGTGCCAATCATTGTGCTGTCGGCGCGCACCTCCGAAGCGGGCAAAATCGCCGCGCTCGATGCCGGCGCCGACGATTATTTGACCAAGCCGTTTGGCGCGGGCGAACTGCTGGCGCGGGTGCGCGCACAGCTACGGCGCCGCTATCGCGCCAGCGCTGCTGGAGAAAACGTCATCGAGTTCGGCGAGATACGCCTGGATTTGGGCAAGCGCATGGCCTGGCGCAATGGCGAGCCACTGCATCTAACACCGATCGAGTATCGATTACTCACGTTTTTGGTAGGGCACCCCGATTGCGTCCTTACGCACCGCCAACTGCTCAAGGGCGTATGGGGTCCTTCGCATGTCGACGATGCGCATTACGTACGCATTTACATGGGCCATCTGCGGCGCAAGATCGAAGTCGATCCGACGCGACCGGCGCATCTGCTGACCGAATCGGGGGTTGGATATCGTTTTTGTCCCTGACGTTTACACAGTTTTTATTTCCGTGCCGACAATTTGTAGCCGAAAAATACTCCCTTTGAACTAGCATCTTGCCGGTGCGCGCGCGCCGCGCGGCGCATCATCCATCCGACCCAAAAAAAATCATGGACATCTACTACCTGCTGGGTATCGCTGTCTTTTTTGCACTGATCAGCGCCTTGGCGCTGGGTTGCGCCCGTCTGCAAAAGCGTCAATAAAGCCGCGCCCGCGGTCTTCCGAAAGGTCTTGTTTATGAGCTGGATGCAAATCCTTAGCGCGGTCATCGCCGTCGGTCTGCTTGTTTATCTGATTGCCGCCCTCATTGCCGCGGAGAAACTGTAATGAACTTGCATTCTCTAACGCTATTGCTGCTGTTTTTGGCGCTCCTCGTCGCGCTGAGCTACCCGCTGGGCCGCTATGTCGCACAGTCCATGCAGGGCGATGCCACCGGGGTGGCGGGTGCCGCGCGCAAGATCCTCGGGCCGGTGGAGCAGGCGATCTACCGGCTTTGCGGCGTGCGGGCGGAGGAGGAGATGGCCTGGCCGCAATACACCTACGCGATCTTGCTCTTTAGCGTGTTGGGTGTGTTGGCGGTCTACGGCTTGCAGCGTCTGCAGGCCGTATTGCCGCTCAATCCCCAGGCCTTTGGCAACGTGAGCGCGGACTCATCCTTCAATACGGCGGTCAGTTTCGTGACCAACACGAACTGGCAAGGATATTCGGGCGAGTCGACGATGAGCTATCTCACGCAGATGCTCGGACTTGCCGTGCAAAATTTTTTGTCGGCCGCGACGGGGATCGTGGTCGCAATTGCGCTCATTCGTGGCATCGCGCGCCACAGCGTCGCGACCATTGGCAATGCCTGGGTCGATCTGACACGCGCAACGCTTTACATCCTATTGCCGATCGCGTTGCTGTACGCGCTGTTTCTGGTCGGTCAGGGTGTGATCCAGAATTTTTCCGCCTACAAGGATGTGCACACGCTGGAGGTAACGCAATATCAAAATCCCCGCGTCGACGCCTCCGGAGCTCCGCTAAAGGACGCGCAAGGCAATGCGCTGACCGAACCCGCCCAGACGGCGATCCAGACCTTGCCGATGGGCCCCATTGCTTCCCAGGAAGCAATCAAGATGCTTGGCACCAATGGTGGCGGACCGTTTAACGCCAACTCCGCGCACCCGTACGAAAACCCCACGCCGCTTTCGAATTTCGTGCAGATGCTGTCGATCTTTCTGATCCCGGGGGCGCTTTGTTTCACATTCGGCCGCATGGTAGGCGACCAGCGCCAGGGTTGGGCAATCTTTATTTCCATGGCAGTGCTCTTTGTCATCTCTGCGGTAGTCGTCATCGAAATTGAGCAAAAAGGCAGCCCGCTACTGACATCACTTGGCGTCGACCAAAGTGCAAGCGCCTTGCAACCGGGTGGGAACATGGAGGGTAAGGAGACGCGCTTTGGTATCGCCGATTCCGGACTTTTCGTTGCAGTGACGACCGCGGCCTCGTGCGGCGCCGTCAATACGATGCATGACTCGCTCATGCCATTGGGCGGCTTCATTCCCTTGTGGAACATGATGCTGGGCGAAGTGGTCTTTGGCGGAGTCGGATCAGGGCTTTACGGAATGCTGATCTTTGCCTTGATGGCGGTGTTCATCGCGGGCCTGATGATCGGCCGTACCCCCGAGTACCTGGGAAAGAAGATCGAGTCCTTCGATATGAAGATGATCGCGATCGCGATCTTGGCCACGCCCGTGTTCGTTCTCGCCTGCACTTCGATCGCCGTGATGAGCGCCGACGGTCGCGCCGGCATTGCCAACCCTGGGCCCCATGGCTTTACGGAAATCTTGTACGCGTTTACGTCGTCGGCAAATAACAATGGCAGCGCCTTTGCCGGTCTGTCCGCCAACACGCCCTTTTACAACATCATGACGGCGATAGCGATGTGGTTCGGACGCTTTGCGGTGATCGTTCCGGTTCTGGGTGTGGCCGGATCGCTGGGCGCAAAAAAGCGCCTCGCGGTTACCGCGGGGACCATGCCCACGCACGGGCCGCTGTTTGTCGCGCTGCTGATCGGCACCGTTGTTCTGGTCGGAGCACTGAACTACGTACCGGCGCTTGCGCTAGGCCCGGTCATCGAACATTTGATGCTGCCCCACGCTAACTGACGTAAACAGGACGCGAACACCCATCATGACGCGCAAATCGTTTTCCTTGTTCGATCCCGTACTGGTACGTCCGGCGATCGTCGACTCCTTTCGCAAGCTCGATCCGCGCCTGCAATGGCGAAATCCGGTGATGTTTGTCGTCTTTGTCGGCAGCATCCTGACGACCGTGCTTTGGGTGCAGGCGCTGGTTGGCCACGGCGAGGCGCCGGCCGGATTCATTCTTGCCATCGCGCTGTGGCTCTGGTTTACGGTGCTATTTGCCAATTTCGCCGAGGCGCTAGCCGAGGGCCGCAGCAAGGCCCAGGCTGCGGCGCTGCGGGGCATCAAGAAAGCTGCGATGGCCAAGTTGCTGTCGGCGCCGCAGCACGGCGCCAGCTGGACTTCGGTGCCGGCAACCGATCTGCGACGCGGCGACACCGTGCTGGTCGAGGCGGGAGACACGATGCCAGCCGATGGCGAGGTCGTCGAAGGTGTTGCCTCGGTCGATGAAAGCGCGATCACTGGTGAATCGGCGCCCGTCATTCGGGAGTCCGGTGGTGACTTTTGCGCCGTAACGGGCGGCACGCGCGTGCTCTCCGACTGGATCGTCGTGCAGGTTAGCGTCAACCCCGGCGAAGCCTTTATCGACCGCATGATCGCCATGGTCGAGGGCGCCAAGCGTCAAAAAACACCCAACGAAATCGCGTTGACGATCTTGTTAATTGCGCTAACGATCGTCTTTTTGGTTGTCACCGTGACGCTACTGCCATTTTCGATATTCAGCGTCGATGTGGCCAAGGCGGGTAGCGCGGTTTCCATCACGGTGCTCATCTCGCTGCTGGTCTGTCTGATACCTACGACCATTGCGGGCCTGCTTTCGGCGATTGGGGTAGCGGGAATGAGTCGCATGATGCAGGCCAACGTTATCGCCACGTCCGGGCGGGCAGTCGAGGCCGCTGGCGACGTTGACGTTTTGCTGCTGGACAAGACGGGCACGATTACGCTGGGCAACCGTTCGGCCAGCGCATTTTTGCCGGGCCCTGGCGTCACCGAGGCCGAACTGGCCGATATCGCCCAGCTGGCATCCTTGGCCGATGAAACGCCCGAAGGGCGCAGCATCGTTGTGCTCGCCAAAGAGCGCTTTCAACTGCGCGAACGTGATATCCGAGCTCTCGATGCACACTTTGTGCCCTTTTCCGCAAGCTCGCGCATGAGTGGCATCGACATTGGCAAACGCTCGGTGCGCAAAGGTGCGGCCGACGCGGTGCGTGCGCACGTCGATGCGCAGGGCGGCGCCTTTCCCCAGTCCATCGCGCAGACCGTCGAAGCCGTTGCCCGGCGCGGCAGCACGCCATTGGTCGTATCCGATGGTCCTCGCGTGTTGGGTGTCATCGAATTGAAGGACATCATTAAGGGCGGTATCAAGGAGCGATTTGGCGAGCTGCGACGCATGGGGATCCAGACAGTGATGATCACCGGCGACAATCGCGTCACCGCAGCCGCGATCGCCGCTGAGGCCGGAGTCGATGACTTTCTTGCCGAGGCCACGCCCGAGGCCAAATTGCGGCTGATCCGCGAACATCAGGGACAGGGTCGCCTGGTCGCAATGACGGGTGATGGCACCAACGATGCGCCGGCGCTGGCTCAGGCCGATGTTGCGGTCGCGATGAACACCGGTACCCAGGCAGCAAAAGAAGCGGGCAACATGGTCGATCTGGACTCGAATCCGACGAAGCTGATCGAGATCGTGGAGACGGGCAAGCAGATGCTAATGACGCGCGGTGCGCTCACCACATTTAGCATCGCCAACGACGTAGCCAAGTACTTTGCCATCGTACCGGCAGCGTTTGCGTCCACGTACCCGCAACTGGCCGCGCTCAACGTCATGGGCCTCGCGACCGCAAACTCGGCTGTCCTTTCGGCGGTGATTTTTAATGCGTTGATCATCGTCATGCTTATTCCGCTGGCCCTAAAAGGAGTTCGCTACCGGCCCCTAGGGGCGGCAACGGTCCTGCGGCGCAACTTGCTCATCTACGGACTGGGAGGCATCGTGGCGCCGTTTATCGGCATCAAGCTCATTGACTTGTTGCTCGTCGCCGGCGGCCTGGCTTGAGGGAAACTCGCTATGAAAAATCTCGTGCGCCCCGCGCTTTCGCTTCTGATCGTTCTTTCGTTAGTCACTGGGCTGCTCTACCCATTTGTCGTAGCGGCGGTCGGCGGCCTGCTATTTCCACATCAAGCGGCCGGCAGTCTGATCACCCGCGATGGCGTCATCGTCGGCTCCGAGCTCATCGGCCAGAATTTCGCCGATCCCGGACACTTTTGGGGACGCTTATCGGCGACAACGCCGCAGCCCAACAACGGGCTGGCCTCGGGCGGCTCTAACTTAGGACCCGAGAATCCTGGCCTGATTGATGCCGTCAAGGCGCGTATCGACGCGCTGCACCAGGCCGACCCCGACAACCGCTTGCCGATCCCCGTCGATTTGGTGACGGCCTCCGCCAGTGGCTTGGACCCGCACATCAGCTTGGCGGCAGCGCGCTACCAGGTAGCGCGCATCGCGCGCGTGCGCAAACTTAGTCCCGAGCGAGTTCGGGCGCTCGTCGACCAGCACGCAAGTTCGCGCCAATGGGGCGTGCTGGGCGAGCCGCGCGTAAATGTGCTGGAACTAAACCTGGCGCTGGACGCCACGCGCTAGCCCTCACGCGACCGCAAATCGCGCACTACATCCCTCTGGGGCGTTCGCATCCGCCAGCGGCTGCGTACACTTGGGGTTTGTGTCGTCGCAATCCCTGCCACTGACCGCTCCGGCCTTAGCGAGCGCTACTGCAGCGCATCGCCTGCCGATCGTCGACATTGCGCGCGGTGTGGCGATCACGCAGATGATCGCCTATCACTTTTGCTATGACCTGAACTACTTTAAATGGATTCACGTGGCGCTGACACGCGATGCGCCGTGGATCGCTTGGCGCACGGCCATCGTCACGCAGTTCTTGTTCCTCGTCGGCGTTTCACTGTCCTTGCGTGGGTCCGGCAACGGCTTGCACAGCCCAACTCGTGCACGATTTTGGAAGCGCTGGGGGCAGATCGTGTTCTGCGCTGCCCTGGTTTCCGGTGCCAGCTGGTGGACTTTTGGTCAACGTTGGATTTGGTTCGGGGTGTTGCACTTTGTCGCGGTCGCCCAGCTGTTGCTTCGCGGTGCGGCGCATTGGGGCCGAGTCAACCTTGCTTTCGGCGTCATTGTGCTCGCAATGGGCACTTTGCTGCAGTTTTCGATTTTCGATACCAATGCCCTGAGCTGGATCGGCTTTGCACCCAACAAACCGCGCACCGAAGATTTTGTTCCGCTGTTTCCATGGCTAGGCGTGGTTTTGCTCGGAATCGGTGCCGCCGATCTTTGGCAGCAAAGCGATGCGCCTTGGGCGCACGCGTTGCGCCATAGCGGCGCCAAAGGCTGGCGCTGGATCACTTTGCTTGGTCGCTGGCCACTAACGGTGTACATGTTGCATCAGCCGCTGCTCTTTGGCGCGCTGTATGCGGTTTACGCACTGCGTCAGACGCTGGGCTGAATCGGTATCGACGCGGAGGCCGCGGCGCGTCCAAACCACTCCGGTTGCAAGGTGACGTGGTCAATCTCGTAGTCCTGCTTGAGCCGCCGTCGGGCCTGAAGCAAGATCGCGGGCCATCGCTCAATGCGATCGATCAAGACATGTGCCGAAACCGCGCTCTGACCGGGCACCATAGCCCAGACATGCAGGTCGTGCACCGAGATGACCCCCGGAATTGTGGCCAGCGTCTTGCCCACGCTTTGATAATCCACTCCGGCCGGAACGCTGTCGAGCAAAACCGAGGTCGATTCGCGCAGCACGCCGAAAACCGAATGCAAAATCAGGCCGCTTACCAGCATAGAAAGCAGCGGATCAACCACCGTGTAGCCGGTAAACATGATGATCAAACCGGCGAGCAACGCGGCAACCGATCCGAGCAGATCACTGAGCACATGCAATAGCGCGGCCCGGATATTGAGATTTTCCCGCTCGCGTGACAGCACCCAGGCCACCACAAGGTTGACAAGCAATCCCCCGCTGGCGATCAAAAAGACGGCCCTGCCGTTCACCGCCACGGGATGCGCAATTCGGTCGATACCTTCGATTACGAGCCAGACCACGACCCCAAGCAATGCCAGTGAGTTGACAAACGCGGCAATAACTTCGGCGCGCGCCAAACCATATGAATGCCGCGCGGAGGCCGGTCGCCGCGCAATGATGTGGGCAGCAAGGGAAAACGCCAGCGAGGCAGCGTCGGTGAGCATGTGGCCAGAATCGGCCAACAGGGCCAGCGAGCCCGACCACAAGCCGCCGAAAAATTCCACCAACGCAAAGCTGGCGATCAAGATGAGCGCAATTAGCAGCGGATTTTTGGCCCCCGCAAGAGAGACATGGCGATACGGGCTATCGCCGTGGGAATGGCCGCTAAAATCGTCGTGACGCTGCCGGCGACTTTTGCGGCTTCCAAGCAGCAATCCGCGATAGGCTTCGTGGCCCTCCATAGGGTGCTCGCTCAGCTCGGCACGCCGACTGGAAACAGGATCATGGTGCGCGACGCTCATGCGTGCGAACTTTGATTCTGCGCTCTGGGCGCAACCTATCGGGTCGCTTGTCCAAGCAGCGATAAGTGCACGTGGCAGCCGGTCTTTAGGCGCACCTCATCGGTCGTAACCCCGGGCGCCAGCTCGATGGCTTGCAGACCGTCCTCAGCCACGTCGAAAATTCCCAGGTCGGAGATGATGCGGTTGACGACGCCAACCCCAGTCAACGGCAAGGTGCATTGCTGCAGGATCTTGTGCTCACCATTCTTGGCGCAATGTTCCATGAGCACGATCACGCGTCCAACGCCGGCAACAAGGTCCATCGCTCCGCCCATACCCTTGACGAGCTTGCCCGGGATCATCCAGTTGGCCAGATCGCCGCGTTCACTTACCTGCATCGCGCCCAGGATCGCCAAATCGATGTGGCCACCGCGGATCATTGCAAAGGAGTCCGCGCTGTGAAAAAAACTCGAGCCCGGCAGCGCGGTAACGAGCTGCTTGCCCGCGTTGATGAGGTCGGCGTCGACTTCCGCCTCGGTCGGAAACGGACCGATACCTAGCAAACCGTTTTCGGACTGCAGCATCACGTCCATCCCCGGCGGAATGTAGTTGGCTACCAGAGTCGGCATGCCAATTCCGAGGTTGACGTAAAAGCCATCGCGCAATTCGCGCGCGGCGCATTGCGCCATCTGTTCGCGGCTCCAGGCCATGTCATCACTCCTTTGTTGCTAGCATCGTGCGTTTGCGCGTTACGCCGGACGGGTCGTGCGCTGCTCGATGCGCTTTTGCGGCTTGGCGTTTACTACCAGCCGCTGAACGAAAACTCCGGGTGTGTGGATCTGGTCGGGATCGATTGCGCCGTTTTCCACCAGCTGCTCGACCTCCGCGACGGTCACGCGGCCGCACATCGCCACGACCGGGTTGAAATTCCTTGCGGTTTTGCGATACACAAGATTGCCCTGGCGATCCGCCTTCCAAGCCTTGACCAAGGACACATCGGCCCGCAAAGATTCTTCCAGCACATAGCGCTTGCCCCGGAATTCGCGTACTTCTTTGCCTTGTGCCACCATCGTGCCTACGCCCGTGGCCGTAAAAAACGCCGGAATCCCCGCCCCTCCGGCACGCATTTTCTCCGCCAAGGTACCCTGCGGCGTGAATTCGAGTTCGAGCTCACCGGCAAGGTACTGGCGCTCGAACTCCTTGTTTTCGCCCACGTAGGAAGCGATCATTTTGCGCACTTGGCGTGTCTGCAGCAACAGACCCAATCCAAAACCATCGATCCCGGCGTTGTTGCTTATGCAAGTAAGGTTGTGCACCCCGCTTTGGCGCACCGCTTCGATCAGGGCCTCGGGAATTCCGCACAAACCAAATCCCCCGACAGCGACCATTTGACCGTCGCGGATGACACCGTCGAGCGCGTGCCGAGCCGACGCATACACTTTGTTCATACGACCTCCCTGAGGGAACCTGGATTCTAGGCAATCTGTGCCCGTCGTGCCGCAGTAAACATCTAGAATGGGCCCCGGGGTACGGGCAGTGGGCCAGCAGCCCTCAGGGGTCAATCACAAACAGTGCATCGCGGTCCGGCCCGCGGGCGACTGCCGGTGCGCACCGCGCAAGGGAAAGAGAGAGCCGTCACATGAGCGCCGCCGAACGCGAGGCAATGGACTATGACATCGTCATTGTGGGCGGCGGTCCTGCGGGGTTAGCCGCAGCGATTCGCATCAAACAGCGAGCGGCAGAAGCGGGCAAAGACATTTCCGTGTGCGTCCTTGAGAAGGGCGCGGAGTTGGGCGCGCACACGCTCTCGGGTGCGGTGATCGATCCGCGCGCCTTGGATGATTTGCTGCCGGACTGGCGGGAGCGCGGGGCGCCGCTCAATACGCCGGTGCGCGAAGACCGATTCTTATTTTTAACGCAAACGGGCGCCGTGCGCACACCGACTTGGCTGCTGCCCAAATGCTTCACGAATCACGGCAATTACATCGTAAGCCTGGGTAATGTCGTGCGCTGGCTCGGACAGCAGGCCGAGACCTTGGGCGTGGAAATCTTCCCTGGTTTTGCCGCTGCACAGATCTTGTTTGATGCAAGCGGCGCCGTCATCGGCGTTGCAACCGGCGACCAGGGCATCGGTCGTGATGGCCAAGCCACCGCAAATTTCCAACCCGGCGTGGAGCTGCGCGGCAAGTACACCTTGTTTGCCGAAGGTTCGCGCGGCCATCTTGGCCGGCAACTGATCGATCGCTTGGACCTGGCGCGCGGCCGCGATCCACAAACCTATGCAATCGGCGTCAAGGAGCTCTGGGACGTCGACCCGAGTAAGCACCAGGCCGGGCTGGTCGTTCACAGTGCCGGCTGGCCGCTGGATGGGCAAACTTATGGCGGCTCGTTTCTGTATCACGCCGAGAACAACCAGGTGAGCATTGGCTTTGTCGTTGGCCTGGGATATCGCAATCCGTATCTTTCGCCTTTTGAGGAATTTCAGCGGCTAAAGACGCACCCGGCCATTGGGAGCTTTTTGGAGGGTGGCAAGCGTGTTGCCTATGGTGCTCGCGCGATCACTGCGGGGGGACTGCAATCGCTTCCCAAGCTCACGTTTGCCGGCGGCGCGTTGATCGGCTGCGAGGCGGGTTTTCTTAACGCCGCTCGCATTAAGGGCACGCATGGTGCGATTGTCTCGGGCATGCTGGCAGGAGCCGCGGCCTTTGAAGCGGTTGCGGCCGGCCGTCGCGGCGATGAATTGCTTAGCTACCCCCAGGCACTGCAAAAGAGCTGGCTGCGGGAGGATCTGCACGCAACGCGCAACTTCAAACCGTGGATGGACAAGGGGCTGGTCGTGGGCACGTTGATGTTCGGCATCGATCAGTTGTTATTGCGAGGGCGCGCACCCTGGACGCTACGTCGCTCGGTGCCAGATCATGCGAAGTTGCTACCGGCGAGCCAGTGCAGCCCCATTTCCTATCCCAAACCCGATGGGAAGCTCACTTTCGATCGACTCTCCTCCGTGTTCGTATCAAATACGAATCACGAGGAAAACCAACCCCCGCATCTGACGCTCAAGGATCCTGCCGTTCCGGTAACGGTGAATTTGGCCCGATATGCAGGACCCGAGGCACGCTATTGCCCGGCGGGCGTGTATGAGTTTGTTAAGCAAGAGGGCAAGGACCGATTGCAGATCAACGCGCAAAATTGCGTTCATTGCAAGACCTGCGACATCAAGGATCCTACGCAAAACATAGTTTGGGTCGTCCCAGAAGGTGGCGGCGGACCGCGCTACCCCAACATGTAAACCACAGATCCTGTGGGCCAAAGTCGCCCTGCTGTAGCCACATATTCGGTGCGCGGGGCGCGCCCGCCAGCGGCAGTAGCGGCGCGTTTCATTGACGTATTTCCTCTGGCGAAGCAATTTGCCCTCGGTACATTGGCAAGCGCTTCCCAAGTAGCCAGGCCACAAGGCGCAGGCGTGCGGGTTGGCCAACCCATGCGGCGGGCGCAATACCACCCACCGGAACGAAGGCGAGAAATCCTACCTGCGCCACTTTAGGGGTTTCTGGACGTTTGCCATCCTTCGCGCGAAAAGGATCGGATCTCAAGGGGCTTTGAATGTCGCCGTATCGAGCAATCGTCTTTTGCCCAGAGACCAACGGCGCCCAAATTGATTGGCTCGCAGCAGACCATCTGCGCTCCGATGATCGGTCCAGTTAGAAAATTTCGCGCACGACTGAAAATCGCACTAAGAAAGGTGTGACCCGCCTCGTCGTTCAAACGCAAAAGGACTTTACGCGAGGCAAGGGCGCTAAGGGCGGAAAGCACTGCAATCCATGATCGGCGCTTCACGGTCGGGGGCTTTTTTGGCTGTGCGCTCGCAACCATTTGAACAAATTCGCGCAACAATCAAATTCGAACAACTCGCCAAGCCGCCTTGGGAGGATGAGCGCGCAACAGTATTTTTTCTTTGACTGCCTTGACCTGTCACGAAGCGTCGTCTGCACCTCAGGGCAAATGGTGTGGCTGTTGCGCCCGCACCACGTCGATCACCGATAGCAGTTGCAGCGTAGGGCGTTCCGATCAAACTATAGACGCAGGCTGGCGAAAAAGAAAAAGACGACGGAGAGGAAACCATGAGAGTCCTTTTTGGGCGGGCCCTGGCTTTGCTTTCTTACCGCTTGCGCGCACACACGGCCCAAGCGTTGCTGATGGCGTTGCTTGGCCTCGGAACGTCGTTGCCACTGGCGCGAGCGCAAAACGTACCGAACCCGGATGCGGCAAACCCAGCCGCGGCCACACCGACGCCCGAGTCGCCCTCGAGCGCAATGCCAGCCGGCAATGCGACGAATACAACCGAAGAGGCGCCACCGCAAACTGTAGCCAACCCGGACGCAGCAAATCCTACCGAGACCGCACCGGCTCCGGAGCCGTCCTCGCCCCCGATGCCAGCGGGCGATACGAACAATGCAACCGAAGCGGCGCCAGGGCAGACGACTAGCGAGTCACAAGCCGCACCGGGACAGGGCGAAACGCCCGCGACCGGCGGTGCGACAGCCGAGGGGGCTGCACCACCGGCGGCCGGCACAGAGGCAGGTGCCGGCGCCGAGACCACCGAGGCGGGTGTGACAGCCCTTCAGGAAATCGTGATCACGGCGACGCGTCACGAAGAGCGTCTGAGCAAGGTTCCCGCCAGTGTCAGCGCGTTCTCCCAGGATCAGATGGACCTCAAAGGCATCAAGGATTTCACCGAGGTCGCGCGCTTTACCCCGGGCGTCACCATCGATGCCACCGGCACGGGCAACAATTCGATTTCGATTCGCGGTATCTCATCTTCGGGCGGCTCGGGGACGACAGGGATCTACATCGATGACACACCCATTCAGATTCACTCACTGGGCTTTAATTCCGATGACACGCTGCCAAAAACATTCGATCTGGAACGAGTCGAAGTTCTGCGCGGTCCGCAAGGCACGCTGTTCGGAGCTGGGTCGGAAGGCGGAACCGTCCGATACATCCTGGCGCAACCCAACATGCATACAGCCAGCGGGTATGCCCGCGCAGAGGTCGCGTTTACCGAAGGCGGCGCTCCGAGCTACGAAGCGGGGATTGCAGAAGGCATACCCATCGTCGATGGGACGCTGGGCGTGCGCGCCAGCATCTGGTATCGGCATGACGGCGGTTGGATCGATCGCATTGATCCGTTTACTTTGGACACGGTCCAGAGTAACGCGAACTTCGAGAACAGCTTCGTTGGGCGCTTGGCTGTCAAATGGGCCGCTACGCCAGACATCACGATCACGCCGAGCCTGCTGTATCAAAGCATGCGGCAAAACGATATCTCTGTCTTTTGGCCGACGGTCACCGGCGCCAACGGGCAAACCGTAACTTCCGATCCGTCAAGCCACCGGTTTTTGAACGCCGACCCGTCGCAGCGGCCAGAACCGGACCACTATTGGCTGCCCGCCATCAAGATTGAGTCAGAGGTCGCAGGTGCATCGCTGATATCGAATACCTCTTATTACGATCGCGCTGACCTAAGCGGCTATGAAGGCACGCTCTATAACCTGGGTTACTACCAGACCGTGGCCTCGCGACCAACCAGTACCGGCACAATTATCGGTGCCAACCAGATCGGCATCCTGGAATTTCAGTCTCCGAGCCTCAGTTGCCCGGGACTGGTCTATACCCTGCCCGCCAGTAACTACCCGCTGATCGACCAATACGGCCTGCACCTTCCACCTTGTGTTCAAAATTACCGATCGCCTGCCACCGTTGTTAACGATCAGAAGGTCTTCACCGAAGAAGTTCGGCTGCAGTCCGAAGACCCAGCGGCACCTTTGACGTGGACGACAGGAATTTTCTACCAGTTCAGCCACGAGATTAGCCTGGAAGAAATTTATGACCCAATGGTTGATACGCTCTTTGAGGCCCTGTTCGGCAACACCGCGACGGGGCCCAACGGATTTGGATCGTCCTGTCCAAGCGGCGTTTGTCCTTTGGTGCAGGGAGGTTACTCGTACTACAACTACAACACGGGGCACGATAAAGAGGTTGCCGCATTCGGAGAACTCAACTACAAACTAACCGATCGTTGGAAATTCACGGCCGGCGCGCGTGTCGCCCGAACGGGCTTTACCTTCACGCATTACGCCGATGGCCCGCAAAACGGAGGTCCAACATTTAACACCGGCACGCAAACCGAAACGCCATTTACGCCGAAGTTGGGCGTCTCCTACCAGGCTGATGCCAACAACTTGTACTACTTCACTTACGCGAAAGGCTTTCGCACGGGCGGAGACAATGCGCCCATTCCGCAATTACTATGTCCAACGACCTTTGCAACCTTGGGTTTGACCACGCCGACCTCACCAGCCACGTACAAGTCGGACAGCGTTAAGAGCTATGAAATTGGCGCGAAGAATCGGCCCACGGACTCACTGCGCTTGGCTACCAGTGTGTACTACATCCAATGGGACAATATCCAGCAAAACATCTATTTGCCGGGCTGTGGGTTCCAGTTCACAGCCAATGTCGGCTTGGCGGTATCCAAGGGATTTGATCTTCAAGTCGACTGGTCGGCTACCAAATCGCTGACGTTTGAATCGGCGATCGGTTTTACCGACGCGCGCTACACGCAGGACGCGAGTCTGGCACCAGGCGGGCAACCAATTGCGAAGGCGGGCGATGCAGTCGTTGGAGACATGGGCGTAGCCGCGCCGCCATGGACGGTGACCATTGGCGCGAATTACGACTTCAAGGCATTTGAACTGCCCTCGTATTTTCGTATCGACTATGAGTACGAGAGCAAGAGCCATACGCTCACCGCCGCCGAGGACTCGAGCGTAAGCCCAACCGTTTACGATCCGTTCGCCTACACGCCCCCCGCCACCACCTTTGTCTCGGCTCGGGTCGGCACCATCTATCATGGTTGGAACGTTTCGGGGTTCGTCGACAATTTGTTTGATTCGCACCCGCTGCTGCGGCCGGGCGGCCCTAACGCCCACAGCGACGCAGATCCCAATGCGCCTCCGGGACAAGGTGTTCTGGTACGGTATTACACGTTCCGGCCCCGAACGTTTGGCATCACGACGACCTATCACTTTTAGGCGCGCGAGATAACACGCGATCTTGGGCATCGCCGCCTGTCCCCAGGCGCCAAAACTTTGCCAACCGGCAAAACTCAGGGACCCCCGATGCCAGATGCTTGGGCGTTTATCTGCGCACCGCCAACGCGCTGCTGGCACCCACGGCCATCGCCACCGTAGGGCGGCTAACGCAGATCGTATCGGCGTTGATTTTCGTGTCGTTGCAAGGATGAGCTCAATGCGAGCCGCTGCGACCCCTGCACCCTGTGCCTTGTCACGGCACCAGAGATTGGGTTGCCGAAAGACCTGGCTCAGAAACGCTGCGACAGGCCCACATAAAGCTGCAGACGCGGACCGATGCCATTGAGGCTCAAATTGCCGCCAAAGTCGAGCTGCAGGTTCGCTGCCAGGGCACAAGTGAGTGCACCATCCAGTGTGTAAACGGGTTTCTCGCTCGTCTGAAATGACTGAGTCGTAAAGACTTCTGTGTAGGCCGTCCATCGATCGTTGATCGGGTGGCTGACATTGACAAGGAAGTCGAACGCACCGTGATAGCCGCCGCCCGTGGCATCTTTTAAATAATCACCTTCCGGCATCACGATAATTGTGAAGCCGTTTGGCGCTGCCAAGCTCACCGGCACAATCACCCCGCCTTCGACCTTGCCGTTACCCAACCCCGACCGTGCGGTCGGCAGCTTGACGTACGGCAACAGCGCCACAGAAACGTTGCCGCCATCGTCGCCAACCAAGTTCACTTTTAGGCGCGCAAAACTGTCACCGATCCCCGCGACCGTCGTCTTGTTGGAGGGACTGCGTGTCGTAACCGATTCGTACGGCGTGATTTGCAATTCGGCATCGACCGTGTTGGTTAGGCCAAGTTTTAGTGTCGGATCGACTAGCGTCCACTGCTCAGTGGTTAGGCCGTCCGCATTGCCGTGGCTATAGACGGCGAGGTCTGTTTCGTACTGAAAATGACCGGCGTCGACGGTGTACGGGCTGTTGGCCTTTGGTGGTCGATCGGTGCTAAACGCACGCATGTACGCATCCGGTGTCGGATTAAAAAGCGTGTAAGCGCTTTTGTCCGGCGCCGAATCATCGGCGAGCGCCACAGCCGCGTAGGCGCACAACACCGAAGCAATAAATGTGCATTTCACAAGAACTTTCCCCGCGAATGGCGCCCCGCGTAGCCAAGTGGCGACTTGCGCCCGCGCTGGAACAAACAGAAGGTCGCATCCGTTAGCAAGCTCGGGGCCGACCTTCCCATCCGTTTAGGGCGGGCAGGCTAAAGTCTAGCGGCGCAGCACGCGCCGCTCCTGCATTATCGAATGAAATTCGGATGATCTGCGAATGAAGCAACGGCCGGGCGGCAACAGCTGCCCGTGCCGGCTCCCAATGCAAAACGCGCCTTATTACTTGCGAAGCGTTTTTTTCGCACCCGTAGGCTTCACACTCCCGCTCCAGGGCACGGATTCATTACTTTTCGTTCTTGCGCAAAAATGCAAGGGCCGCTTCCCACGCCTGTGGTGAATTCAAGATCCCCAGATGCGCGGTTCCCAAAATCGTGTCGTACAGCCCCTGCCCGGTCAGATCCAGTGACGGAGCCCCCGCTAGCAAAGCACTGTCGGAGAAGTCGTGTGCGTTGCCATCGCGGTCCTCGGCCGGAACCGGCGGGAAAAAGCCATCTTGCGCCGACAGATATACGAAATCACCGCTCTCGGGTGAGGCGGAATAGACGTTGCGGATCACGAGGTAGCGTGTGGGTCCGGGCGTTTCCCCACCGGCGTTGAGCACGGTAAGCAGTTGCGTGTGATCCGAGCCGTACTCTTCGCATATCGCGCTATTGGGCACAAATCCTCCGTCCGCCGGCAATTGAAAATAATTTGCTGCCGCCGGCGAGCAGTCGATGATCCCGTGGTTGGGCCCATCGATGGCCACGAGCGAACGCACAAGATCATAAGCATTGTCTTGCAGCATCCATTCACGTGCAGCGGTAACGCCAAGGCTATGGGCGACGATATCGACGTGCTCTGCTCCGGTGTACTCAAGCACCGCGTGCACGAAAGCGCGGATCAGCGGAACAGCAGCGGCTGTGCTGTGGCTGACTCCCGATTTCCGGGGCAGTTCCGCCGCCAAGTCGCATTGATCGCCCTGATAACCCAGGCCCCAAAGTTCTGACGGGCGATAGCCGTGGGTCAGGAAATACTGGGCTGCATTGTGGATGTATCCGAACGGGTTGCATGCCGTGGGAAAAGGCGTGTCATTGTTGCCATGCAAGAAAATTACCGGAACTCGGTCGATGCGCCCGCGAGCGCCAAAACCTATCACCGGAACGCCAAGGTAATAGTTCTGTATCACCGGAAAGTCACCGGGTAGCGTTGTGCCCAACGTCTCAGGCGGACTGCCTGCCGCAGCTGCACCCGCAAAACTCGCAAGACAAAAAGCGCTGGCCAGCAGCTTGCCACGTATCTTCACGTTCTCCCTCCCCAAATGAAAATTGCTTCG
>Ga0187781_10001550_pt1 | contig 17377 bp, 15 predicted proteins | sample 0715_SJ02_MP02_2_FD_132447 | JGI IMG/M metagenome (GOLD analysis project Ga0187781, IMG submission 132447) | Tropical peat soil microbial communities from peatlands in Department of Meta, Colombia - 0715_SJ02_MP02_20_MG | ecosystem: Environmental > Terrestrial > Soil > Wetlands > Peat | place... | reverse complement strand
GTGCGACGAGAATCTGCTCAATTTACTCGGCGGACATCGGGCCGTGATGAACATGCGTAATGCGCAGCTAATGGCCCACCGGTTTTTAGGACGCCGCGACCTTGTTATCCCAGTGTTGCCGTGGCCGCCCGGCTACGTACACGTGCGGCGCGAAGATAACTCGCCTCAGCATAGGGTAGAGGAGCCACGCCGCGGCGAAAACGGCGCATGATGCCTCGACGGCACAAGAGCGGTAGTACGCCTGCTGCAGCCGGGCCGCGGCGGCGTGGGTGCGTACGGGGAACCCATACGATGATCCCGGGTTGTCCGGGGTCGAGAAATTTGTTATTGCTCACCGATATGAACGCAGACAGCGATTCGCTGCCGCCCGCCGCGGTTCGGGAACCCGGTACTACGGCACATACTCAGGCCGGCAGCCACTTCACACGATTGTCTAAGGTGTGGGGCTGGGTCGGCCGCCACAAGTCCGCGCTGCTATTTTTACTCGCTTACCTGTTGGCCGGTGCCGTAGATCTTTTCCCAAATCCGCGCTTCGGCGTCCAACCTTGGAATCCGCAGCCCGCCCTGGCCCTGGCTCTCATCGCGTACGGTGGCTCGGGCTACGGACCCGTTGTGCTGACAGGGATATTGGCCGCTTGGTTCGCCGTGCCAGCGGCTCATCATGGTGCCGAGACGGTTTTGGCCGCAGTCGTCATGGCCGTGACCTACTGGGGCGCTGGCCTGCTATTGCGTCGTTGGACACAGTGGAGCAGCGCCGAAGTGCGTCCGCGTGATGTAAACCGACTGCTGCTCCTTTGCCTCGCAACAGCGATTTTGGTCGCCTTGGTAGACGCGTTGCGCCAGTTTGTGGGCTCGGAACTTGCGGCCTCGGCGCTCCCGGTTTTGGTCTTTCGTCTTTTTATTGCCGATTTGCTTGGACTTGTCGTGCTAACTCCCGCACTGCTGCAATGGGCCAGCAAAGCGGGTCTGCGTCTTGTACAAGAAACACCCTACTGGATCGTCGCCCGCGACACATTGATCTTCGTTCTCGTGCTCGGCGCACTTTTATTGCTGGTTTTTGGAATGCGACCGTTGGACGAATTTCGGATGTCGTACCTCTTGTTCTTGCCAATGATTGTTGTGGCAATGCGCTACGGCCTGTTTGGAGTAGCTACAACCATCCCCCTGGGGCAGCTTGGGCTGTTGGGCGCCCTTACGCTGACCGGGACCCGGCCGGGTACGGCATTTGAATTTCAGCTGCTGATGCTGGCCTTGGCAGTTTCGACGTTGTATCTGGGTGCGTTGTCTGACGAGCGCCAGAGATCGACCGCGCGTATTGCGGGGCAAGAGCGCACCTTGCGCGAACGCGACCGGGCCTTGGCCGAAGCGCAGCGCATTGCGTCGACCGCGGAGTTGGCTGCGGCACTGGCGCACGACTTGAACCAACCTCTTTCGGCGATCGGCACGTTTGCCCGCGCTAGCCAGGTGCTGGCCGAACGCGGCGACTCGGAGCGCGCCAAACTCAGTGAGACGCTCGAGCAAGTCGTACAAGAAAGTGCGCGCGCCGGCCAGTATTTGCGGCGCATGCGCGATTTCTTCCGTACGGGCTCCATGCGCCTTGAGCGAGTAAGCGTCGCAAGTTTGATTGAAAATACGCATGCGCACGTGCGCGATCGTTTGGTTAGCGCCGATATTCAGTGGCGTTGCACGATCGAACCGGCACTGCCCGAAGTGAGTGTCGACGCGGTCCAGATTGGCGCCGTGTTGGGCAACCTTGTGGTCAATGCTTGCGATGCACTGGAAGGTCGCCTCACTTGGCGCCAGGTCCACCTGAAAGCGTTTCGCATCTCCGACGGTGGCGATTGCCAGGTCCGGATTTTGGTGCAAGACACGGGTCCGGGCGTGCCGGCGGAGCTGCGCCAACGCTTGTTTACGCCGCTTGCAACGAGCAAGCCAAACGGGATGGGATTGGGCCTTGCGCTGTCGCGATCGATCGCCGAGCGCCAAGGCGGCCGCCTGTGGTTTGACCCTGATCGGGAAATGACCACCTTTTGCCTGGATTTGCGCGCGCATGCAAACTAGTTTCGATACCGCCGCGCAATCGGGAGGCACGGTTTTTTTGATTGAAGATGATGCTCCGGTGCGCCAATCTTTGTCGCTGCTGTTGGAGTTGCACGGATTTGGTTGTGCCCAGTTTGAAAGCGCCGAAGAATTTCTCGCGGCGGCGACCTGGCAACGACCTGCATGCGCCTTGGTCGATATTCGTCTGCCGGGCATGTCTGGCTTGGCACTGCAGGCGCGGATGATTCGCCAGGAGCGCGGCTTTCCGGTGCTGCTGATGACGGCGCAGGCCGATGTTTCGATCGCGCGCACGGCGCTGTTGCAAGGAGCGAGCGATTTTCTGGAAAAGCCGATTGACGAAAAGGAGTTGCTCGAAGCGGTCTGCGCCGCACTTCGCATCGATAGCGATCAAATCGCTCGGCACCGGGAGCACGATGTTTTGCTTGCGCGTTTAGGGACACTAACCCGGCACGAATGGGAGCTTTTTGAGCGCATCACGAATGGTAGTGCATACCGCGCGATCGCCGAGGATTTTGGACTGACGCTGGAGGTCTTCGAGGGGCAGCGCCACCGCATGATGGAAAAATTAGGGGCCCGGCGCTTGGCCGATCTGTTTCGCCTGCGCTTTCGCGTTGGCGAACATGCGCTGGGGCGCCGCGTACCCCTTTAGCCGCCGCTTGGAGCGTCGTCGTGGGATCGCGGCACCGAACCGTTGCTCTCGCTCTTTAATACAAGGCGAATCAAGTCTGCCATCCGGCGTACATCGAGCTTATCCATTAGCCGCGCCTTATATACCTCCACGGTGCGCGCGCTGATTCCCATCTCCAGGGCGATCTCCCGGTTGTGACGTCCTGCCACAACATGTTGCATCACTTGGCGCTCGCGAGCTGTCAGGCGAGCCATACGTTCTTGCAGGCGCTCGATCTGCAACGTCGATTGCCAGCGTTGCTCGTCCTTGGCCAGCGCTGCCGCTACCAATTCAATCAGCCGGTCGTTGTCGACGGGTTTTTCCAGAAAATCGAAGGCGCCTGCTTTGAGCGCCGCCCGCGCGGTCGGTACATCGCCGTGTCCGGTCAAGAACAACAGTGGCATGCCAATGTCGCGAGCCGCCAGTTGCTTTTGTAGTTGTAATCCGTCCATGCCACCCAGGCGGACGTCGACAATCGCGCAACCCTGGCAGCTCGCGTCGATCTGCGCCAGGAACGGTTCGGCCGCATCGAAATTTCTTGTTGCTAGGCTGCGAAAACCCAGCCAAAGCGATAAAGAGCGGCGAATCGCGGGATCATCATCGACGATGTATACGACCGGCCGGTACATGATGCAGATTAAACTTGCCGCGGGCTTGCGAGCATTCTCGTGGACACCACCCAACAATACTGCAAAAGGCACCTAGGGGCGAGCGTGCGTCAGGAAAGCGGCACTTCGCAAGCTACGGCTTGCAGTATCTTGCGGCGGGCCGTCAGCAATCCACTGTTTTGTCAAGTTGCGCTTCGCGTACGGGTATACCGGTGTTGAGAGCTATGACGATCCGATATCCTCCGCAAGCAACGCATTTGCCGCCTGTGCTGGGCTTGCGGCGAGCCCTTTGTCCTGTGTTTTTGCTGTCGTCATTGCGAAAGCCCTAGCGTGTCCATTGTCGATTTGGTCCTGAGGCGGCCGTACTCGGTTCCGGCGGTGCTGATTCTTATCTGCCTGCTCGGTATCGGCGCAGCCCTTCGGATGCCGGTGGATATCTTCCCCGAGATCGATATCCCGGTCGTAAGCGTTGTTTGGACCTATAACGGCATGAGTCCGCAGGACATGCAAAACCGTATCCTTACGCTGCACGAGCGCCAGCTCGCATCGTTGGTTGATGACATCGCGCGAATTGAAGCGACAAGCTATTACGGCATTGGCGTCGAAAGGGTGTACCTGCACGAGGGAGCCGATGTCACCCGTGCGATATCGCAACTGGCCAGCAGTGCACTGGCGGTGCTCAAGTACATGCCACCCAATATCACGCCGCCGCTGGTGCTGCGCTATGGTGCAACGGACGTGCCGATTATTCAGCTGAGCCTTGCCAGCGATTCGCTGCCTGACACCAAGCTCAATGATTTAGGCCAGAACATCATCCGCCCGGCCCTGGCGGTGGTTCACGGTGCCGAAGTTCCCTACCCGTACGGCGGCAAGCCGCGGGTGATCATGGCCGACTTGGACGTGCGCGCCCTGCAGTCACGCGGTCTTTCGCCGGCCGATGTGAGCCTGGCACTGCAGCGCCAGAACGTCATCTTGCCGGCAGGCGATGTGCGCATCGGCGCCAAGGACTACATGTTGTCGATGAATAACAGCCCTAATGTCATCGATGAGATCAATTCCTTTCCGATACGCGAGGTGGCCGGCCGCACGGTGTTTATGCGCGATGTGGCGCGTGTGCATGACGGCTTTCAGGTGCAAACCAACTCCGTGTCGGTCAATGGTTCGCTCGGTGCCTTGATGACGATCCGCAAGACGGGCGGCGTATCAACGCTGACCGTGATCGACGGCATCCGCGCGGCGTTGCCTGACATAGAGCGCGTAATGCCGGCTGGCGTTGCCATCAAACCCGTCTTTGACCAGTCGATCTTTGTCAAGGCGGCGCTCGATAGCGTGCTCATGGGCGGCGTTATGGCCGCTGCGCTTACTGCGCTCATGATTCTGCTGTTTTTGGGCAACTGGCGCCTTACGCTGATCATTTTGGCGGCAATTCCGCTGTCGATCATAACGGCTGTGCTGGTGATGTATATGGGCGGCAGCACCCTAAACACGATGACGCTGGGCGGCTTTGCGCTGGCGGTCGGAATACTCGTCGATAACGGCACGGTCGTGATCGAGAACATTGAGCGTCACGTTGGGCTAGGCAAGTCCTTGCAAAACTCGATCATTGACGGCACGGCGGAGGTGGGCATGCCGACTTTCTTGTCGACGCTGTGCATCTGCATCGTCTTTGTGCCAGTGTTCTTGCTGCAAGGTACTGCGAAGTATTTGTTTTCTCCGCTATCGGTTTCGGTATGCGTGTCGTTGCTGGCCAGCCTGGCGCTGTCCTTTACCCTCGTGCCCGTCCTTTTTAAGTACCTTATGCGCTCCAGCGTACCGGGTCATGGACATGTGCCGGCGCGGGATTCGATGGTTCCGAGCGCCTTGCCGGCTCGTCGGGTGCTGGGCGCATTGACCGGAATCCACCGTCGTTTTGAGGAAGGCTTTTGGCGCTTTCGCGAAACCTATCGCGATGCGGTCTCCCTTGTCGTGACCCGACCGCGCTTGACTGTCGGCGTTTTCCTTGCCCTGATGGTTTGTTCCTTGGCGCTGTTTCCCTTGCTCGGCCGGGACTTTTTCCCGCAGGTCGATGCTGGCCAAATGCGGCTGCATGTGCGAGCACCCGCGGGCACACGCCTGGAGAGGACACAAGAGTATTTTTCGCAGGTCGAGGCTGCGATTCGCGAACTGGTCGGCACCGAACAGGTTGCCGTCATTTTGGACAACATCGGGTTGCCCTACAGCGGTATCAACATTGCGCTGAGCGATACGGCGACGGTGGGACCCATGGACGGCGAAATCCTTATCTCGTTGAACAAGAAACACACCCCCACCTCGGATCTGGTGGCGCGCTTGCGGCGCGAGCTGCCGCAGCGCTTCTCCGATCTGCAGTTCTATTTTCAACCCGCTGATATCGTCGATCAGGTGCTGAACTTCGGACAGCCGGCACCGATTGACGTGCGCGTGTCTGGATACAACAGTGGCGAGACCTATGCGTTGGCGGACAGGATCGCCAACGATTTAAAGCGCATCCCGGGCGTCGTCGATTCGCACGTATTTCAAGTTCCCGACGCACCCGCGCTGACAATCGACGTCAACCGCGCCCTGGCAACCGAGGTTGGCGCGAGCCAGCAGGGTACCGCCAACAGCGTGCTCGTGGCCACCAATTCCAGCGCTCAGCTGGCGCCGAACTTCTGGGTCGATCCGCGAAACAGTGTGAGCTATCCACTGGTTGTGCAGGTGCCCACCTACAAAATCACATCGGCCGAGGACTTGTGGACGATGCCCGTGGCTGCGGAAAGCGGCGCCGATCAGCGCCAACTGCTCATGAACGTTTCGACCTTCGGCCGCGCCCCCGTGCCGATGGTTGCCTCGCAGTTCAACATTCGCCCAGTCTTTGACGTCCATGCTGATGTGCAGGGACGCGACCTGGCGTCGGCGGCGAACGAGATTTTGCGCGTGCTCGATGCCGATCGGCCCTCGCCGGCAAGGGCAATATCCGTTGTGCTCTCGGGTCAAGTCAAAACGATGCAAGAGAGCTACTCGGGTCTTTTCACGGGAATTGCGATGGCAGTTGTGTTGGTTTACTTATTTTTGGTCATCAATTTCCAGAGCTGGATCGATCCGCTGATCGTGCTGATGGCCGTCCCCTTCGCCTTAGGCGGTGTGATGTGGATGCTGTTTTTCACCCAGACGCATCTGAGCGTTCCGGCTTTGATGGGAACCCTGATGTGCATCGGCTTGACGACGGCCAACAGCATCTTGGTAGTGACCTTTGCCAACCAGCGCATGGATGCCGGTGACAGTCCCCTGGTCGCGGCCGTCACTGCGGGCTATACGCGCTTGCGCCCGGTTTTAATGACGGCCGGTGCAATGGTCCTGGGCATGGTGCCGATGGCGTTTGGAGTCGGCGAGGGCGGGGAGCAAAACGCACCATTGGCGCGCGCGGTCATTGGTGGCCTACTGTTTGCGACGTTCGCAACGTTGGTCTTCGTGCCAACGATGTACCGGTTGTTGCGGCGTCATCCGTCCAGATATCTGTCACAGTCGTCTAGCCCCGGTTACGCGAAAGGCACGCCGTGACTGCACGCGATTCACAAATTCCGCCGGAGGAACTCGGGGCGGGCGCCGCTTCCGGTTCGCAGGTTGTGGGACGAAAAGAGCATGGTGCACAAGCGCGGGCCCCAGGACATGAGCCCGTCGTGGGCTCGGCGTCCACGGAATTTTCACAACAAACGGGTCCCAGGCTGCGCCGCTTTTCGCTAGGTGTGGCCGGCGTGCTGCTCGTGGGCTTTGCTGTGGTGTACTTCTTGAAGCTGTACCAGCGCCATGAACTTGTCGCAGCGTCGGCCGCTGCCGCCTCGCGCCGTGCTGTGGTCAGCGTGGCCTCCGTGCGCGGTGGTGTCGGGGCGCAGGCCCTAACACTTCCCGCGGAGACGGCGGCCTGGTTCGAAAGCGTCATTTACGCGCGGGTCAATGGCTACGTTGGCAAGTGGTATTCGGATATCGGCGATCACGTGCGCCAGGGACAGACGCTTGCGACAATCGAGACACCGGAGTTGGACGCACAACTTGTTGCGGCGCGCGCCCAACTGAACGCGTCCGAAGCGCAGGTGCGCGTCCGACAGGCCGAGGCGGCTCTTGCAACGACGACCTTCGAGCGCTGGCGCGATTCGCCCAAGGGCGTTGTCTCCGAGCAGGAGCGCGAAGAAAAGAAGGCCGCATTTGAGAGCGCAGAGGCTGCACTGAATGCGGCGCGTGCGCAGGTCGCATTGAACCAGGCGGACGTGGATAAGTACCTTGCCATGACCGAGTTCAAGCATGTCACGGCGCCGTACGACGGAACGATCGTCGAACGACGCATCGACATCGGCAATCTTGTCACGGCAGGCAGCACGGCGTCGACCTCGCCCTTGTATCGCATGAGCCAGGATCGGCCCATTCGGGTATTTGTCGATGTGCCACAGGCTGCGGCCGGTGAGCTAATGAGACCCGGTGCACCTGTGCAAATTCGTGCGAACAATCTTCCTGGCCGTGTTTTTTCCGGCACGGTGGCGCGAACTTCGCAAGCGATCAATCCGCAAGCGCGCACATTGAAAGTTGAGGTGGATCTACCCAATCGCGACGGTGTGCTCGTTCCAGGCATGTACGTTGATGTTGCCTTCCAGCTGCAAAACGCGGACCTGTATCAGATCCCGGCCGCCGCCATGATATTTCGCTCCAGTGGCCCGCAAGTTGCTGTGGTTGAGCCTGACGGGCACGTGCGTTTTCGCAAGGTGACCATCGCGCGCGACGAAGGCAGCGTCATTGATCTTGGTTCGGGCGTCGCCGCCGGCGACAAAGTGGCTCTGAATATCAGCAGTCAGATCGCCGATGGGGACCTGGTCGCGACAAATGAGACGCTTGGCATGCCTGCCGCAACCGATGCCACACCGGCAACGGCGCCTGCGCCCGCGGCGCGAGGCGACGGCAAAAGCGCTCACTAGACGAGGTTTACGTGCACTCGGGCAGGGTTGTCCTTACCGGCGCAGCCGCGCTGTTATGTTTGTCGGGTTGCGCCGTGGGGCCGAACTACCATCCGCCGACAATGCAAACGCCGCAGGAATTTCTCAAGCCAGAATTGGCGGCGCTGGCATCCGGCAACCAGGCGGGCACGCAAAACATGACGCCGATCGGTCCCGGCGAACAAGTCTATAAACCCGCGGTTCCCGGCGCGACGGCGGCACGACCCGCCGTGGCGATCGAGATCGCCAGCTGGTGGCATGCGCTTGGCGACGCGGAACTCGATTCCTTGGTAGATCGGGCCTTACAAGCCAACCCAAGCCTGGAGATTGCACTTACGCGCTTGCAAGAAGCGCGCACCTTCGAGGTTGCTGTCACGGGCGTTGCGCTGCCGCGTGCTGAGGCGAGTGCCGGCGGAGCGCGCGGCACCGGAAGCGATCTGACGCGAGGCCGCATTCCGTCGGCTTTGTCATCGGCGGATCACTCGATTTCTTCGGCGTCGCGCATCGACCGCATTTCCGGATTTGACGCGGCGTGGGACATTGATCTATTCGGTCGTTTGCGCCGGCAGATCGAGGCCGCGCATTACGACGCGCAGGCGTCGGCTGCAGCGCGCGATGCCGTGCAAATCGCGGTCATTGCCGACGTCGTTCGGGCCTACGTCGACCTGCGCGGACTGCAGTTGCAACTGGCGGTGCTGCAGCAAAACGTGCGCGTGGCCAAGAGGCTGATGGACCTGGTGCAGGCCAGGTATGACCGCGGCATCACCAACGAGCTCGACGTCACCTTGGCACGGCGACAACTGGCGACGGTCCAGGCTCAGGTGGAGCCCTTACATGCGCAGGTGGAAGCGGCGCAGTACACAATCGCCGTGTTTTTGGGACGTTTCCCCGAGGAAATGAAACAAGAACTCGATGCGCCCGGGCTCATTCCCCCGGTCCCCGAACAAATCGCGGCCGGAGTGCCACTCGATCTGATCCGTCGTCGTCCGGACATCCGCGAAGCCGAATGGAATCTGGCGGGCGCTACGGCGCGAATTGGCATTGCCACCGCGAACCTCTTTCCGCAGCTCACGCTTACTGCGGGAGAGGGCACGCAGGGCCAAGGACTTGGTTACAAACCGAGCATCAGCCAAAGAATCTGGTCTGCGGGCTACTCGGGCTTATTTCCGTTGCTCGATTTCGGCGTACTCGATGCGTTTGCGGACATCGCCGACTTGCAGGCCCGCGAGCAGCTCGTGAACTACAAGCAGACCGTGCAACGGGCCGTACAGGAACTTGACTCGGCGATGGCGGCCTTCGTTGGGCAACAAGAGCGACTGCGCTTTTTGGGCGAAGCGGTGATTGCCAGCCAGCGGGCCACAACCTTAGCTGCCGAGCGCTACGATCGGGGACTGACGGATTTTCTCAATGTGGTCGATGCCCAGCGCCAGGAGTACGACCTGGAGGGGCAGTACGCTTTCACACAAATGACCCTCGATGAGCAATTCGTCGGCGTTTATCGCGCCTTGGGAGGCGGTTGGGAGCAATACTCAGGTCCACCGCCGATTCGCACGCCGCAACCAGCAATTGTGGCGATGTTTCGCCGTTTGCTTCATCCGGATCAAACCCAGTAAGGCCGGGGAAGCTAGGTTATCGGCGCGCAGCCCAAAACTGCCCCCGCGCCGGCACCTTAGATATCGGGGCAGCCGCGCACCGGCACAAAAAATTACGGGGCGTGCGTCGGGTTGATGCATGCCCCGCGGATTCTGGCTTGGACGGCTGCGATGCAACCGCCCTCTGCGGTTTACTCGTCAGAAGCGATGGCGAAAGCCCAAGGCGACGGTGCGGTTCGTATTCTCCGAGGGCAACGGCGCCGCATTTTTGTCTGCGTTGGCTGGTCCCCCGGAGGCCACCACGTCCATGATGCCCAGGTATACGTCGGTTCGCTTGGACAGGTTGTAGTCGCCCATGAGCGAATAGTAGTTCGTCGCTCCGGCGCACTGCGATTGCGTGCCCGTGCACGCAACGCCGCTTGCCACGTACGCGTCCTGCACCACGTGGTACACGCCAAGAGAAACGGCAAAAGCCGATGTCAACTCCTGGGTGCCACCGATCCAGTAGACCTTGATGTCTTCGGTCGTGGTGAACTTTGTGACTGTCGGTACCGCACTTAGAGGAAATCCAAATATCGAGGTCACTTGCTGGTCAAGCGTCGGGTTCGAAGGGTTGCTGATCTGTTCGAGTTCATAACCCAGGCGAACCGTCGTTTTTTCGTAGGTGTACTTGGCGGAAACCATGTAGGCGTCCGTGTTGCCTGCCGTGGCCGCAATCGTGCCCGTGCCAGCAGCGCTGGCTAAGCTAAATGCGTCCTTAAACGCCTGATAGCCTAACTGCACAGCAAAGGGCCCCGACGCGTAGACGCCGTTTAGCTCATAGGCTGATTGGGCGCTTCCGCTGCCTGCAACGCCGCCAAACTTGTATAGCAAACCCAGGTTGAAATCTCCCAGGGCGAGGCGGTACTTCAGGCTGTTATCCGTGCGGCTGTCGTCGGTAAAACCCCCGCCGCCGTAGCTACCAGAAAAGCCAAGCGGCGAGAACGCCTGCGAGCCCAGCATCGGGTCGAAGATCACAATGTTGTCGAGAAAAAAGCTTTGGTGTCGGCCCGCCGTCAGCGTGCCCCAGGAGTTGGAAGCAAGCCCGGTGTACGCGCCGCGGTTGAAGAACTGACCTGAAATTGCACTGTCGGCCGCCATAGCGGGCCCGGTCGATTTGTTAGTCGCCAAGGCCAACGCCGCGTTACTTGTGGCTCCGGTCGGGAGGTTAAAACCCTGCTCGAGAAGGAAAACGCCCTTTAGGCCGCCCCCCATGTCCTCCTCGCCCTTGAGCCCAAACTTCGTGGCCGATAGACCGCCGTTTAAAATACCGGTAGCCGACTGGGTTCCCTTGTTCGTGCCTAAGGTGGGATTTACTGCAACGGGGTGCGTATCGCTAAAGTTCAGCGAGTGGCTGACATTGGCGATAGCTTCATCGAGCGTGCCATATAAAGTGACGCTGGACTCGTCGGCGAAAGCCGAGCTGACCAGGGCAGTTAGTGCCAGCGGCGCAAGCAAAATTCGGGATTTGTATTTGTGTGACATATATTTGTTATCCAGGCGTTGGACCGCAGAACAAACGAGCGGCAGCAGCCGCTGAAGCTTTCCGAGGCTAGGTTTGTAAAGTTACGGGATTGTTACGGGTTGGGCAAAAAGCAACAGCGCGGCGGTTGCGAAAATCCCACAACCGGGGTGGCTCGGCCCGATTTTTTCGTGGTTTTGTCGTCATCCTCTGCGTCACATAACGATGAACAAGGCGCATCGGAGGGCGTTTAGCCCGGCGTTATAGAGGCAAAATTGTTGCTGGAAGGAAACCGAAATGGACGCCTTGCGCAGGCTCTCTACCCTGGACCGATGGATCGGCGCCCTGCAATCGGCCGCGACGGTCGTTTCCAGCACTCCCGAGTCCCAGCGGCCCGACCCGGCCGCGGCACAGCGCGCCGGCGCGCTGGACCTGGATGAGGCCGACAAACAGCGCGCGGCAGCGCTGATGCGGGTAAACCATGTCGGGGAAATTTGCGCCCAGGCGCTATACGAGGCGCAGGCGCTGGCGGCAAAAAGTGACGAACTGCGCGGCGTCTTTGCGCAAGCGGCCGCTGAGGAATCGGATCACCTGGCCTGGACGCGCGGGCGCGTTAAGGAGCTTGGCGACCGCGTGAGCCTTCTTGTGCCACTTTGGTACGTCGGCGCCTTTGCCATCGGTTTTGCCGCCTCCGCGCTCGGCGATCGCGTCAGCCTGGGCTTCATGGCCGAAACCGAAAGGCAGGTCGAGGAACATCTGCTCTCGCATCTGGACCGACTGCCGGCCAACGACGGTATTTCGCGCGCAATCGTCGAGCAGATGAAGACCGATGAAATCGGCCACGCCACAACCGCAATGGCACACGGTGGAGTCGAACTACCCAGGCCCGCGCGATGGGCGATGAAGCTGGCCGCGCGAGTCATGACCAGCACCGCGTACTACGTTTGAAGTACTAAGAGCGCTTTTTTATCGGGCGGACATCGTCAAATAGGCCGTCAGGGCAATGCCAACGAGTGCCAGCAATATGCTGGAGTACAAAATTAAGGTGCCGCCCGCGTAGTACTGCGGTCGATCGACGGCCGGAAGCGTTGCAATGAAGCGCCGATGCTGGGCCGCGGCGGCGATGATCATCAACGTGCCAGCGGCGACGAGCACAATACCCAAGATTGCCGAGGCACCGGTTTGGGCCGGGTGGGAAACCGCAGGCGCCTCGATAGCAATGATCTGCAAGAACAGTCCGAATCGGGCGATCACAAAGCCAAAGGCCATGACGGTGAGCCCCGTGCGCAGCCAGGCGAGCAGCGTGCGCTCGGCGGCAAAATAAACCCGCGGATCGAATTCGGAAATTGGCACGAAATTCTCGTTTGGGCGCTCAAAGAACGTCGACGACCTCGACCACAAGCTCGAACTTTGCGGTTTTCTCGAGCATTGCGGTTGCCGAACAGTACTTCTCGTGAGAAAGCTTCACGGCCCGCTCCACGGCTTCTTGCGGCAACGAGCGGCCGCTGACGACAAAGTGCAGCGCAACGCGAGTAAAAACTTTTGGATCCGTCGTCGCGCGGTCGGCAAGCAGTCGCACTTCGCAACCCCGCACGTCGTGCCGGCCGCGCTTCAGGATGTGAACGACATCAAATGCGGCGCAACCTCCCGTGCCGGCGAGCACCAGCTCCATGGGCCGGGCCGCCAAATTGCGCCCCCCCGCGTCCGGGGCACCGTCCATGGCGACGAGGTGCCCGCTGCCGGTTTCCGCGACAAAACTCATGCCGGAGGGGCCGCTCCAGCGAACCAGGCACTCCATGATCGGGGTCCTCCGAAAACTCGCATTTTGCATGAACTTACCCGATGCGATCCGAGCGCGGCTAACCGCGAGCATGGTCAAGTCGCCGTGCGTGGCGAGGCCTCGGGACCCGCAGTGAAAGTCCCACTGTGGCCCTGGGGCTGGTGGCCTTGCCTCTTCGCAAGCAAGCTCTTGCCCGACCAGGGGCAGCACCGCTGTGCGATGACCCAATAACTTGCGGACTGCAAGAGGGCAACGTACAATGTTCGGCTTTTCGCAGCCCGCTTGCGCTTGATGCGCAAGCGCGCCGGTCGCAGACGGCGCCATGTCCTGCGCCCGGATCTGCATAACGGAATGATCGGTTCGCCATGAAGACGTTTTCGGCCAAACCCCAAGAGGTGCGCCGCGACTGGTTTGTTGTAGATGCCGACGACAAAGTCCTTGGACGTTTGGCAGCGCAGATCGCTGCGCGCCTTCGTGGCAAGCACAAACCCGAGTACACGCCACACGTCGATACCGGCGATTTTGTCGTTGTTGTCAACGCCGGCAAGTTGCGAGTTACGGGCAATAAGTCCGAGGGCAAGCTCTATCACCGGCACTCGACCTATCCGGGAGGCGTCTCTGAGACGAGCTTTGGCAAGATGCAGCAGCGCTTCCCGGGTCGCGCGTTGCAAGTGGCCGTCCGGGGCATGTTGCCCAAGGGCCCGTTGGGCTACGCCATGATCAAGAAGCTCAAGATTTATCCTCGGGCCGAGCATCCACATGCCGCGCAGCAGCCCAAGCCGCTGAATATCGGAGCGTAAGGCACATCATGATCGGCAACCATAATTACGGCACAGGACGCAGAAAAAGTTCCGTGGCGCGCGTGTTTTTACGCCGCGGCAGCGGTCAAGTTACAGTCAATGGCCGTTCGCTGGAGGAGTATTTTCACCGCGAAACCGGCCGCATGATCGTGCGTCAACCACTGGTGCTGACCGACAACCTCACGAGCTTTGACATCCAGGTCAACGTTGTCGGCGGAGGCGAGTCCGGGCAGTCCGGAGCGGTGCGCCACGGGATTACGCGGGCGCTGATCGACTATGACCCAGGCTTAAAGCCGGCACTTTCCAAGGCCGGCCTTGTGACGCGCGACGCGCGTGAGGTCGAGCGCAAGAAAGTCGGACTGCGCAAGGCACGTCGACGCAAGCAGTTCTCCAAGCGCTAGTTGTGTTGCCGCGCGCCGGCCTGCCGGAGTCGCGGATTTTTGGGGTTCGCCAGAGCGATATCCGCGGTTTTCACCGCTTTATCTTCGCGCTCGTTTTCGACGCGGCGGGACAAGAATATGGCTTGGCGGGCGTCCGGATGACGCTCGTTCTGGCGGTGCGACCGGATTTGCGCCGCGCCCCCGCACCCTATACTGCCGCTTTGGGCCGCCGCAGGCAGCGCCCGCAACGCGGCACTTGCACGCGGCGGGAGCTTGTTGCCGTTGCACCAATGCGAAATACGAGGGAATGACGCAAAAGATTCGAGTCGGAATCGTCGGCGGCACCGGATACACGGGCGTGGAGCTGCTGCGCTTGCTAGCGCAGCATCCGGCCGTAGATTTGGCAGTAATCACTTCGCGCAAGGAAAGTGGCACCCCGGTCGACGATTTTTTCGGGTCGCTGCGTGGTCACGTCAAGCTGCGCTTTACCGATCTGGGCGACCCGGAGCTAAAGCACTGCGACGTGGTCTTTTTTGCCACGCCGCACGGTGTGGCAATGAGCCAGGCCCGGGAGCTTGTTGCCGCGGGTGTGCGCGTAATTGACTTGGCAGCGGATTTTCGCCTTCGCGATCCGGCGCAATTTGAGGCCTGGTACAAGATGCCCCACGCCTGCCCGGACCTCTTGGCAAAGGCGGTTTACGGGCTGCCCGAACTCGGGCGGGAGGCGATCCGCGCTGCGCCCATCATCGGCGCGCCCGGCTGTTATCCGACCAGCATGCAGCTGGGTTTGGCACCGTTGCTTGAACTCGAGCGGGAAAAACCCGGATCGGTTGATTGCGACGGCATCATCGCCGACTGCAAATCCGGGGTCAGCGGTGCCGGCCGCAAGGCCGAGGTCGAGTATCTGAGCGCGGAGGTTTCGGAGAATTTTCGCGCCTATGGCCTCGGTGGCCATCGCCATCATCCGGAAACCGTGCAGCAGCTGACGGCGTTGGCTGGGCGTCCGATCGGGCTGACGTTCATTCCCCACCTAGTGCCCATGATCCGCGGTATTTTCAGCACGCTGTACGTGCGGCTGCGCTCGGCGCAAACCGTCGACCTGCAGGCGCTATACGAGCGGCGCTACCGCAGCGAGCCCTTCGTTGACGTGCTGCCAGCTGCAAGCGCTCCGCAAACGCGCTCGGTGCGCGGCTCGAACGTGGTGCGCTTGGCATTGCATCGTCCCGCGGCCGATCTGCTCGTTGTGCTGGTTGTCGAGGATAACCTCGTCAAGGGCGCCGCCGGCCAGGCCGTACAGTGCATGAATCTGATGTTCGGGCGACCAGAAACCGAGGGCCTGACGCAAATTGCCATGGTTCCTTGAGGCCGACGCATGAAGTGGAAGCTGTTTTTCCGTAACCTCTCGGTGAGCTCTCCTCAGGTCACCGTGCGCTCGCGCATGTCCTGGCCCTTGCGCTTGATTTTGGCATTTATTTTCGCGACCGTCGCCGCTGCGGCGGGCGTGGCCATTTACGAGTTCGGGCGCGACTTCGGCGGCCCGGACCGGCGCGCATTGCAGGCCGAGATCGATCGGCTCGATGCGCAAGTGCTCGAGCTAACCGCCGAACGCGATCGCAATGCGGCGCAGGCCACAGCCTACGAAAGCGAGCTCAAGGTGCAAATGGCTGCCCAGGAACAGTTGCTGCAACAAGTCAACGGCCTGGAGGCCGAGCAGACACGGTTGCAGGGGGACTTGTCGTTTTTCGAAAGTCTGCTGCCTACCGGGAAAGGCGACAAAGGGGTCGTTATTCGCAGCTTTCGGGTTCAGCCGGATGCGGAAACTTCGAAGTTGCGCTATCGGCTGCTGGTGCAGCAAAGCGGCAAGCCCGACAAGGATTTCGTGGGTTCGGTGCAATTGCGCGTGAACTTCACTCAGAATTCACGCGGCTTTACCTTGCAGGTGCCCGATGCGAACGCGGCACCGGAAACGCTGCAGGGTTTGCAGCTTTCCTTTCGGCATTACCAGCGCGTCGAGGGCGGGTTCAGTTTGCCGCCCGGAGCGGTGGCGCGGTCAGTCCAGGTTCGCATTCTGGCCGGCGGCGAAACGCAGTTGCAGCAGACATTCAACCTGTGAGGTTGGAGGAGATGGCGATGTTTAGCAGCAAGACAGTCAAACAAACCGAAATTGCAAGCCTCATTGGGGCTACGACCTCGGTCACGGGCAACATCGAATTTTCCGGTGGCTTGCGCATTGACGGCACCGTCAAAGGCTCGGTGCATTGTGTCGATGGCGAAAAAGGCGGCATGCTGGTTGTGAGCGAAAACGGTCGCATCGAAGGCGAGGTGCGCGCCGGCCACCTGGTCGTTGCGGGATGCATTCAAGGTCCGGTATGCGCGGCCAACCTGATCGAACTGCAGCCCAAGGCGCGCATCGCCGGGGACGTGCGCTACCGTGCGCTCGAAATGCATCACGGCGCCGTCGTCGAGGGCATGATGATTCACCTGTCTGCCGACGGAAAGTCCGAAACCCGGCTGGAAAATCGCGGCGATGCCAAGACCAATTTAAAACTTGCCGCCAACGCCGAGGTGGTCCAGGGTTAAGCAATCGGGCGGGACAACCATAAGCGTGTCATGGTTGCGGTCCGGATCACGGGGCAATGCCTATCTTATAATTGGCGCTGACGAAAAATTCTCAGGAGCATCTCCATGAATGCAGCTGTTGAAACCCCGGCTCCCTTGGTCTTTTCGGATGCCGCCGCGGAAAAAGTTCGCCAGCTCATCGAAGAAGAGGGCAATTCGGCGCTGAAGCTTCGCGTGTTTGTGCAAGGCGGCGGTTGCTCGGGATTTCAGTACGGATTTACCTTCGATGAGGTCGTCAACGAGGACGACACAACGATGGAGCGCAATGGCGTCACGCTATTGATCGATGCCATGAGCTACCAGTATCTGGTGGGCGCGGAAATCGATTACAAGGAAGACATCGAGGGCGCGCAATTTGTCATCCGCAATCCCAACGCCACCACGACCTGC
>Ga0187781_10001549_pt1 | contig 17377 bp, 16 predicted proteins | sample 0715_SJ02_MP02_2_FD_132447 | JGI IMG/M metagenome (GOLD analysis project Ga0187781, IMG submission 132447) | Tropical peat soil microbial communities from peatlands in Department of Meta, Colombia - 0715_SJ02_MP02_20_MG | ecosystem: Environmental > Terrestrial > Soil > Wetlands > Peat | place... | reverse complement strand
GCGCTGGAAGATGAGCTCGCCCGGGCCGCGGCGGGGGAGTTCCGCGTCGTCTTGCTGTCGGGCGAGGCCGGGGTGGGCAAGAGCCGGCTGGGCCGGGAACTGCTCGCCCGCCACCCGGAGGCGGCCGGCATGTTCGCACGCGCTCATCCGCTCGGGGTGACGGCGGCGTTCGGAGTGTGGGCCGAGGCCATCGACCCGCTGCTGCAGGGCCGGTCGGATCCGCAGGTGGTGGCCGCGTGCGGCGGGCTGCTGGAGGATCTGGCCAGCCTGTTTCACCGCGTGGCGGTCATCCGCGGGTCGCTGCCGGACCGGGAGCCGCCGCTGCCGCGGCTGCTGCAGGCGCTGGCCGCCCTGCTGCGGAACCTTGCCCGCGAGGCGTCCGTGATCGCGGTCCTGGATGATGTGCATTTCGCCGACGCCTCCTCGTGGGAGGCGCTGCGGTACTTCGCCCGGCACCTGGATGACGCCCGGCTGCTGGTGGTGGCGACCAGCCGGCCGGCCGACCTGGCCGGGCAGGAGGTCGCGGCGCAGGCGCTGTTCGAGCTGGACGAGGACGGGTTCTTGCAGCGGCTCGAGGTGAGCCCGCTGGACCGGACCACGATGCGGGAGCTGGCCGAGACGATCATCGGGCAGCCGCCGCCCGCGGTACTGATCGACTGGATCGGGCAGCGGGCGCGGGGTAATCCGCTGTACGTGATCAGCCTGGTGCGGGCGCTGCTCGAAGAGCACGCCGACCTGTCCGCGCCCGGCTTGCGCCGGCTGCCGGAAGGGCTGACCGAGCGGATGGCCGCCCGTACCCGGGGCGCTGACGCGAGTTCGCGGGGGGTGCTGGACCTGCTGGCCGTGGTCGGCCGCCCGCTGTCGCTGGCCGATCTTGCCGCGCTGACCGGGCTGGCTGCCGACCGGCTCGACCCGATCCTGGCTGGCCTGATTGCCGGGCGGGCGGTCGCCGAAGGCGAACGGGCCGGCGAGCTGACCTACGAGATCGCCCATCCGCTGATCAGGGACGTGGTCTACCAGCAGATCAGCGGGGCGCGGAAACGGACGCTGCACCGCCGGGCGGCCCGGTCGCTGCTGGATTCGGGGCGGCTGGCCGAGGCTGCGCTGCCCGGGTAAACCCGCCTTCGGAAGGCAACGCATACTCGGCAGCTCGGTTCGCTCACGCTCTTGAGCGTCGGTCGCGCTACGTGATGATCGCTGGCCGCGGCCTTCGCGCGAGATCCGCCGTTCTGGTCGGCCGTCCGCTCGATCATCGTGGCCGTCCTCACAGTACCTGAGATCGTTATGCGGCCACGCCGCCTGGTTTGGCTGCCCGCGACGATCTCAGGACAGGAACGCGGTGATGGTGTCGACAATGTGGTCGAGGTCGCGAATGTCGGGCAGGTGGTAGCGCCCTTCGAGGGTGACCAACCGGGCGTCGGGCAGGCCTTCGGCCAGTTGCAGCCCGCCGCGGTGGGGTATTACGCCGTCACCTCGGTAGTGCAGCACGAGTGCGGGTGCGCTCACCGCGGGCAGGAGGGCTTTGGCGTCGGCGGCGTAGATGGACAGCCGATACGGGCCGCGGGCCGGTCCGCCAACCACACCCTCACCGCGCCAACCCGCTGCCCGACGACATCCGCGCAGCCCTCACCAAGATCAACAACGTCACCCGCGTGCGCACTAATTGAGCCAAGTCGGGAAGCCCGGGCCGTCGCGTCATGCCACCCGGAAGTGACAGGTACCGTGCACCGCCGCCGCACCCGGTACGGCCGGTACCGGGTCGGTAGGCTCACAGCGGGCAGGGGGTTCACGCGCTGGGCTCACGGTCGCCGGATTACAGGTCCCGGTGCAAAGCGGGGAAGGCGCGTTACCCGGTGAACGACACCCGGCTCCACGTGGACCCCCCGTCCCTGGTGATCCACAGGGCGCCGTCGGTGGCCAGCGCTATGCCCTGCTGGTCGGTTTCGAACCCGACGAGCGAGAACCCGCCCGACGGCCCCGCCAGGGCGACCACCCAGGCTCCCCCGGAAGAAACCAGGACGTTGCCGTTCCACGAGAAGCGCTTGCCGGTGATCGCCGTCACGCCGTCCGACCAGGCCGGCGGCGCCGTGATGGCCGTCCAGCTCGACCCCCCGTCAGTGGAGACGTACGCCAGGTCGTATTCGGCCGGCTGGCCCTGGACGTCGCAGACGAGGACAAGGCTGTCGTCGGTAGAGACACCCAGCGCGGCATACGGCACCGGCAGCGAGGCAGGACACGGCACGCCCTGGTGCCGGCCGGCCTGGGTCCCGGTATAGACCTCGACCGAGGGCGGAATGGGTCCCGCGCCCTCCTGGCCGACCACGTAGGCGGTCGGCCCGTGTACGACCAAGGTGGCGCTGCGGTCCGGGGTAAGGCCGAGGTTCGTCCAGACGGTGCTGCCGACCGGGGCGCGCCAGACGTCCGGGTAGGGCTGCGGGCCGGCGAGGGCCCAGACCCAGCCGGACGCGGTCTCCAGCGAGAGCACCTGGCCGAGCTGGCCGGGCTGCCAGCTCGCCGCACCGTCCGTGGTGAGCCACAATGCGCCGCCGGTGCTCCACGCGTAGCCGTCCGAGGAGGTGGCGAAGCGCAGGTGGGTTACCCCGGCTGGCGGTGCTGGAAGCGCCGTCCAGCCCAGCGCCCCGTCGCCGGTCGTGAGCAGCTGCCCGGAGCCGAGGACCCAACCGCGCTGGGCCGACACGAAGCTCACGTCGCTGGCCGCGAAGCTGGGGCGGACCGAAGTCGGCGGGCTGCTGCTGGGCGTCGAGGCCGGCGAGGGCGAAGCAGCGGCGGACGCCGCAGTCGGGGTCGGCGTGGAACTAGCCTGCACCGGCCGACCCGAGGTGCCACAGCCCGTCGCGACGGCCAGGGCCAGCAAGGCGGCGCCCATGGCGCCGGTGCGCATGGTATTCACGCCTTTAAGACGCTGCAACGCGCTCCGGCGTTGGACGGACGGATGATTCCCCGCCGGGCCGGCCGCACCCCCGGCGCTCGCAGGTCGTCTATCGCCGGGAACTGCGGCCGGTGATCACGACCGGTGACGAGGTCATGGATGAGATCTTCGGCCCCCAGCAGCTAAAACCTCGCGTCAGCCCGCAATTCGTTGACGAGCGCCGCGGCTCGTCCGCCAACTCGAAAAGGGGCACGTACGATGGGCCTCTCACTGGGCGGGTGTGCCGTAGGTGTGCCGTGCCGCACTCGATATGCCTCGTGAGTCTGATGCTTTTATGCGCCTATACACGGGGGCGGGCAATCCTGAGGAGCGGTACTGGTGAGCACTTCCAACGCGGACAGTGACACGGCGCCTCGACTTTGCCTGTCCCAGTAGCGCAGTTGCTCGCAGCCAAGAACACTTACCCTATCCGCTTCCTAGATGAGCTCGCCGCGGACACCTTCGAGTCCGATGGCGAGTTGGAGGAGTTCCTGGCCTTCACCTACGCCGAGCGTCAGCGAGACCTGGCCTCGCCGGGCGGCCCTGGATCGTTGTCCCGGGGGCTAGGCGCGCCACCTGGCGAGCAGCTAGCCTGACCCGGTCGTGCTCTTAATAATGCACCTGAACTCGAATCCCCCAGGTCGCTGACGACACTACTGTCGCTCGGGGGCTGGTCCTGGGGCAGCGGCGGTTTCTGGCCTTTCTCGATGTAACCGATAAGTTCCCGGTCTGGCTCGTACGCCGGCGCTGTCGGCAGGTCTGAAAATGACGAGTGAGGTACCACGGGGTCCGGGGCTGGGCCCTGCTGGCGTTGTTGATCTTGCGGCATCGGCTTGACCTCCCGTAGTCAGGGTACCGATCACGATCAAGGCTGTGGCGCACGCCAGACAGCCCACCGAGAGCTGTATGCGGTACCCCTTGCGTTTGACCAGACTAGCTGCCTGCCTGGTCATCTCGATCTGGGTATCGAGCAGGCGCAGCCGGGTCTCTTCTTCTGAAGCCACCAGGTACTTGTCGCGGAGCCGGAGCAGTTCGAGCACCGGGAAGTTTCTAGGAAGGAAAGCCCACGCCGCCAGCATCGCGGCGGCGACAGTGAGGCCCAGGCCTGCCTGAGAGATCGCACTTCTCAAGAAAACTGGCTGAGCAGTGGCGCCCAGCCCGACGAGAACACCGGCGAACCCCAGCACGACGCCGGCTTTCGTATCGAGGCTTTCCGCATGCGCGCTCATTGCCGCCCGCTCGGTGTCCACGAGTTCGCCAAGGATTGACAGGGACGGAAGACTTTGTTCGTCGGGCATGTCCGGGATGATACGGGGTGAGGGCCCATTCGCTCGCGCCATTACCCTGACGGCATCGGCCGACCCTCGCGACATCGCGGTAGCATTCGCCCGATCGCTATAGGTGCCGGTCCGCGGGAGTATCGCCGCGCGACGCGAGTGGGCTGCTGCACCCGGGACCGGACGACGGCCAGCTGCGCCTCCCGGAGACAGGTTTGTCGGATACGGCTCAACGCCGGACAGATCACGTCGGCCAGGGCCCCGGCCGCGGCGCTGACCACGGGTAGGTGTTAGGAGCTTGTTCATCCCTAAGTCGCCCAGGGCCTGTGACGGGCTTGTGTATACTGATTCTCCATTGATTCATGACCCGTATTTACCTGGACGTTGGCAGCGAAACAGTAGGGATGGTAACGCTATAAATAGCGACGTCTTTGACCGTACACGCAACATGCTGAAATACGAAAAGCCTATGCTGCAGTCCATCGCCCAGCATAGCCAGAAATCGCTCATGCTGGATCCCCATGTGCCACTGCTAGCCCGGCCCGGGTGGCTTCCGGACGGCCCGCTGCCACTCAGCCGGGTAGCCTTGGCCTGGGAAAAGCCGGAGGCAAGCGAAGAAGAAATGCGGGCTTTCTTTGAGCCGGCGCGACAAATGACTCGCGCGTATTGGAAGCCATACGGAGAGGCCTACGATACGTATCATGAGCTCATCTCTCATATTGAACGCCCCGCAACGCGGTTGTTCTTCAACGGTAGCTCGTATAGGCTGCTCGACATCTTGGTGCGCAATAGCGGCGTGGGCGCGACTGATGCAGACGTCATTCTTACATTTACCGCCGGCCGCTATTTCGACGCTCTTGACACGACCGATGTCCTAGGCTATGAGACAGCCATGCTGATGGTCACGGCCACTGGAGGTTCAGGGTCTCCCATGAACGGTCCGTATCGCAGATGGCTGGGAGCACCGTTTGACCTGCATCGCAGATGTGCCATTCCTGGCGTCTGCACCCTCACTATCAGGCGCGGCTGTCCTGCAGCCAGATTTATCCTGCATGAGCGGGATCCAGAGAAGGTGGCCCTATCCCAGGGGGTGGCTCACGTAACGCCAGCTGGAGAATTCCAGCCACGAAATCTCTCAATCGTTGCGGATGCCTCTGATCTTAATCTTTGGGATAGCATTTCCAGGGAGTATGCGGAGGAGTTCCTAGGTGTCCAGCATGATCAAGGCCAGCCACTCGACGAGCATGATGACCAACTGACGCGTGATATGAGGGCCGCCCTGGATGACGCAAGAAGGTCTGGTCGCCTGACGCTTAGTTATCTCGGCGTGGGGCTGGATCCGCTCACCTGGAAGCCTGAGATTCTGACTACTGCGGTATTTGACGGCGATACCTTCGATGCGATCTTTGGGGATATCGTTCTTGAGAACGACGAGGGCCGGTTGATATTTGCAGATTACAACAATGCCCGGGGCATCCCGTTCACGGAGGACGACATACGATACTGGGCACATGGCCGGATGCTCGCTGCGGGCGAGGCCTGCCTTTACCTTGCCTGGAAGTACAGGCAGATGCTCATGATAGATAGCTAGCCTGAACGCTTCATGCTATGTCGCATGCTAGAATACTGGTCTCACGACGCGATGTGCAGGAAGGGCATTAAATTATGAAGGAGATCTCGCAAGACCGCGCACGTGAATACGGAGTGACCTCCAGCCACAGCCTGATGGACAACGGAGAGCTTAGATACAGGCTGGTTTCCACGGATGGCAGCGCCTATGTGCGCGTGGAGGCGTCAGCAGATGGCGGCTGGCAGAACAGCCATTATCATAAGGCGGTCCTAGAGACATATATCATACAGAAGGGTTGGGCGGCATTTGTCGAGCTGGACCGCGGCATAGTCCTGTGGAAAATCATGCAGCCGGGCGACGTGTACACAACACGACGTGAGGTTTCCCACAACGTGTACCTGCCTGCGGGCGCCGTGATACACGTGGTGAAGCACGGCGGGAATGGCGCCGAAGCGGATTGGTACGCCGACAGCGTTCTGGACTCGCAAACAAAGCATCTGACCGAGGATCAGATTCTGCTGAAGGGGCAGTGAGCCATAAGCCTCGGTAACGACCATACCACTTCACCGTCACCGGCGCGCCGGAAGAAGCTTGACTAGCGCTGCCAGATTCTGCTGGAGTATGGCCGCTGTGGTTGAGAATGGCTAGCTCAGTCCGGGACGGTGCGGGGTCGTCATGGCGATGTAAGATCGGTGCTAATAGCCATTCGCGACGAGCTACCGATGGGGCGGGGTGGCGCCGTGCTCCTCCTTCAGTGGCTGCCAGGGGAACAGTTTTGGCGGCCGTTCCACTGGTGTCCTTGCCGAATCTCTCGCTGGCCTGGGCCAGCACCTACTCAGGTAATTATCGGATGAGCCGCAACTGGCCGGGAAACGGCAGGATAGCGGCCTTCCGGGCTGAGCAACTCCGCTGCAAGCGGGAGGCAGGCAGTGACTGGGAGCAGCCCGAAGAGTTGGAGCAACGCCGACTGCCCGGCCGGGGGCAAAGCCTGTGAACCGCCAGCCCGCCGACGGACTCAACGATGAGGGATCCCCGATCCTGGACCGGTACTTCGTCGCCATCGCCACCGCGCACTACGATGACCCGAGCTTTCATGATCTGCCGGTCGGCATAGAACTAGCCCAGTTGCAGGCATGGTTGTGTGACAGTGAACGGCTCGGCGACCGGGCATTCATGGTCCCAGAGGCCCTCGCAGGTCTGGCGCATGACCCGAGTGAGGATCAGATCCGAGCCGCCCTGCGCGGTCCGGTCAAGCCGTGGACCCGGCACGACGCCGCAGTGGTCTTCGTCACCGGGCATGGCGCCATAGCGGACAACGCCCACTGGACTGTGCTCAAGGACAGTTGCTCGGCAGAGCTCCCCGTGTCTGCACTGCGCACTGCTGACCTGGTCGTCTGGCTTGCCGCCACGAAGATAGAAAACCTTCTGCTGATCATCGACACGTGCTTCGCGGGCGCCATCGTGAAGCAGACATTGGAATTCGACAAGCCCGTGCCGTCTTCCTGGCTGATTCTGCCGAGTGCACGCGCCAATCAGCAAGCTGTCATCGGAGGGCTCACCACGGCTATCGGCAAGACGGTGGAAAAGCTACGCAGTGAGGAGGGCCGCAAGTATGGCACCGACCGCTATTTTTCGCCGGCGGATTTCCTGGACACGCTCAAGTCGTTCCTTGGCTCCCACCAGACCCTTGAGCAGGTATTTCAAGGTGCACTAAGGGCCCCGCATGTCTGCCTGCCCAATCCGCATTACACCGCGGACGCCTCGGTGCCCACCCAGGCGGCGCGCCACGAGCTGGCGCTGCCCAGGCAGGACCTGAAGACACATTGGAGCCCGCGCGCCCGGGGCGTCGCCGGCTCCGATGCACCGGGGTGGCTGTTCACTGGCCGCGCAGAACTGATGCAGGAGCTCATTCGCATCGCTGGGGCCGAGCCAGGGACCACCTTGATTACCGGTGGTGCTGGATGCGGCAAGTCTGCCGTTCTGGCCCGACTGGTAACCTTGTCCGATCCGGAATTTCTGGATGACTACCGGGATGATGTCGCGGATATCCCAGATGATCTGCGGCCCAAGCCCAGGGACGTCGATGTGGCCGTCTTGGCCAGCCGCAAATGGCCCAACGAGATCCTCGGCCAGCTCTACGAGGCTCTTGCTGTTCCCCATCCCAGCGCGATCGCCTGGGAATCTGCTTCGCTTGAAGATCGTATCTCTGCATGGACAGATTGGCTGAGGACTCGCCTGAGGCCGGTCACCATCGTCTTGGATGCGCTCGACGAGGCTCACAACCCGCGGGCGATCGTGGACCTACTCGCTCGACTGACACTCGGCGAAAACTCCGACAAGGTCCGGCTGCTGGTCGGGGTCCGTTCGGCTGGTGGCCCCGATGACCCTTATGCCACGACCGACACTGGGTATGCCCGTCCGCTCGCCGATGATGCCGTGATCAAGCTTCATGCCAGGCGGCTTCAGGTAGATGACGACCCCTGGTGGCACCAGGATGACGTACGGGCCTATTCCGCCAGCATCCTGGCCAACACAGCCGACACACCTTACACGATGCCGCAACATCAAGGTGCAGCGGACCGAATCGCCCGAGCCATTGCTCAGCGGACGGGGTGCTCTTTTCTCATCGCAAGGATCACTGCCACCTCTCTGGCGGCACGCACTGACGTGCTCGATCCGGACGATGAGAGATGGCTGGCCGCACTCGACGCAGGTGTGGTCGGCGTCTTCCGTGACGACCTATGGCAGACCTTTCCCTACGATCAGTCACGCCGTGAGGATGCCGTTACCCTGCTGCGCGCTGTGGCGTACGCCTACGGACGGGGGCTGCCCTGGGGCAACGTGTGGCCTGCCGTAGCCAACGCCGTTGCGAACAGGGCCAACAAGTACGGGGACCGGGACATCGTCGATCTGCTCGACTCCCGGATGAATGCCTACCTGGTAAGTGACCGAGAAGACGGCATGACGGTCTACCGGCTCTTCCATGAGGTGCTCCGGACCACCCTGCGCGAGGACTGGAAGCAACTACTCGTCGACCCCGGCACCCTCCACTGACTCCACAGGTAGCGGCATCGGCCGCCGCAGTCCCGGGTCATCGTCGGCGCCAGTCGGTGCTTAGGCGCCTCTCAATTGAAGTGCCGCCAAGACGTCGTTGCCTCCTACGACCACGCTCGGGCCGTCGGGGTTGTCAAATCCAGCTACCGCCCGCGGGATCCCGGGAAGGGGCAGCGCATCACCGACTGGCCTGCCTCCCTGGATGTCCCAAGCACGCACCGTATGATCCGAACTCGCCGTAAAAGCTATCACCGCTCCGCCGGGGGACGCGGCGATCGCGATCGCAGTCACCGGCCGCTGGTGGCCGAGCAACGTAAAGTCCGTCCTCCCCCTCTCCAGGTCCCATACGTGCACCGCACCGTCACCCTCACTGCCTATAATACCGCGCAGGCGGCCTTTTATATCCGCGGCTGCTATTGCTGTCACCGGATGAGTGAGCAATTCTATAGGGCCCCCGAGGGGTTTGTGGTCCGTGAGGTCCCAGACCTGTACGGCAGTGTTGCTGCCGCTCACTACGATGGGAGCGCTATTCCATTCGACAGCTGCCAGCGCCGCGATTGGCCCATCGTGGGAAACGGATCCATCTTCCCGGAGCAGAGGGCGGCCAGTAAGGTCCCCCAGGTCCACCGGCTCTGGTCCGCTCGCGGCGTCTACCAGTCTGGTGATATTCCAGGTTCGCACGGTCCTGTCAGTGCCCGCGCTGACAAGAATTATCTTGTCGGCTAGGCGCAGAGTAGCCAATGCGGTGACGCTCCCGGAATGGCCCGCAAGCGGTTTCCCGATCAGCCTGTGCTCGACAAGATCCCAGAACCTCAGAAAGCCATCATTGCCGCCAGTTACAGCGAACACCCCGTCATCAGGCACTGTGGCAACGATCGAGGTTCTCCGGCCTGCCAAAAGGCCTGCCTGCCGGGGCTCGTGGTGCAGCTCAGCCTGGTGTTCACAGCCGGTGATCACAATACGCCGACCGTCTGGCAAACTACCCGTGGCGATCGAGATAACCGCACGGACGTCGGGCTGGAAAACCTCATCAAGCTGCTGTCCATCATGCAGATCCCAGATCTGCACATCGCCGCTCCTGACCGCCGGAACCAGCGCTGGACTGCGGGAAGATGACTGATTCGCACCTGGGACGGCGGACCTGGCCGAGGAGCGAGGGCGCGGCTCTTTGACAAGGATTTGGGTAAGGTCCCAGGTCCGCAGCGAATAATCTTCCCCTGCGCTGACCGCAATGGCTCGGCCACCTGGCAGGGCGATAGCGGCTACGGCGGTTACGTCCAGGCTGTGACCCTCCAGGAGCTCCCCGGCTGGATCGCCCTCTGGAAGCGTCCACGCCTGCAGGCTGTGATCACGGCCCGCACTGATGGCGTACTGTCTATCGGGAAGCGTCCAGGTCGAGACCGCTGTTACAGCTTTCCCCCGGTGACCGATCAAGGGGTTCCCAATTGGGACACCGTGCTCAAGGTCCCAGAGACGCACTGAACCGTCGTCGCTTCCGGTGACCGCGATCGCCTGGCCGCCGGGCAGGGTCGCTGTGGCAACCGCCCGGACCGCCTCGCTGTGCCCGCGAATTGCGCGGGTTATGGCTCTGGGTGTGGTGCCATATGCTGGCAGCTCCCACATCTGCAGCGTGCCGTCCAGGCGGACAGTAACGGCCACTCTCTGGCCATCGGCCTGCGTTGCAGTCGCGATTCCCGTCGCGGGGTCCTCATGGCTAGCCGACCAGTTGGCTAGGCTATCGCGTTCCAGGTCCCAGACCCGCAAGCTTCCATCCTGTCGACCAAAGAGCACTACCGGATGGCGGTCATACAGCACGGCCGCCATTGCTGTTACTCCGGCCCCGCCCAGGTGTTCAGCGATGAGCACAGGCTCACTGGACGTGCCGCCCAGGCCATCCCAGAGCCTGAGTGCACCATCGGAGCTTCCTGAAACCGCATACGGCAGCTCATCAGGACGGTTGACAATGGCAATCGCTCTGATCGCCCCGCCTCGCGTTGGCATCTGGATCGTGGTGCCGCTGGCCAGATTCCATATGCATAGCGTGCCGTCCCTGCCCCCGGTAACTGCGACACCGCCGCCGGCGGGCAAGACTCCTGCGGCCACGCAAACCACGACCGACTTCGGCCTGCCGATAATCTCGCTTGGTCCAGGCGATTTCGCCCATAGCACCCGCCAGGAGCCCATCTCCTCCAGAAGAGGAAGGCGCATCTGGCCTGCGGCAGCCCAGAATTGCAGGGCGGCGGCATTCTGATAAGGATGTTCCCAGTCCCACACATGGGAAACCCGGCGGACCAAGGCCAGCAACGCGGACCAGGACACGAGACTCTCCGGCGGCGTGTCCGCAGCGGCGGCATGCGGCGGACCTTGCGCAGCCTCGGCAGCCTGCTCCCTGAACCTGTTTACGTCCAGGAAAGGGAGCAGCTGGAGCGGGATCACATCCGCATTCAAACAGGCCCCGGCAGAGGCGTGCTCGCACAAGTGCCGACGTATATAGGCGGGCGGCACCGGAGGAGCCCCCCCAACCGGAGGGCGGATCACCGAGTCGCTGAGCACGCGGGCGATGCGAGCCTCGATGCTCCTACTATCGGCACCCGGCCCCGTGTCTTCGAGCATCCGCGTTTTCCTCTCGGCGCGAGTTTACCCAATTTGCGGTCCCGTAGGCCCACCAGGACTCAGGCGACCGGCAGCCCATGCTGACCATCGTCGGAGAGCGCCGATGGCACTGGCTGTCGGCATCGGCAAGGCGCATCCAACCGGCGAGCGCCCTGCCCTCATGCCAGGGACCAGGCCCACTATTTCGAGGTCGGCCAGGCATGTTCCGTGCCTGTGGGTGTGGCCGGTCCCAGACGTCCGGCCGAGCCGGGCGCCAGTAGCGGCATAAGGGAGTAGGCGGATTATCAGGCAGGCACGGTATATGCGGGGATGGACGAATCGGGCCGAAGCCCTTGACCGCAGCCTGGCGGGATGGTACCTGTGTCTGATCGATCAGGACTCCAGAGGATTTTGGGGGGCCACGCAATGCCCGCGACGGAGAATGAGACGACCAAGCTAGCCTATGTCGCTCTCCCGGCCGACCTTATGTCCGACATTCTCTACGGGATTATCCGGGAAGAGCTCGAGAATAAGGGATACCACGTGCTGCGGCGGGAAGACCTCACCAGCGTAGACCATCCCGAGCGCGTCCTCGCACTGATCGCATACTCTGACCTTGTCGTGGTGGACATTACTCGGATTGATCGTGAGGCCGACCTGACACTGGGGGCGGCAATCGCATTCAGCGCCAGCAGCGCCAATAGTTCCCACCGCCGTGATCCGCATGTCATAGTACTTGGTGACCAGCAAGGCGTTCCCCAGGAGATAGCATCGCGCGTTCTCATCGAGAAATACGACCGAGGCCGGCCGGAAACGGCGGCTGATGCCATAAGAAAGCTTCTGGCACGCCACAGCACCGTCACCACCATCCCGCCTCTCAGCGCGGCAGACATGCAGGTGCAAGGGCTCCCAACAAGGCTCCCCATTTCTGATATCCAGAACATGGTGCCCGCCGAGGTACTGGAAGAGGTTGCCCACCACCCCCTGGTGGGTCTGCTGTTGACAATGTATATCGAGCACATCGGGTCGGTTGTGGGAGAGGAACTGGCAGCGACAACCGGCTTTCCACCATTTCCGGGTACTCGCGAGGAACGACTCAAGCTCCTCAACGGAATTACCCGCAGGCGGGGCTCCCCAGACTCCAGTGCCGTTCTTGACCTGCTAGAACGGTCCCTTAAGAGCTACCAACACGCTGAGCCCAGCGTAGCGCAGCTGACCGCGGAAGGGGACTCTTCGCTGCCCGTGGAAACGCTTGCCCGTGCCATACTCTCGTCCCAGCGCACGGCTGGCCAGACTGACGAACTGTCCAGGACGCTCTCCAGGATAGCCACGAAAACGGCGATACCGAGGACCGACATCCGTTCTTGGCCGGCGGGCATCAAGGCAATCTCGCGAATCACCAGGCTGATAGTCTCGGCGACCCCTCCTTCGGCGGTCGCCACGAACAAGCGCATCATCGACAGCGATACTCGGTTGCGTACAATTGCCACCCTCGGCGGGGCACACTTTCTAGGCGGGAGTATCGGCATCCTCAGACAGGACGAGGCTGGGCAAGCGGCGGAGACATACGGTCGCGAAGGACTGAGGATTGCTAATTTGACCAGCGAGTCACAAGGGCAGAGAGTCGATCCCCTCAGCGGTGACGACCTGGAACGATACAAGTCCGGCCTACGCGACCTGGCGGCCCGAGATGATTTTGTATTCGCGATGGAGCACCCATTCCATTTCCGGGTACTCCTGGAGGTTCTATCGGACGAAAATAGGCGCTACCCGGCTGAGTCAGTGCTGAATTTCCACGCCCTGCGCTCACTCTGGGGATCGGGCAATGTCTGGGACCATTTCACATGGTCCCGGGACCAGCACCCGATAGTTGGGAATCTCGTCGACCACCAGTCCGCGCAGAGGGATCTGGCCTTCCTGCAACACTACGTTTCTTTCGGCCGTACGCCTCACACCTCGTCTTTCGTCCGCCTCGACTACGATCCCATGGCGCGTCTTACCGAGGCTGAAAATACGGACGACCTGACATACTGGTGGCCGGAAGCAGTGGCGCACCTAGGTTCAGAGCCGATCAGGAATCTCCCCAACTCTGTGTGCGCCGCCATGTACGCCATAGATCGGCAGAAGATGCTCGGAAGAATCTGGCGAGGCGATGCTAGCGATAGCGAAATGCTCTGGATCGGCAGCGAGCTCCTGAAGTGGAACGGGCTATCCTTCACCGACGGGGCTCTTGCTGGCGCGGTGTGGGATAGTACAAGGTGGGATGACCCAGGTTTTCCGCGGATGGCTTTGGCGGAGATACGGATAGGCACCTGGTTGGTTCAGGCGCTGCGGCGGCGCCTCGAGTCGTATACTCCTGCGTCGCACGCTACATCTGGCGAGACGCGACTAGGATCGGCAATCCCAGTCGCCCAAGAGCGGAGGATGGCCGAGGAGCTCACTTGCGTGCTGGCGATCATGTGCTTCTTTGTTGAGGACTACACAACGGGGGCAGATGATGGGGTCACAGGGCTGCGGCGGTCCCTCGATCGGCTGAGGGAAGATCATCAGCTACTGGAGGAGATGGGCCCGCTCGTGGCCCAGAGACTCGGCCAGTTCGAGCAGCTCGTGAATGACGAAAGAAACAAATTGGAGTCCGAGCTGCGTTCGGTGCAACAATTGCTTCGTACCTGGCGGCCCGCCGCACAGTTACCACTAAAATTCTGACGATGGTTGCCGCTCCATCGCCTGGTGCGCGTACGTGATCTGGAGATGCCGGAGCCGACCGCCGTAGTATTATCACCATTGTCAGCCGTGCGACTATTCAGGAAGGGCTCAAACCGGGCATGGATGTTAGCTGGCCTCGGCCATGGCTCATTGACCTCCTCGGCGACCTTCAACGGCGGATCAGGGAAGTAGTCCGCGAAGACTTGAGCTCACAGAGCACCGCATTCCTGTCCAGCGTGGCACGAGGAGGGGCTGGAGATGTCACGTTCCAGATCGATGTTCGCCCGGAGGAAGTCGTAGCGGACCTCCTGAGCAATCCGCCGGAGCCTTTGCTTGTGATCTGTGAGGGACTGGGCCGTCGCGTGTTCCCCGACGGTGCACCGGACACCGACGTGCAGTGGTGTGTCATCATCGATCCACTGGATGGGAGCAGGGAGATAGCGTATGGCAAGAGAAGCGCCTGGGTTCTCTCCGGTATTGCCGCGGCCCGTCCTTCACCTACCCTGGCAGATATCCTCTGGGCCATGCAGACCGAGGTCCCTCCCCTCGGCCAGGAGTGCGGGGTAGTCGTTACCGCTGCGCGCAGGCAGGGCGCATACCAGCAGACGCACGATCTGTCGGCAGTTCTGGAGCGTGACAGAAAGGCAGTGGCCCCAATTGGCGGGAAGGCGGCAACCCGCACCGTTGGCGAAAAGCAGGCGCTGCGCCCGTCTGTTGCCCGGTCAGTTAGGGGAGGCTTTGCTATTTTTGCGGACTACTTCGCAGGCAGCCACATGCTCATTGGCGAGATCGCCGATGAGACACTCGGCAGGGTCCTGGGTCCGGTGAAAAAGGGCGAGGCAGTTGTTTACAATGATCAGTACCTATCGTCAGGCGGATGCATGTATCTGCTCGCCACTGGAAGGTACCGCTTCTTCGCCGATCTCCGTCCGACCATCAGTGAAGTTGGAAGGACGGCTGGGCTCTGCGCTCATCCATATGACCTTTGCACTCATCTGATTGCTTCAGAGGCCGGTGCCATCGTAACTGACATAACGGGAGGCCCGCTTTCGTACCCGCTGTCGACAGAGGTCGACTGCGGATGGGTCGGCTATGCAAACGCGAGCATCCGGGCCGAAATGGAAACACCTCTATCATCGGCTGTGCGCGATTTTGTGGCCCGTCACACACGCAATCAGCCTGGGCGGTAGGCATAGCGCTCACGGATGACCGCCGATGGCTCGGAACCGAAGACCTCAGGAAACACCGCCTCGGCATAGATTTCCGCATCAGTGATATCGAGGCTGAGCCCAGGGGCGTGCGCCTTCAGATACGTCTCGATTGCCTGATAGTAGGGAAGCCAGTCCCGAGCGAAAAAGATCATCGATTCCGGATCGGTCTTGTTGCGCAAGTATTCCTGGTGCGCCTCTGCGAGTGAGCGGAAATGAGGGCCGATCGTGCGGGTGTCAGCAAGTCCTACGACAGCAGCAATCAGGCCTTTCTGCTCTATGCTTAGCCGCCGGTCCGCCTCGGAATCGAACCTACGGTCCGTCCGGCCGGTGTTCAAGGCGGCGCGCACGGCCCTCCGTGGGTAACCCATGGGTAACCCCCGCCGAGTCATCTCCTCTTCAAGACTATGGTCGATATTGCCCATACTGTTGGCCAGCGGCCCGTGACGCTCGACATCGGTTAGCTGTTCCAGCCGAGCCCGTTACCGGGCAGCTCCTGCCATGTAGGCGGCGACTATATAAGTGGCGTGCCGGTCCAGGCTGCCGCGGGCGCGGTCGTACCGCATCGTGGTGCGCGGGTCAGCGTGCGAGGCGGCCTCCTGCACGTCGCGCAGCGGGACCCCGGCGTCAAGGGCCGCGGTGATGAACGCATGTCTCAGCGTGTGGGGCGTGGCGGTCTTGGTGATCCCAGCGCGGCGGGCGGTCTTGCGGACGATTTGCCCGGCGCCGTGCCGGTCCAGCCGCCGCCCGTCGGCGGCCTGGAACACCGGCCCGCTCGTGCGTTCGCCGAGGGCCGGGTCGATGGCCCGGGCGGTGCGCGGTGCCAGCGGGATGGTCACGACCTTGCCGCCCTTGCGGGTAATCGTCAGCGTCCGGTGCCCGCGTTCGAGGCCCAGGTGCTCGATGTCGGTGCTGGTGGCTTCGGAGACGCGCAGCCTGTTCAGCGCGAGCAGGGAGATCAGCGCATGCTCGGGCGGCGGGCCGAGCCCGGCGGCGACCAGCAGGGCGCCGAGCTCGTTGCGGTCGAGCGCGACGGCATGGGACTCATAGTCCACCCGGGGACGGCGGACGTGGGCGGCGGGCGAGTGCTCCAGGAGCTCTTCTTCGACGGCGCAGCGGTAGAACCCGGCGATGGTGCACATTCTGTGGAATACGGCTACGCCGAAGTCCACAGAATCCCTGTTACGTAAGGAATCTCAGATTCCACGCAACTGATAGCCGCCGGGTGACGTTAGCGCGGGCGCGGCCTCGGGCTTCCAGATCCCGGGCGAGTGAATCGATGTCAGCGCGCCGGACCGTGAATAGGGCCAGGGAGCGGGCCTTGCACCAGCTGGTGAACTGGCCCAGGTCCAGGGCGTAGGCCTCGCGGATCAGGCCGCGGTACCCGGTCAGGAACCCGGCGAGGGCGAGCCGTTCGGCGTCGGTGAAGGCGGGCTGGATCGTGGCGAGCGCGGTGGATGGGGCGGCAGTGGTCATCGGGCACCTCCCGGCCGGGCTGAGACCTGGGAGGCCGGGCCAGCCGCAGGGTCCCAGCGGTTTGAGCGGAACCCGAACGTAAGTCGTGGTGGGCCGGTCACGCCATGTCACGGGAGCGGGTCTAGAGTGATGGCCCTACCACCGGATAGATGCTCCAGACCGCCGATTAGCTCTACCGGTGTCGGGGGTGTCATCGACGTAGCTAACGAAGGCGATTTGTAGGCATTCTGCTGCGTCGTGGACACAGTATCTGAACAATGTCTCCAACGCGGAACCTCCACAAATCCTCTTGTCGATGCTGTTTTTCGAATTTAGAGGCCCCTACCCGAACGCTGTTCAGCGACATGTCAACGACGCAAGAGGCCCTGTCCAACAGGGCTTCTCGCATCCCGGCTCTAGTTATCGATGCTCCTATGTTTGTCAAGCCTGTCTTTTGAAGCGGCCTGGGTGGCCGTGGTAACCCCAACTGGGCCCACTGTTCTCCTTTGATCTGGCTCCTGCATTCAGTGGCGGCGGGGTTGGAGTTCTCCTTTGATCTGGCCCCGGCCTGTGGGCGGGATTGCGG
>Ga0187781_10001548_pt1 | contig 17381 bp, 16 predicted proteins | sample 0715_SJ02_MP02_2_FD_132447 | JGI IMG/M metagenome (GOLD analysis project Ga0187781, IMG submission 132447) | Tropical peat soil microbial communities from peatlands in Department of Meta, Colombia - 0715_SJ02_MP02_20_MG | ecosystem: Environmental > Terrestrial > Soil > Wetlands > Peat | place... | reverse complement strand
TTCCGGTCGATCAACGCAGTACCATCGTGCGTCTGCGCCCGCAGGCGCGGCCGCGCGCCAATTCCGTCGACCTGCCCCTTGAGCAGACGGCGCGGCGCGTCCGGAGCTGAAACCTCGAAGATTTGAAACTTGACGCTCGATGACCCGGCATTGACGACCAGAGCCGCGTCCATGATGCTTCAGGCGGCCGAGACGATTGCCGCGCCCCGGCGCGCCGCGGCGTAGAGCACGGCGACGGCGCAGGACGCCATCCGGCTTCGCACCGAGTCGGCGCGCGACGTAAGCACGATCGGCACGCGCGCGCCAAGGACAAGACCGGCCGAATCCGCCTTCGCGAGATAGATGAGATTCTTGGCCAGCATGTTGCCGGCCTCGAGATCGGGCACGACCAGGATTTGCGCCCTGCCGGCGACCGCGGACTGAATGCCTTTTATCCGCGCGGCCTGCGGATCGATCGCATTATCAAAGGCGAGCGGGCCATCGAGAATGCCGCCGGTGATCTGGCCCCGGTCGGCCATCTTGCAAAGCGCCGCCGCTTCGATCGTCGCCGGTATTTTGGAGGTGACCGTTTCGACGGCGGAGAGAATGGCAACGCGCGGCGTGCCAAACCCGATCGCCGTGAACAGATCGACCGCATTCTGAACGATATCGCGCTTGGCATCGAGATCGGGAAAGATGTTGATTGCCGCGTCGGTGATGAACAGCGTTTCCGCGTATGTCGGCACATCCATGACGAACACGTGGCTGATGCGCCGTTCCGTCCGCAGGCCAGTGCCGGAGGCGGTGACCTCGCGCATCAACTCGTCGGTATGGAGACTGCCTTTCATCAAGAGGTCGCCCTGCCCGGCGCGGACTAACTCTACAGCCTTTGCCGCGGCCGCGTGACTGTGCGCCGCATCGATCAGTTCGAACTTGGCGATGTCGATCTTTTGCTCGCGCGCAACGTTCCGAATCTTTGCCTCCGGCCCGACCAAGAGCGGCTCGATCAGGCCCGCCTGCGCCGCCTCCACCGCCCCGCGCAGCGATGTTTCATCGCATGGGTGTACGACGACCGCTTTTGCCTTTGGCACGCGTTTGGCAGCCGCGATCAGCCGCTCGTATTTCGAGATTGGAATTTGGGGCGCGGAACCGACGCTGGTTGCGGACGACAAGCCGGCTTCAGGCATCGGAATTCGTCCTTCCGTGGTTCGGCGGCGAGTTGCCGCTCAGGAAGCCCTCGCCTGCGGCTCATTACGGAAATCCGTGGCGATTGCCAGGCTCGCATTCGCTCGCAATTGGCCGTCGATGTCGAACAACGCGCCGACACGCCGGATGCGCTTTAAATCTTCGCTCGAATGGCAGCCGCGTGCGCTCAACACTTCGCAAATCAGATCGAACGCCTTCTGCCGGGTCGCAGGCTCCGTCGGCAGCATCGCCGGAATGGCCGCCACCGCCGCTTCCGGGTCGATCGACAGCATGTCGAATTGCTCACGCACGGTCGCCTTGAAGGCCGACAATGGCACATCGGTTTGGGACTGGCGGATGCGGCGCAGCGCTTCGAAACCACGCTCGTCGACCGCTTTCCGGTCCATGCCCGCAAACAGAAGCGAGCGAACGACCGCCTCGCGCAATCCGCCGGATGAGATCCGGGAGCGCAAATCCGCCATCCGCTTCTCAACCAGCTCGTAATACAACAAATTCTTGCTCGCCCGCCGCGGCGGCAAGGCCGCGTGCGGATCGATGCCGGCCGCCGCTTGCAGGGTCTCCGACCCATAAGCCGTCATGAACGTGCGTTCGGCAGCGGCCTCGTTGACTTCGCGCCATGCGTCGAGCGACGCCACAATCTGCCGGGAGATATCCTCCTGGATCGCGGTGAAAGGATTGTCGGCGGCCGCCGGTCTTCGGTTCTGGCGGACTTTTTCAGCCCAAGCTCGGACCGCAGCCATTGCCGGGTTGGCGTTCGAAAAGAGCTCGTATTGCAGCCGCAGCGGATGCAATTGCCGGGTTGCTTCGGCCAACGCCGGATTGACCAACGCCCGCACCAGCGGCTGCATGAAGGTGCGATAAAGTTCGAGGTTGGTTTGCGACACGCGGTCGACCGCGGCGAAGCAGCGCTCATCCGCGGCACTGTTGCCGCCGAGCGCACGAATGTCGTTGAAGGTTCTCGCCTCGCAGCGCATCACCCAATCGCCGCCGACCATATCGGGATTGGCGGTGGCATCGGTCTTGGCTTCGAAAATAGCCTCGTAGAGACCCGGCGGCAGCGTATCGATCAGATCGATGTTGCTCGAAAACTCCTCGTGCTCTTTGCGCGCGACCTTCCCGGAAACGAAAATCCCCAAATGACCGACATTGTGATGGATGGAATAGACGACCGTTTGACCGCGGGCGCGGATTTCGTCGCTATTCTCGTAGAGATCGAGGAGCCAATCGAGCGCCTGCTGCGGCGGCGTAATGTTGTCGCCCTCGGAGCAAAGGACCACGATGGGCGAGCGGATATTGCGGAGATCAATCGCGAACCCGCCGGATGTCTGAATTCTCCCGGCCGCGAGATTGTTGCCGATGAACAATTCGTCGACGATGAACTGGATCTCTTCGGCGTTCAGATTGACGTGACCGCCCCACCAGCGTTCGAAGCCGAGGTAACGCGGCGCCTCGGTGTCGATTTTGGAATAAAGATTGTATTGCTTGGTCCAATAGGTGTTCGCCGGATTCTGGTTTTCGAAATTCTGCACCAGCCAGGCGCCGTCGAACTTGCCGGCGCCGAGATCGGTCGCGAACGCGGTCAGCCAGCTGCCGCCCAACAGGCCCGCCGAATAGCGCATGGGAAATTTGCCGTGCACCCCCTGCCAGTAGGACAGCGGCGCGCCGGCGATGATGATCGGGCCGAACAAGTCCGGCTGCAGCGCGGCGAGCATCATCACCGCCCAGCCCGCCTGGCAATTGCCGACCACGCACGGCTTGCCGTCGGCTTGCGGGTGCAGGTCCAGCACTTTTTCCAGGAATACGCCTTCGGCGCGGGCGACATCCTCGATGGACTGTCCAGGCATCGGCTCGGGCAGGAAGCCGATGAAGTAGCACGGGTGACCGGCCTTCATCGCCACGCCGATTTCACTGTCGGCCTTGAAGCCGCCGATACCGGGCCCGTGACCCGCGCGCGGATCGACGATCACAAAGGGCCGTCGCCTCGAATCGATTTCGACGCCGGCCGGCGGCACAATCCGCGCCAGACAATAATTGACCGGCCGTTCGAGCTGACGGCCGTCGACGATAAGCTCGGCTTTGAAGTCGAGCACATGCGGGGCGGTTTCGGCCATGTGCGCGCGATACTGGTTGCCGCGCTGGCGCATGACGTCCCAGAACAGGATGGTTCGCTGAGCGGCGTCGAGCGCGTACTCCGCCGCGGCCGCAAACCAACTAAAAAGGGGCGCGACTAGATCCGTCCGCTGAGCCGGGCCGCCGGACTCCGCCATCGGGCTTTACCTTCTCGCTCTCGCTATTCGATCTTGCGTTTCAAGTTACCGCGGGCGCGATCATCGATCCGCACCCCAGTTCACTTGTTTGTCGTTTTTTGAGTTTGTTGTTGTTTTGTCGCTGCAAGAAATTACACTCAGGCTAACGCTGGAAGGCGACAGTTCTTTGACTTGCGTCAACCCCGCCTCGCCTTCTTCCGGCTGCCGCTGGGGTTCCGCTAATTATCTCGACCGCCGACGCACCAAAAGCCTTTGCGTTGGCGGCCGTTAGACCGTCAACACGCTCGCGCGCCGTCCGTTTCCAGAGCAATACAAATACCGCTGCCTCCTTGGCGGGAATAGGCTCGGCGCGTTTCTTTCACGAACTTGTCATTGCCGCAGGATCGGTCGGAGCGCCTGCTGCAATCGGGGCCCGGTAAATGTCAGAAACGGCCGAACCAGGACTGGAACAATTCTCTCGAGCTTGAGATTGGGAGCAAGCGCCCGTGATTCCGTCCGTCAAAGCCAAGTTTCTCGAAGGCAAGAAAGGGCTGGTCGTTGGCATCGCCAACGAAAACTCGATCGCTTGGGGCTGCGCCAAGGCGTTCCGCGCATTCGGCGCCGAGGTTGCGGTGACCTATCTCAACGACAAGGCCAGGAAATATGTCGAGCCATTGGCGCATGAGCTTGAAGCTCCCATCGTGATGCCGCTCGACGCGCGCGAGCCGGGCCAGATGGAGGCGGTGTTTGCACGCGTCGCCGAGCAATGGGGTTCGCTGGATTTCCTCGTGCATTCGATTGCGTTCTCGCCCAAGGAAGCGCTGCAAGGCCGTGTCGTCGACGTGACGCGAGACGGATTCCTCACGACGATGGAGATATCCTGCTGGACGTTCATCCGCATGGCGCATCTGGCGGAGCCGCTGATGCATGACGGCGGCACCCTGTTCACGATGACATATTACGGCAGCCAGATGGTTGTTGAAAATTACAACATCATGGGCGTCGCCAAGGCTGCGCTGGAAAGTGCCGTCCGCTATCTTGCCGCGGAGCTCGGACCCAAGGGAATCCGCGTGCATGCGGTCTCGCCGGGCCCGCTGGCGACCCGCGCCGCGTCCGGCATTCCCGAGTTCGATGCGCTGCTCGAGAAGGCGAAGACGAAAGCGCCGGCCCGGCGCCTCGTCAGCATCGACGACGTCGGCGCCGCCACCGCATTCCTCGCCCACGATGCGGCGCGCCTGATCACCGGCGAAACGCTCTATATCGACGGCGGCTATCACATCATCGATTAGCCCCGCTTGGCGGTGGCGGAGTCGGACTGATTACAACTGCCCTACGCTTGCTAACAAGCTATCAACATTTGAGGACACAACATGGCGCGCGGGGAGGTCGATGCTGGGAGCTGATAATGAAAAGATTGGCTTTTGCAGTTGGCCTTCTGGCGCTTGGCTTCACCGCAACGACTCCAGCACGCGCCGATTTCGCCGTAGTGGAATTTGGCAGCGGCTATTGCCGGGTTTGGACCGACACGGCATTCGGTCCAGAAGATGGTCACTATCTGTGGTTCCTATCCCCGGAATGGGGCTGGCATTACCGCTTTCTCACCTTTGAGGGGGCCGATACGGCTATGCATCGGGCTGTCGCCATGCATCGCTGTTATCATTGGTGGTAGCAATCGATAGCCTGACATCGGCTTTGCGCCCGGTGCATTCGGTTGGGTTGTCGTCAACGGTGCCTGCGTGGCCGGAAGTACCATTCGGCAAGCACGCCGCTGTGCGCGATGGAACGGTGGGGTTTGCGCTCGCTGGTACTGATAATCAGTCTGTGCCGGCACGGGTGGCACTCCGCCGCCGTGGGATTGAAGGCCGTTCTTTAGGGAGTTGCGCGGCGGCAGAATAGTCCCCGTCTATGCCGCACTTTGGGTGGTTCGGCGTAAGCGGAGTACCGCGTGGCTGACTACTCGAAACGCGACGTTATTTTTTGGCTGTTGCCATCGCGGTGATCTGTTTGCTCGCATGGATCGTTATGTTCGCCGACTAGATCTTCATGCAGACAGTGACGGGATGCAGCGGCCCCTTGAGGCGAAACGCTCCATATCGACGGCGGCTATCACATCATCGATTATCCGCCCCGCGCAAGTTGTCCGCCAGGATGCTGAGGCTCAGCAGGAACACCCAAAGCGGGAAAACCACAAAGCTCCAGTCGATAAAATAGCTGCCCGCGAGCAGCAACGCCGCCAGCGCGTAGCCGAAAATCGCAAGCCAGCGCGGCGCTATGGCTGTGTAAAGAGCGACCGTCGAGGTCGAAATCATCCTTCCTGGCGGGGCGCCAGCGCGCGCGCACAAAATCGCCGACATAGGCCGCGATCCATTGCGCGACCAGGAAAGCCGCGAAGACAACGAACGGATTATCGACGATGGATCTCATGGCAACGGCCCCGTCGATGCTGCCGGTCGGGTCAGTTCAGCAGATGCCTTCCAAAGTCAGTGAGAATAATCACCTCACGTTGCGCCGCCGACTTGATCTTCATCAAAGCGCACCACGCTTGTTTTTGCGGGCGGCGAAGCAGAGAGTATTCGACATCGCCGGCGGATGCGATGTTCCGTCCGCGGCACCAAAGATGTTGCGATGCCGAATGCGGAAGCAGATAGCGGCAACATTGACGCCCCCACCATGCTGGCGCTCGAGCGCACCGTGCTGTCCTACGAACGCACAATGCTGTCCTGGGTCAGAACTTCCACGTCGCTGATAACATTCGGCTTCGGCATTCAGCAGTTCTTCCGCGCCACAAGGGGTCCCGACAGCGACGCTCTGCTCGGCCCGCGGGCGTTTGGTCTGACGATGATCCTTATCGGGCTGGTGGCTTTGTTGTTGGCCGCCCTGGACAATCGGACTGCCATTGCGCGGCTCACGGCGGAGTTCCCCATAGCGCGGCGCTACCCGGCGACGCGGTTTTCGCGCGCGCGGATCCTCGGAGCGCTCATCGCCATACTCGGTCTGCTGGCATTTTTCTCGGCGCTGCTTCGGGCTTGAAGCACCCCCGCAGGGGCAGAGGCGGTGCGTGACGGATGCGATGACCATGAACCGCGCGAGCCGCGTTCGGGCGTTGACCGGCGCTTGGTCATTCAAGGAAAAGATGCTTGAATCAAGCGAACAGGAGTGGCGCTTTCGGCGGCGAAAAGCCCTGAATAGAAACACCGTACCGAGATGCCGAGGTCCCTGAACCGCTTCTTCCGGCGCATTCTCGTGCTTGCCGTCGGCGCTTTCAGCGTCTGGCTGATCGTCTTCGTCATTTTCAGATTTGCCGACAACAGGCTTCCCTGGATCGTCGCCGCTGCACTCACCTACGCTATCGCGGCCTATGTCGTGCTGCCGCGCGCCGTACGCATGAGCTTGAAGATCCTGCAGCGCAAACATGTGCCGCGTTACACTATGACCGGCGATGGCTTGCCCGGCGATCCGGTGAATCTGGTGCTGAAAGGAACGCGCGCGCAGCTGCACGCGGCTTTCGCCGCGGCCGGATGGTCGCCGGCCGATCCGCTGACGCTCGCGAATTCATGGCGCATGGTCCGCGCCTTCCTGCTCAACAAGCCCTACCCTACGGCTCCGTTCAGCACGCTCTATCTCTACGGCCGCGGCCAGGATGTCGGCTTCCAGAAGGCGATCGATGACAGCCCGCGCAAGCGCCATCATGTGCGTTTCTGGGCGCTGAGCCTGCAGCGCACCGAGGCGATGCTGGGCCGGGCGAGCTTCTGGTTCAATGACGATAGCCCGGCGGATCATGCCGAGGTCTTTTGGGTCGGAGCCGGCACCAAGGATACCGGTTTTTCGCTGACGCGATTGACCTTCCAGGTAACCCACGCCACCGATTCCGACACCAACGCGGAGCGCGACTTCGTTGTCGCCGAACTCAGGAACAGCGGCGCGATCGGCGAGATCAATGTCTATCCGCCGCGCCACCGCCTCGCCGCCACGCACGTCAATCACTACGTCACCGATGGCGAGATCGCCGCGGCAAGCTTATCGGCCGGGCCGCGGCCGGGCGCCGGATCAATTGCTCCGGCGCCAAGCGGACACGCGCAAGGATCAATCAGGGAGGAAGGGCACCTAGGGAGGAATCCTTAGGGGCAATATCGGAATTTCAGCGCACCGCGATGTGGTCGATGATGACATCGAGGCTCCTGACGGAGCGGTCTGTTGGAGTGACCGGTCATGAAGAGCTACGATCCTTCGCCGCAATTGCCGAAGATACATCGCGGACGGAACTTGGCGATCGGCGGTTCCGTCGCGGGTGCGGCTTTGATTGCGGTCGTGCTCGTTTGTCTGCCGATTTTGACGCCATCGCTCGCAAGCGCAAGCGGCGCAGTGAAATTGCCGTCGTTTGCGGCGAACATCAGCAATACCGCACCGAAGGGCGATCGATTGGCGCGCCCGGTGAATGGGCCTCTGGCGCCGAGCGCTGTCGCTGCGCCGGCTACAAACAAAGAACCGACTGAAGGTTCAGTCGCGGGGAAAAAAGCGCCCGCCCGAACCGGCGCAACGTCGAAGCGGCGTCTTCCGATCGGATGCGAGAGCGCGTTCGGCAGTCTCGTGCGGGCCGACAACGCGGCGCGGTGCGTGACCGATTTGGCGCCGCCAACGCGCTGGGCGATGGCGGACGATGCGACAGGCCAAGCCGTCGGAATGTGATCTTCGTCAAATACCCGGCGGACCCCTTCGAGTAAAGGAAACGCACGCAGGTTTCTCGAGGGAGATGACAATGAAAATAGGTGTCGTTGCCGTTGCGGCCGCGCTCAGCACGTTTGCCGCGAGTGCTGCGCATGCACAATGGGCGGATTTGAACGGCCAATATCGCTGCGTGGAGAATTGCCTCGGGCCGGGTTTTGCGTTCATCACCCAGCAGGGTTGGGACATGAACATGGTCAACGAGGCTGGCCTGCCGTCGCGTGCTTGGGTTGATTATCCCGGCCACATCTGGGCCGAAAACTGGGGCGAGGGAGCCTTCTTCTCGCCGGACGGTCTGACGGTTCAGTTCGACAATGGCAGCGTTTGGCACCGCATCATTCCGGCACCACCGGTGCCGGTAAGGACCCGTTATTAAGCTGACGACCGAGAGCGACGACGGTGATGGCCGGGACCTGTTCCGGCCATCGCTTTTTTGTCTCGAAGATCATCCGCCGCCAAGAAAACGATCAGAACTGCAGCGCGCCGGGATGGCGTATGGTCAGCGCGCGCGCGGCGTCGACACCATGCGCACCCAATTGGCCGAGCGCGGCCTGCGTCTCTTCGATCAACAAGTCGACGACATAGCCCGGACCGTCTTCGCCGAGCGCACCCAATCCCCACAAGAACGCCTTGCCGGCAAAAGCGGCGGCGGCGCCGAGCGCGCAGGCGCGCACAATATCGCTGCCGCTGCGCACACCGGAATCCATCAGCACCGTTGCCCGCTTGCCGACCTGGCGGACGATGGCGGGAAGCGCATCGATCGATGCCGGCAATGCCTCGACCTGGCGCCCGCCGTGATTGGAGACGATGATCCCGTCGACGCCGAGCGAGACCGCGGTCTCCGCGTCCTGCGGATGGAGAATGCCCTTGACGACCAGCGTGCCCTTCCAGCGGTCGCGATACATGCGCACTTCGTCCCAAGTAAAGGCGCCCTGAATTTCGCGCCGCGCGAAGGCGATCACGTCGTTGAGCGAGGGGTTGCCGCCGACATAGGTTCGGAGACTTTCGAAGCGCGGCATGCCGTGTTTCAAGATCGCGGCCGCCCATCCGGGCGCGCGCATGATCTGCGATAGAATGGCGAGATTCATATTGAAGGCGCCGGCGATGCCGGTCGCCACTTCACGCGGACGCGTGGTGCGCACCGGCACGTCGAGCGTCAGCACCAGCGTCTTGCAGCCGGCGGCCTCCGCACGATTGACGAGATCGCGGCTGACGGCGTGGTCATCGGCGGGCAGCCGATAGAGCTGAAACCAGAACACATCCGGCGCCGCGCGCGCGACGTCCTCGATGGTCGCGCCGCCCGCTGTGGACAGCACATAAGGGATGCCGGCCCGCTGCGCGGCGCGCGCCAGATGAAGATCGCCGCCCGGCCAGATGATGGACGGACCGCCCATCGGCGCAACGCCGATCGGCGCATTGTAGCGGCGGCCGAACAGTTCCACCTCGCAGGTCGGCAAAGAGGGCATGACGCCGTAGCGCGGTACGAGCTCGACCGCATCGAGCGCCGCCCAGTTGCGCCTGATGCCGGCATCCTCTTTCCCGGAGCCGCCGTCGGCATATTCGAAGGCGAAATGCGGAATATGGCGGCGGGCGCGGCGACGCAGATAGTCGATGCTCGGATAATGCCGGTGCAGCTGCGCGTAACGCAGACCGCGGTTGTAGGCGGCGACCGGCTTCGGCGGCGGCGCGATGATCGCGGTCGTGTCGTGCATCGGCATGTCTCCCCGGACGCACCAGCACTATAGCGCGTTCAGCGGTGCAGGAGCGAAGCCCGCCAGGGGGTGAAGAGTGCGCTCGGGGCCCTCAGCATCATCGCAAGCCTGGCGGCGAGCGCCTTGCCGGCGCCTTTGCGCCGCCGCCCCTCCTCCGCCTTGCCGTCGCTGCGCGAGCGCCCGTCATAGGCCCAGGTCAGGTAGATGCCGCCCCAGGTGAAGCCGCCGCCGAATGCCGCCAGCAACAGCCGGTCGCCGGCCTTGAGCTTCTTTTCATAGTCCCACAGGCAGAGCGGGATCGTCGCCGCAGTGGTATTGCCGTATTTCTGAATGGTCATCATCACCCGCTCAGGCGGCAGCCCGATGCGTTCGGCGGTGGCTTCGATGATACGCTTGTTGGCCTGGTGCGGCACCAGCCAGTCGAGCGAGTCCTTGGTCAGGCGGTTGCGCCGCATCAGCTCGGTGGCGACATCGGCCATGCGCGCGATGGCGAATTTGTACACCGCCGCGCCTTCCTGATGAACATAGTGCAAACGCTTGGCAACGGTTTCCGCCGTCGGCGGCATGCGGCTGCCGCCGGCTTTCTGATGCAGATGCTTCACGCCGCAGCCGTCGGACGAGATCAGCATGTCCATCATGCCGTACTTGCGGCTCGGTTCGATCAGAACGGCTCCGGCGCCGTCGCCGAACAGAACGCAGGTCGCGCGGTCGGTATAGTCGATGATCGCCGACATCTTGTCGGCGCCGACGACGACGACTTTACGGCACGCGCCGTTTTCAACGAACTGCGCCGCAATGGTGAGCGCATAGACGAAGCCGGAACAGGCCGCCTGCACATCGAAACTGCCGATATCGCGGATATCGACCATGTCGCAGATCAGATTGGCGGTCGAGGGAAACACCAGGTCCGGCGTGGTGGTGGCGCAGATCAGGAGATCGACCTCGCCGGGCGCGGTGCCGGTCTTCTCCAGGAGGCCGCGCACAGCCTCGGCGCCCATATGCGAGGTGCCGAGCCCCTTGCCCTTGAGGATATGGCGCTCCTTGATACCGGTGCGCTCGACGATCCATTCGTCGCTGGTGTTCACCATGCGCGAAAGCTCGGCATTGGTGAGCACGTCCGGCGGGACATAGCCGTGGACGCCGGTAATGGCGGCCCGGATTGCGGACTTCACATTCTTGGATTTTTTCGTCATTCGCCCCGGGACCGTAAGGATAATCCGATCACGCGCGGCTCTCGATGGCAAGGGATGGAAGTAGCTCTATACCGCGAGTCGCCACCGACAGGCACTTAACTCGACGCCGAGGGCGCGACCAAGTAGGGGCCCCGGCCCGTCTGCGCGGCATCGAGAACGACGGCGGCGGCCTGGGCGCTCGGCACGGTCTTCAGCGCCATGATGTCATCGAGGCGGGCAAAAGCCTCCTGCTGGCGCCGCCGTTCCGGCGAATCGGACAAAAGCGGAACCAACGCCTCGGCGAGGCGCTCGGGGGTACAGTCATGTTGTATCAGCTCCGGTACGACGTTTTCACCGAGCACAAGATTGGCGAGGATCACGCTCGACAGCCTTTGCTTGATTCGCGCTACCCGCGCGATGATTTCTTCGATCAGGGTGAGCCGATAGGCCGCCACGGTGGGCACTCCGGCCAGTGCGAGCTCGAGCGTCACCGTCCCCGATGCCGCAAGGGCCGCGCGCGCCGAGCGGAATGCCGCCCATTTCTCCGCCGGCTTGGTGACGATGCGCGGCTTCACCGCCCAGTGGGCGACGCCGTCGGCGACCCGCGCCGCCAGATGCGGCATCGTCGGCAAGACGAGCTCCATCGGGCCGATCTGCGCATGCAGGCGCGCGATGGCGTCCCCGAAGACCGACAGCAGCAAGCGAACTTCGCTCGAGCGGCTGCCAGGCAAGACCAACATGACCGGCGGGTCGGCGCGCCGGCGCGCGGCCTCACTTGCACTCGGACGCAGATCGGCGAGACGCTCAACCAGGGGATGGCCCACATAAACGCAGGCCGGCCCCCCGAGGCGCCGGTGAGCGGCCGGCTCGAACGGCAGGATCGCAAGCACGCAATCGACATAGGCGCGCATGGCGCGCGCCCGGCCGGACCGCCACGCCCAAACCGAAGGCGAGACATAATCGACGATCGGAATCGACGGCGCGCGCGCCCGCACGCGGCGCGCCACGCGATGGGTGAAATCCGGACTGTCGATGATCACCAGCACGTCGGGCCGCGCGGCGACAATGGCGTCGGCGGTTTCGCCGATGCGCCGCAAGATCAGCGGCAAGCGCGCCGGGATGGCACTGACGCCGACGATCGCGAGATCGTCGATCGAAAACGGACTGACGACGCCCTCGGCCGCCATGGCGCGTCCGCCGACGCCGGCAAGCGTCGGCGCGCTGCCTGCCCGAGCATGCAACGCGCGCACCAGCGCCGCGCCGAGCGCATCGCCGGATTCCTCGGCGGCGACCAGATAGATCGACAGCGGTCGCGGCGACGCGCCGTTCATGGGCTCGCATCCTCGGACACGCCGATGAAGAAGATCTTGGCGCGATCGGCGGCGGCGCTCACCTTTTCGGGCTCGGCGACGATGGCACTGCCGGCGGCGACTGCAAGCCCGGCAAGACCCGCGCGCGCGACATTTTCGATCGTTCTCGGCCCGATCGCCGGCAGGTCGAAGCGGCGGTCTTGGCCCGGCTTGGGCGCTTTGATGAGGACGCCGACGCCGGGCGGCTTGGTGAACCTTCCTTCGCCGCGCATTTGCGCAACGCGCATAAGCATATTGTCGGTGCCCTCTGCGGCTTCCACGGCAACGACATGGCTGTCGGCGACGACCACCGCCTGGCCGATATCGAAAGGCCCGAGCGTGGCGATCAGCTTAAGGCCGTAGGCGATATCGGCGCGATCACGCTCCGATGGCGCGTGGCGCGCGAGCGTGCCCTGCGGCACGACGATTTCCGGCGCGACGTCGCCGACGCCGACGATCCGCAAGCCCCCCTCTTCGAACAGCGCGGCGATGCCGGAGAGCAAGCGGTCGTCACCGCCGCGGAAGACGGCGGCGATCCGCGGCATCAGCCGCAGCATCTGCCAATCCGGGCGGATCTGCGTCAGTGCCGGCCGCAACAGCGTTCCGATCAACACCGCCTCGCGGCAGCGCTCGGCGCGGGCGAGGCGAAAGAGGCGGCCCGCTTGCCCGATGGCGATCCAATGATGCGTATAGCGCTCGACCACCTTGGGATCGGCCCAACCGCGTACCGGGAACATGACCGGCCGGCGGCCGCGCCGCTTGATCGCCTCGGCGACGGCGCCGGGAAAACTGCCGCCGCCGCAGATGATCGCCAGCGGCTCGCCCCCTGCGGCCCCGCCGTCGGCGCCGGGCGCGTCAGAAACCATCGCCGTCGCCGTCCCCAGCCGCCTGCGCGGCGGGCGGATGCATCAGCGGCCGCTTGCCGCCGGCGCGAACGAAGGCAATCACTTTTTGCACCAGCGGATCGTCGGCAAACGCGGCTGCGACTTTGTCGATCCGCTCGGCGAATACGCCCTCGCCGCGAAAAAGCGCGCGAAAGGCCTGGCGCAGCCGATGCAACTCCGCGCGCGACGCGCCGCGTCGGCGCAAGCCGACGACATTGAGACCCTCAAGCGTCGCAATCTGCCCCTTGGCGAAACCGAACGGAACGATGTTCGCCGCCGCGCCGCTCAGGCCGCCCATCATGACGCCCTCGCCGATGCGGACGAATTGATGCACCGCCGAATTGCCGCCGAGAAAGACATTGTTGCCGACGCTGACATGACCGCCAAGCACGGCGTTGTTGGCGAATGTCACATCGTCGCCGATGTCGCAATCGTGCGCGACATGAGATGAGACCATGAAAAAACAGCGCGTACCGACCCGCGTTATGCCGCCTCCGCCTACGGTACCGATATTCATCGTCACGCCTTCGCGGATCTCGCAGCGCGCGCCGATGACGAGCTTGGTCGGCTCGCCGCGATAATGCACCGATTGCGGTGGCGTGCCGAGCGAGGCAAAGGGATAAACGACAGTCCCCTCGCCGATCGTGGTGGCGCCGGCGACGTTGACATGGCCGACGAGTCGCACGCCGTCTTTCAGCTCGACATCCGGGCCGACCAGACAATAGGGCCCGACCTCGACGCCGTCGCCGATGCGCGCGCCCTCGGCCACGCGCGCGGTCGGATCGATCGCCGCCATCTATTCCTCGGACAAATAAGCGCCGATTTCGGCTTCGGCGATCAGCACACCGTCAACCTTCGCCTCGCCGCGGTACCACCACATGTCGCGGCGGCGGGAGATTTTGTCGACGTGATATTCGAGCGTGTCGCCGGGACGCGCCGGCTTGCGAAACTTGGCTTTGTCGATGGTGAGAAAAAACATGACCCGCTGCTTTTCCGGCGGCGGCAGCAAGCGCAGAACGAGAATGGACGCGGTCTGCGCCATGCCTTCGACCATCAACACGCCGGGCATGACCGGATTGTCGGGAAAGTGCCCGGCAAAGTGCGGCTCGTTCATCGTCACGTTCTTGATGCCGATGCCATGATCCTCGCCGCGGATGTCGATCACGCGATCGATCAAAAGAAACGGATAGCGATGCGGCAACAGCCGCAGAATTTCGTGAATGTCGGCGGCGCCGAGGGTGTCTTCGCTCATCATTCGTCCCCTTCGGACTTGCTGCCGGTGCGGGAAAGCTTGCGCAACATCGTGAAAGTCTTCATGAACTCGCGCACCGGCACCGCCGGAGAGCCGAGCCAGCGGGTGCCGGCCGGCACATCGGACATGTAGCCACTCTGCGCGCCGAGCATCGCGCCGGAGCCGACATTGACATGGTCGGCCAGACCGACCTGCCCGCCCATCATTACGAAATCTCCCACCTGCGAGCTGCCGGAAATACCGGCTTGCCCGGCGATCAGGCAGTGACGCCCGATGCTCACGTTGTGCGCGATTTGCACCAGATTGTCGATCTTCGTCCCCTCCCCTATGACGGTGTCGCGGGTCGAGCCGCGGTCGATCGTGGTGTTGGCGCCAATTTCCACGTCGTCCTGGATGATGACGCGCCGGGTCTGCGGGATTTTCTGATGCCCGCGCGGCGACGGCAGATAGCCGAAGCCATCCTGCCCGATACGGGCGCCGGGATGGATAATCACGCGGTCGCCGATCAGCGCATGAACGATCGTGGCGCCGGCGCCGATGGCGCAGTCGCGGCCGATGGCAACGCCGGGCCCGATCACAGCGCCGGGGCCGATCAGCGTACCCGAGCCGATTTCGGCGTCTGGCCCGATCACCGCCAGCGGATCGACGGTGACGCCAGCTTCGAGACGGGCGGAGGAGTGGATCCGCGCATCGGTCGAGCGGCCGCTCACGCCAAACAGCGAAGATGGCCGCAACGCCGAGGGGAAGAGCGCGCGCGCCACCATGACGAAGGCGCGATACGGCTCGGGCGCGACCAGCACCACCAGATTTTCCGGCGCCTGTGCCGCAAAGCGCGGCGACGCCAGGCACGCGCCGGCGCGGGTCGTGGCGAGCGCATCGAGATATTTCGGACTGTCAAGAAACGTGATGTCGGTCGCCCGCGCGCGATCAAGCGGCGCAATATCGCGAATGCGCCGGTCGAGCGGGGTATTCGACCGCGGCTTGGCGCCGGTGAGCTTGAGGATCTCCTCGATCGTCAGCTCGCGGTCGATTGGGAAGAAATCCGGCATAGTTTTAGCCGCGGCGCAGATTGCAGCGCTCGATCAGAACCGCGTACCGCCGCCGAACTGGAAAAACTGAGTGCGGTCATACGACTGCTTCAGGAGCGGATAGGCGAAATCGAAACGCAGCGGACCGAACGGCGAATCCCAGATCAAGCTGGCGCCGACCGAGACGCGCGGGGCCGGGGTATCGGCGTATTGCATTGCGCAGTTGCCGCAAAAGAATGTTTGTCCGGTGCTCGTCGTGATGAAGCCGTTGACTTCGCCGTTCGCCGGCCACGTCGTCTCGCCCTTGTACCCCCATTCCGCGCCGGAATCGATGAACACGGCGCCGCGGAAGCCTGCGTCTTTGGGCAGGAAGTAGAACGGATATTGCATCTCGAGGCTGGCACCCCAGTAGTAGGTACCGCCGAGTGCGTCGCCTGACGTGCCGGGCGTGATGTCGCGCGGTCCCAGACCGGCGGGTTGAAAGCCGCGCACCAGGTTCGGTCCCATCTTGAAGTCGTCGAGCATCCGTACGTAATTCCCCTCGCCGTTCGGCCCCTTGGTCAGGCCGTACATGTCGCCGCCTTGCAGATGCATGATGCCGACGAGATCCGAGACGACCTCGTAATAGGTACGGAAATCCACAACGGTGCGCAGATACTTGGCGTCGCCGCCAAGGCCGGCGACGTCCTGGCCGAAGCTCAGCAATAGACCGCTGGTCGGGCGCTTGTTGTTGTCGAGCGTGTTGTAGGTCAAGCCGTAACCGGCGAGCGAGGTCAGATAGCCGCCGGCGGCAGCTTCCTCTCGCACCGGCAGTGAGGAGACGCCGGTAAGAGCGCCCGGGACGCCGAGAAGAGGCGCTTGCATGTTGCAATTTGACTGGCCGCCGCCGGCCACGGCAACGGGATATATCGGATAGGCTGCAGCAGCACCGCCGGTTGCGAACGCTGCTGCGTTGGCGGCGCTGAGCGTCGGAAACGTGGTCGAGAAATTCGGATTGATGTTGTTACAATCGTTCAAGCTTGAAACCAGGTTGATGTCGGTCCAATAGACCGAATAGCGCAGTTGGAACGAGAGATCTTCGCGCAACGGCACGCCCATTTTCAGATTCGTGCCGTAACTCGAGCTTCCGTATGACAGATACGGGCTCGCCAAGGTCTCGCGCGCGAACAAATCGACGCCGCCGGAAAGGCGCTGATCGAGAAAATAGGGTTCGACAAAGCTGAGTTCGACGCCGCGGATATATTGCCCAAAGGTGCCGGAGGCCCGGCCGTAGCGGCCCGTTCCCAGAAGGTTGCGTTCCGAGATCGAGACCTGCCCCATGAAGCCGTCGGCGGTCGAATAGCCGCCCATGACCGAGAAGTCGCCGGTCGACTGCTCCTCGACATCGACATTGATCACCACCCGGTCGGGCGCCGAGCCGGGTTCGTTGGTGATCTTCACGGTCTTGAAGAAATTCAGATTTTTGATGCGCCGCTCGGCGCGATCGATCAGCGCGCGATTGTAGGGATCGCCTTCGGAGATATCGAACTCGCGGCGGATCACATAGTCGCGCGTGCGCGTATTGCCGCGGATGTTGATGCGTTCGATATAGGCGCGCACGCCCTCGTCGACGACATAGACGACGCTGATGAGGTGATTTTGCGGGTCGCGGTCGCCGCGCGGGCGCACGGTCGCAAACGGATAGCCGTGCTTGGTGATCTCGACGGTGAGATCCTCGACCGTCTTTTCCACCGAGTCGCCGTTATAGATCTCACCGCGATGCATGCGCAAAACCGAGCGCAGCGCTTGCGGATCGACGGCGCGGATATTGGATTGAATCTCGACATTGCCG
>Ga0187781_10001546_pt1 | contig 17389 bp, 18 predicted proteins | sample 0715_SJ02_MP02_2_FD_132447 | JGI IMG/M metagenome (GOLD analysis project Ga0187781, IMG submission 132447) | Tropical peat soil microbial communities from peatlands in Department of Meta, Colombia - 0715_SJ02_MP02_20_MG | ecosystem: Environmental > Terrestrial > Soil > Wetlands > Peat | place... | reverse complement strand
TTCGACGGCGTCTTCCTAACTGGAATAATTGCCGCGCTGATCGCAGCCTTATGAGCGCCACAGGGATGCGTTATTCCCCTTTCTTCACATTCTATCGACCGCAGGTTGTTCTAAAACGGAGTGTGCCGTCAATTGTTTTTCCACCCATATAGTGTCAGTCTTGAGCCCTATCCTTCTATTTTTGTCATAGAGATAGCCGTGAACGGTGTAGAAGCCTTCTTCTTGAGGTATTAATTCAGCGGAATACCGCTGTTCCTCTCCTCCCGAGAGTTTTCCTATTCCAATCCGACTAATCAGTACAACGTCCCCTGATGGTTTCCTTGCCCAAAATTCTAAATCAAGGTTCTCGCTAAGAGAAATCCCTTTCACAATTGCCTCTACCTTAACAGGCTGTCCCATCAACGTATACGGCATTGTTAATGCAAAGACTGATACAAGTTCAGCCATATTTCCGACCACGTTAATGGTTACCCACGGTGAATCTATTGAGAGTGGTCCTTCGCTACTCAAAGCAGACACAGAAGCGTACACTTCCCCTGTTACCGTGGCTTCAATTTGAAAAGAAACAACGGTTTCCTCTCCAGGCGAAAGCTTGGGTATATGTTGTCCGGTTCCTAAAACATTGATGGAATAGGAGTCCAGAGTGTGCGCCTTTACATCTAAATTATCTAGTTCTTTATCCCCAATATTTTTTAACCTTAGAATTACCCAGTGGATTCCGCTATCCATCTCTTTAGGGTTTAGTTCGAATTCAAGAGGATATATATCTCGCAAACCTTACACCCCAAGATGACCGGTTGGAACTACCTGGTCGCAGACGAGGCTTGAAACAAGCCAGCGGCCTCCTGTCAAACGGTATTTGTCTGAAACTTTTCCATACTTGGCTGTAGAATCAATCATATTTACCCGCAAAATCCTACTCCTCTTTTATACCCCATAAACTCAGGTCTTTTCACTCAATTATTCAGTTAAACAAAACTCAAAATATAAATCTTGTAGTACATAAGGGAAAACGCCAAAAGATTGTGCACGCCGAAACGATTCAGCAGCAGGGAATGGAAAAGACGGGAGAAACTAAGCCTTGAGTTTGACTCTTCACACTTTTGGCGTTGTTTTTACTTGTACGCGAGCGTGGAGCATTGTTCTTCGACGGTGCGGTTCAGCGTTAGTTCCGCCATGCTTCGACTGTAATCCATTATGCGTCTTGAACTATCAAAAATCAAGCGCAGCACTGAAGCGATGTTCGGATCAAGTTTTTTGCTTGACATCAGCATGATAAGCTCGTTTTCAAGCGGTTTGAAGGATTCGCGTTTTGAAATGAGCTTTTCAGCGTCTTTGTATTCTCTCTTAAACAGCGCTTTTATAGCGTCATCGTATGACTGTTGCGCTAATGAACTGAAATCTAAGAGTTGATGAAATATCTCTTCGTCCACGGGGTCTTTCAGGAAAAGCATTTCTTCATCAATTAATTTTTGAAGCGAGTCCACGTTGTTTATAATGTTCAATGCGTTCTGAGCGATGCTTTCTATGTCATTCACCGCCACGCGGTAAAGGAGAAATTCTTTTGGTGTTCTGAAGCCGAGTTCTCGATAGAGGTTTCGTTCAATGCCGTATTTGAGTTGGCGAACAATGTACAGCGCCAGTCGGCTGACGTCTTTATGGGCGTTGATCACGCTGTCAAACAAGACTGTGTTTCGGTCTTTCAGGGCGGCGATAGCGTCTCTGTTTGCAGCTAGCGCCACAATTGCCATTCTCCTAACGGCTTTTTCTATGGAGAACTCTGAGTGTTTTATCAGGATTTGCAGTGTGATTTCATCCGGCGTCTCATCAATTATTTCTGAACCTAGAAAACTGTCTCGAGATAGGTTTTTTATTTCATTCTTGTATTTGACAGCGTCTTGCGGATTTTTTACGTGAACTCTGATTATGTCCGCTCCAATCGCATATAATGCTTTTATCATTCGCAGGGTCGATTGGATGGTTTCCTTCGAGTCAATGCTGATGTAGTATTCTCTGGGCTTGGGCAAGTTTCCCCTGCCCTCCTTTTCTTGAATTTTTCTTGGAACCAGCATTAGTGTTGAGTCTGGTTCTACGTTGAATGCTATTTCGCTGCCTCGTTTTAAATCGAGGTCTTGCACCCATTCTTTGGGTAGGGATATTATGTACGAGCCTCTTCCCGTGCATTGGACTCTTCTATAGCCTAAGTCTTTTTCCGCCAAGCTTCTCGCCTGATATATGTTTCATTTAGATAACATATTTCATGAACTACCATATAAATGATTAGCAACAAAGTTATATAGAATACATGCTATTTTAGTGGGCTAGCTCTTTAAGAAACGTGATGAAAATGGCAGTGAACACTTGTAAAATAATCGTGGGTCGTGGTAAACAATCAGCCGCGACCAGAGGCGTTTTATGCACAGCCGATGTTGAACTGCACATTCTCATGCTCACCTGTCCACGCTAAACACTCAAAGTCAAGGTTTAAACGATGGTCAAAAGGATAATTGCTAAACAAGAAGTTTGCATGGGCTGCGGGCTATGCGAAGTGTACTGTACGGTCCAACATTCAAAATCAAAAGACATAGTCAAAGCCTACAATAGCGAACGCCCTAAGCCGATAAGCAGGGTTAAAGTAGAGCGGAACAAGCCGGTTTCTTTCGCTATCCAATGCCGACACTGCGAGGACGCTCCTTGCGTAACCGCTTGTTTATCGGGCGCGATGCAAAAAGACGAGAAGACAGGCTTGGTCACGCATGACGCTAAGAAATGCATAGGATGCTGGACTTGCATCATGGTTTGCCCTTACGGTGCTATAATGATGGATAAGGAGGATCATGTGGTGGCGAAGTGTGATTTGTGCCAAGGCTTCGATGAGCCAGCATGCGTTGCCAACTGTCCCAATGAAGCGTTAGTGTTTAAAGAGGTGAAACCTTAAGTGGCAAAGTACGTGATTGTGGGTGCTTCAGCGGCAGGGTTAGGCGCGGTTGAAGCAATAAGGGACGTTGATCCACTCGGAACTATAACGGTAATCACGGATGAAACCTGCTCCCATTACAGTCGCCCGATGATTAGCGAGTTCGTCAGCGGTCAAGCAGATCTCAAGAAAGTCGATTGCCGAACCGAGGATTTCTGGAAAGAAAACAATGTTGACGCGCTGATAGGCAGAAAAGTCACGGCGCTAAATCTCGATGAGAAAGCCGTCCAGCTTGAAAACGGTGAAAAAATACCCTTCGAAAAACTGTTGATTGCGACAGGCGGCAAACCGTTTGTTCCAAAGATGGATGGTTCAGACAAGGATGGAGTGTTCACGTTCACAACCCTTAAAGATGCGCAGTTGCTTGCTGCCAAAATTGATTGCATAAATGCTAAATCAGCGGTGGTCATAGGTGCCGGACTTATCGGCGTAAGCGTGGCCGAAGCCCTCCTGAAACGTGGCTTAAAGGTTACAATGGTGGAGCTTCAGGACAAAATCCTGAGCTTGCTCTTAGATCCTAAAGGCTCAGACATCGTCGAAGCTATTATCCGAAAAGCAGGCGTCAACATCATTACGGGTCAGTCGGTTCAAAAAATCATAGGCAAACCAGGTGACGAGGGCGCGGTTGGCGGAGTAATTTTGACGAAAGGCGATCAGGTGCCATGCGATCTTGTTGTTGTAGCCATTGGTGTTGTTCCACGAAGTGAACTTGTAGCGGGAACATCAGTAAAAACTAACAGAGGAATCATCGTTGACAATATGATGCAGACAAGCGTTCCCGACGTTTACGCCAGCGGCGACGTGGCTGAAGCCTACGACTTCCTTCTTAATCAGAACCGTCCTTTGCCTCTTTGGCCACTCGCGGTGCTGGAGGGTCAAGTTGCGGGCTGCAACATGGCGGGCAAAAAAACCACGTATTCGGGAGGCACTAACATGAGCAGCCTCAAGTATTTCGGCATCCCAGTTGTCTCTTTGGGCATAGCTAACCCCAAAGAAGACTCGACATTAGAAGTGCTTGTTAAATTTGATCCCGATCACAATCTGTACAAGAAGTTGATCCTCAAGAACAACATCATCGTCGGGTTGACTCTTGTCAACTCTATTGAGCGAGCAGGCATACTATACTATTTAATGAAGAACGCGATAAACGTGAAAAAATTCAAGCAACAACTCTTGGAAGACGATTTTAGCTGGGCAGCATTCCCGGTAAGCCTGCAGAGAAAAATGAGTGTGGTGCAATAAAATGAACCAGCAAGACAGAAGAATAATCAATCCCTTCGGCGACGACAAGGATTTTTCAGGCTGCGCCATCTTCGGAATGATGAATACGGATGGCAAACGCTTCAGCTCGAAGGATCCCGTGCGGGCAGTAACGAACATGCATGACCGGGGTAACGGTTTGGGCGGCGGGTTTGCAGTTTACGGTATATATCCAGACTTCAAAGACTACTTCGCCTTTCACATAATGTACCTCAGCAGGGACGCTAAAGAAAAGACTGACCGTGCGCTGGCTTCAAGGTTCGACATCGCTTACGATGAAGAGATGCAGACTAGACCAGCTAATGTTCATAATCCACCATTGGTTTGGCGATACTTTGTTCAACCCAAAAAGGATCAGCCTACTGAAGGACAAAGCGTCGAGGATTACGTGATAGAAGCCGTCATGCGTATTAACACCGAAACTGGAAAGGCCTTTGTTTTCTCAAGCGGCAAAGACATGGGAGTATTCAAGGGTGTAGGCTTCCCAGAAGATGTTGCAGATTTCTTCTGTTTGGAGGACTATCAAGGTTACCTTTGGACTTGCCACAGTAGATTTCCGACGAACACTCCCGGCTGGTGGGGCGGGGCACACCCGTTTAACATTCTCGACTGGACAGTGATTCATAACGGCGAGCTCTCATCCTATGGTATAAACCGCCGGTTCTTGGAAATGTACGGTTACAAGTGCACTATGCAAACAGATACTGAAGTTTTGGCATACGCTGTTGACTTGCTCATGCGAAAGCAAAATCTGCCAATTGAACTGGTAGCCCAAATCCTCGCTGCGCCGTTGTGGAGTGAAATCGACAGTATGGAGCCTAAGCGAGCGCAACTTCTGAGAACGCTACGTGAAACTTACGGAAGCCTGCTTATGAATGGACCGTTCAGCATAGTTGTCGCTCACCACGGTGAAATGATAGGCTTAACTGACAGGATTAAACTACGACCGTTAGTAGCGGGCGTAAACGGCGACTACGTGTACTTGTCATCGGAGGAATCAGCCATGCGTCTAGTTTCGCCCAATCTTGACAAGTTCTGGGCGCCAAGAGGAGGGGAACCCGCAATTTGTAGACTAAAAAGCAGCAAACCCAAGGTTGTCGAGGTTTTAGCTGGAGAGGGAACTCCATGAAAACCTACGTAATTCCCGAGTACCTAGTTGAACGTGACCAGAACCGTTGCATACGCTGCAAAGTGTGCGTTAACCAATGCACTTACGATACGCATTACTACGATGAAGAAACCGATACGATCTGCAGCAAAGACGAGAACTGCATTAACTGCCAACGCTGCGTAACCTTCTGCCCGACCCACGCGATTACCATAAGAAGGAACCCCAATGTTAACCGAGAGAACGCTAACTGGACACTGGAAGCAATCCGAGACGTGAAAAAGGAAGCTGAAAGCGGCGCAGTAATCCTCACAGGTATGGGTTGCGATAAGCCATACTACACTTACTGGGACAGACTTCTCCTAAACGCTAGCCAAGTAACTAACCCATCAATCGACCCCTTGCGGGAGCCGATGGAAATCAGAACCTATCTTGGCGCAAAACCAGACAAGCTGGAGCTGGAAATGGAAAACGGCGAGGTACTCCTGAAGACTCAACTTACTCCTCAACTTTGCCTTGACACTCCGATAATGTTCTCAGCCATGTCCTATGGTGCCATAAGCTTAAACGTGCATGAATCTTTAGCGAGGGCTGCCACTGAATGCGGAACTTACTTTAACACAGGTGAAGGCGGCTTAGACCAAAGCCTCTACAAGTACGGCGCTCACGCGATTGTTCAAGTTGCGTCCGGCCGATTCGGTGTTCACCCCAAATACTTGGACGTTGGCGCAGCTATAGAAATCAAGATTGGACAAGGCGCAAAACCGGGCATCGGGGGACACTTGCCGGGCGAGAAGGTAACTGGGGAGGTGGCTAGGACACGCATGATACCGACAGGCACAGACGCTCTTTCACCTTACCCTCAACATGATATCTACTCAATCGAGGACTTGCGCCAGTTGATTTACGCTCTTAAAGAAGCAACAAACTACACCAAGCCGGTTTCAGTCAAAATCGCGGCAGTTCACAATTCAGCGGCAATCGCTAGCGGTATGGTCCGTGCTGGAGCAGACATAATTGCTCTCGACGGTGTCAGAGGTGCGACTGGCGCAGCGCCCAAAATCATACGGGACAATGTAGGTATACCTATTGAGTTAGCTATTGCGCAAGTTGACCAGCGTCTCAGGGAGGAAGGCATCCGCAATCAAGCATCCTTGGTTGCAGCAGGCGGCATCAGAAGTAGCGCTGACGTGTTTAAAGCGATAGCTTTAGGCGCCGACGCCGTTTACATTGCAACTGCGGCTTTGATTTCTATTGGTTGCACTGTTTGTCAACGCTGCCACACTGGCAAATGCCCATGGGGTATTGCTACGAGTGATCCGTGGATTAGCAAACGCGTCAACCCCGACATTGCTTCTAAGCGGCTCGTTAACCTGCTTCAAAGTTGGAGTTTAGAGATTAAGGACATGATGGGCGGCATGGGCATAAACGCGATCGAAAGCCTGAGGGGTAACCGACTTGCGCTTAGAGGTGTCGGCTTGACGAGGACTGAACTGAAGATTTTAGGCGTGAAAATGGCAGGGGGGTAAAAGTGTGCTTGAGCAAAAGAACAAACTAGTCATCGACGCAAAATACCTTCAAAATGTAAAAGAAGAGGACAATGTGGTGAAAATCAACGCGGAAGGGTTCTACTACAAGGACTTGAATGCGTTGCTAAGGCAGGTCGTCTGCTCTAATGTTGAAAGAATAGAATTGTATAACGTTTGTGGCCAACGGTACCTCGGCACTGACTTGGAGACAAACATCCAAATCGACATTTACGGAACCCCAGGGAACGACCTTGGAGCCTTCATGAATGGACCTAAACTCGTGATTCACGGCAACGCGCAGGACGGCTGTGGGAACACGATGAACGAGGGGCAAATAATCATACATGGTCACGCTGGAGACGTTACAGGGCACTCGATGAGAGGCGGAAAAATCTTTGTCCGCGACTACGTCGGTTACAGGGTTGGCATACACATGAAAGAGTACCAGCATAAAATTCCCAAAATAGTCATTGGGCAAACCGCGGGGGATTTTCTCGCAGAGTACATGGCTGGCGGAGTAATGGTTATCTTGGGGTTGAACCTGAAAGAGGGCGAAAAATGCAACGCCAGATTTGTCGGCACAGGAATGCATGGCGGCGTTATTTACGAACGTGGCGAAATCCTTGAACCCGTTAACGGAACCAAAACACTGGAAGCCGGAAAACGGGACTCCAAAACCATTGAAGCGCTCGTCAGAGAATACTGCAGCCATTTCGGAACTGACCCGCAGGAAATCTTGAACGTAAAATTCAAGAAGATACTGCCAGTTTCAAAGAGACCTTACGAAAAACTATACTCCCACTAACGCTTTTTTCCGTGTATCCATAAGAACCGTACTGTCCAACTTCTGGTTCCCGTGCTCCACGTGATAAAACAACCAGACGTAGCGACTAAACGCATAATTTTGAGCATAAAATTCTTAAAGTCAACTGGTAAGTAGTTGACAAAGAAGATGACGGGGAACTGATGAAGCCGAAAGAAGCAAGAACAAGGATGGAGATGTCCGTTGAATTCTACAATTTCTTGTTCTCTCAGGTTGAAAAGTTGGAGCTCAAACTGCCTGAATCAGTCACTCAGGACATGTTCAACAGCCTCAACAACTAGCCCGAAGCCTGGACCCGCGAGGTTGGGCAGGGTTGAGAAGCAGAGTTTTGAAGGGTAAATTTTTCCGAGCAATTCAGCTTGTTTGACGTGGCTCCTGGTTAAGCGCCCATGAAATCGGTTAACGTCAGGTTTTCAGATGGGAGTTCGGCGGTGCCTAAAACGAAGTATGGGTGTTTCTCCAATGATACTTCTCGCGTGTACGTAGTTTTGCTGAAGGATAAGACGGTGTTTGCTCTGGCGCAGGTTATTTCTTGAAGCAACTCGTTTCTTCGGTTGTCATAGTAGGGAAGGTAAGTCGCGATTATGATTATTTGATGCTTTCTCGCGAAGCTTGAAAGGTAACTGACAATTTGGCTGTAGATTCTCTGTGCTTCTTCACGTGCGACGTCGTTGTCTAAGAAGAACCCTGCTATATCAGAAATCACTACGAGTTTGGCATCGTAGTTTTTCACGGTTTCCTCAAGCTTATCGAGTATCAGAGAAGTCAGCTGGTAAGCAGTGAATGCTCTTGAAATAAAGATGCGCTCAAGGACTTCCCGTGGGTCAAGCTGGTGAAGTTGAGCTAAACGGGCAATTTTGTACAGTCTAAACGTGTTTCCCCCGTCGATAAACACGACGTTGCTTTCTAAGCCACCAAGCTGCGCTGGCAATTGTGCTCGGATGCAAAGTAGCGAAGTTAGTGAAATAACTGATGGTGACCCGTAAAGGACCGCGAAGTCGCCTGGAGCAAATCCTGGGAAAAGTTCATCTACACCCGGCATGTTTAAGGAAAATAGCGGTTGCGCCATTGTAGGTCTGGTAATTAAGTTTTGCGTCATTCTGTTCTGTCACCCTGTTCATGAACGACGGCAACTACTGCGTTTAACCCTTTTTAAAGCATCGACCTAACGACATATAGGAACAGGGGAGGGTATGCTGAAAGTGAAAAACGCGATTACCTAAAGATCAAGGGGTTTCCTGACGTTTTTACTCAGCAAAAGAGGCTTTTAGGCTTGCTGTCGTTTGGCGGTTTCTTTCTGCTGTTGGAGGATTTGGGCGGCTAAACTCATCAAAAATATGACAGTGAATACTATCGCTATAATGCCTATTTTATACATGATGCTCATGTCAATGTATAATATCGCAAAAACCGACACAAGCATTAAGGCTAAGATGAAGGCTTCTTGGACGCCACTGAACACTTTTGAGGTTCCAAAACTCACTAATGGGCACCAACATTTCCTAAATTCATGCGTAAGCGTACAATATTAATTTTCTGGAAGAATACACCAGAAAATCTATGCGGCGTTTCCTCTCGTGCAAATTCAGGTTTATATATTTACGTCACGCAGAACGTAGCAAAGAAACAATCACGGTAAGTCAGACATGCGGGTAGTTAAATGATTGACACTGAAAATCTCACTAAAAAGTTCGGCGACCTAACAGCCGTCGACAACCTCACCATAAATGTGGAAGACGGTGAAGTTTTCGGTTTTCTCGGCCCGAATGGCGCGGGGAAAACAACCACCGTCAGAATGCTTTGCTGTTTGATATCAAAGACCAGCGGCACTGCGAGGATAGGAGATTACGAAGTCGGAAACAGTGCCGATCAACAGAAGATAAGGCGGATGATCGGTCTGCTTACTGAAAATGTCGGGCTCTATGAGGAATTGAGCGCCTATGACAATCTTGATTTTTACGGTCGATTTTACAAGCTTGACGAACAGAGAAGGAAAGAGCGAATAGAATACCTTCTCAAGATGCTGGGGCTCTGGGAAAAGAGAAACGAAGCAGCAGCCACTTTTTCCAAGGGGATGAAACAAAAACTCGCCATAGCTCGAGCCCTCATTCACGACCCACAGGTCTTATTCCTGGACGAGCCAACTGCAAGCCTCGATCCGGAAGCCGCTAAAACAATTAGAGACTTAATCCTCGAGCTGAAAAAGGAGAAAAGAACAATCTTCCTTAACACGCATCTACTGGATGAGGCTGAAAAGATCTGTGATCGGGTTGCGATACTAAAAACTCAGCTAATCGCAACGGGCACCCCGAAGGAGCTGAGGCGCAGGCTATCTGGCAGGAAGATAAAGGTTCAGCTTCAGCGTGTTGATAATGTAATCGTAGAAGCGATCAGGAAAATCGGTTTTCAAGTTTCAGAGATAACTCCTGATAGTTTAGTCATCGACGTCAATGATCCTGAGAAAGAGAATCCGACAATTCTGAAGGCGATCGAGGCCGCGGGCGGGCACGTTCAGTTCGTAACAGAGATCGGCTCATCTCTAGAAGATGTGTACCTCAAGCTTGTGAGGGGATGAAAAAATGGATTTTCAAAGCGCTTGGGCAGTTGCCGCAAAAGACTTCAAGATTCTCAAACGGAAGAGTCAGGTTATCTATATCACTGTTGTTTTCCCTCTTGTCGTCGGAATCGCGTTCCCATTGATTCTGCAATATGCACTGTATCATCCCAAAAACAGCTTAGTAGGCCGCATAGGTGTCACAGGGCTCATGGACGCGTTCTCGGTATGGTTCCTCATAGGGGCAGCCGTAATTCCCGCCGCTATAGCCTCTTACAGTTTAGTGGGGGAGAAGATCCAAAAGAGCTTGGAACCGCTTCTGGCAACGCCGATGACCGACGGCGAAATACTGTTGGGCAAGACTATTTCAGGGCTAGTCGTGCCTTTAGCTGCGATCTATGCTGGTTCAGTGATATACATGTCGCTCATGGATGTGGTGACAAGGAGCACGCTGGGTTATCTTTACTATCCTAACTGGCATATGGGGGCGATTTTGCTTGTGGCGCCATTTTTATGTCTTCTCAGCGTTGAACTAAATATTATTATCTCATCCAGAGTAAATGATGTGCGAACAGCACAACAAATGGGAATGCTGTGTGCACTCCCTTTCTTCGGAGTATACATAGCATCTGAACTTGGAATCTTTACATTCAATGATACGAATCTGCTGATTTTGGCAGGTGTTATCCTGGTGATAGATGTGGTTGTCTTCTTTGTCAGCCGGGCTGCATTCCAGAGGGAAGAAATACTGACAAAATGGAAGTAAAAAAGGTCGAAGAGATGGGGGCGGTGGAAGAGTGGATTGGATGATAAAGGGAAGACTCCTCATAATGGGATCTATACTAATCGTCTTGGGCCCCGCCATATACGTTGTAAAAAATAATCCAGCTATATTTGTGTTGGACGCCGTTGGAGCAGTCTTGGTCGTTGCCGGGCTTCTTTATAAGCCGCGCGAGAAGAAGATTTGAAACATCACGTGCCACAAAACGTAACAAACTATTTTTCAAATCCAATTCTTACGCAACCCAGAGCATTTCGGCCGTTTAAAACGGGCAAATGAATCCCAAGTTGGTGCAAAGTTCCACGTATCCGCAAGCAAGCTGCTATTACTATAAGCTTTTATACATATATTGATGAGATGATAAAATGATACAGGTTACTCGCCGTGAGGATAAAGGCTGAATGCCCTACATAAAGAAAATCGAGTTAAAAAGCTTCAAGTCTTTTGGAACACAATCAGTCAAAATATCCTTGGATAAGGGCTTTACAGCATTCACGGGTCCTAACGGGAGCGGAAAATCCAACATCATAGACGCGGTACTTTTCTCGCTCGGTGAATTAAGTACTCGAAGACTTCGTGCAGAGAGTGCTGCTCAACTGATTTTTCGCGGCTCGGATAAATCGGGGCAAGAGAAAGCCAGAATGGCTAAGGTCGTCATTCAATTTGATAATTCGGACGGTACGATGCCCGTTGAAACTTCAACAGTCACCATTTCACGGGAGGTTTACAGAAACGGTCAAAGCGTTTACAGGTTAAACGGCAGAAGAATGTCAAGAGCCTACATCACTGAAATCCTGTCAATGAGCTCCATAAGCAGCATGAGCCAAAACATCATTCCTCAAGGCACCTTAACCCGATTGACAGACATTAACTCTCTTGAACGCAGAAAAATCATCGAAGATCTCGTCGGAATAGGTCAATACGACACGGAAAAGGTCGGAGCGGAAGAAAAACTTCGCGCGGCGGATATTTCCATCCGCACCGCTATGGGAAGAATAGACGAGGTTCAAAAACGCCTTGACGATTTGGAGCGTGAACGCAATGAACTCTTACGTTATAACTTTATTCAGTCAGAAACGAAAAAGTTTCAAGCCGTCAAAATCTCGAGTGATATAACCCAAGTGAACGTTAAATTGAATGAGTCTGGGAGCCAAACTGAAAAAGTCAAGGCCAGAGCAGAGAAGCTAAAAGTGCAACGCGACCTGCGCAGGTCCAAACGCCATGATATCGAGAGTGAGTGGCGCAAGCTAAGCGGGGAAAACCTTGAAGAAGGAGGCTCGCAGGTTCTTAAGGTTCAAATAGCAATTGGCGAGCTAAAATCTAGATTAACCGAGTTAAACACGAAAATTAATTCTGGGCAAGGAAGCTTAGAAAGCCTGAGGCGTGTGAGAGAAAATAATCTGTCCCAACAGGAGAATATTCGAAGCGAGATACGAGAAAACCGCCTGAAAATCAGAGCTTTCCGAAATGAACTTGCAAAAATCCAGGATGAAATTGCTCAAAAAGAATCTCAGCACGAAGCGTTGGCAAAACAAACAGCTGAGCTTTGGGGTGGACTAGACGAAAACAATGAACAAATACGGACAAAACAAGCGGCGATAGAAAACCACGTGAAACGTTTGGCGTACTTACGCTCGGAATACACAAAGGACAAAGCGGCACTTCGCCTTTGCACAGGAAGAATCAAAAACTTGAACGTTCGAAAAGAAAGGTTCCAAACAAGCCTAACTGAAATAGAAAAGTCGCTCGGCGAACTGGAGCAGGTCCAGAAAGACCAGAGGACTCAGCTCAAAAACCTTGAACAGACGATCGAACGGAAAAAAATGCAAAAGGAGACTGTTGAAAAAGAAATCACCGATGCGGAAAAAATAGCTAGTTCCGCTAAAGAGGCCGTGATAGAATTTGCGACACAACGGGATTTTGCCGCAACCGTGGCAGCTGAAGAAAAAGCCCTGCGAAGCATTGAGGAGATGGGCAACGTTGGCGCAATAAACGGAATCCACGGCAGACTGCGCAATTTAATTAAAATCGACAAGAACTTCAAGAAAGCCATCGAGGCAGCAGCAACCGGGTGGCTTGACGCGTTGGTTGTGGCAAACGTTGACTCCGCCTTCACTTGCACCGAAACTCTTAGACGCATGAAACTGGGCAGAATCAAAATAATCCCGCTTCAAGGAGTCATTAACCCCAAAAACAAGCCTGTGCCGAAACGCGAAGGTGTAGTAGGAGCCCTCTCAAGCTTCATGAAGTACGAGAGTAACTACGAGTTGGCTGTGAACTATGTCTTCGGAGACACAGTGGTGGTTTCAAACGATAAAATCGCGTTTGCGCTCTCAAACGAAGGCTACCGAGCAGTCACGGTCAACGGCGACTTGTATGAGCCCGGCGCCTTTGAAAGCGGCTATTATCGCGCACCGATAGATTTTTCTGCCCTTATCCCAAGCGAAAATGCCCTGAAAAGTTTAGACGAGGCGGTTAACGCTTTGCAGATGCATCTTGCTCAAAGAGGAACCGACGTCGGCGGCATCGAAGAAGATATCGAAAAATCAAAAATCGAAATGACACGGCTCGTTGAATCCATTTCAACGTTAGATAGGGAAATAGTGAGGATTAAAAGAAGCGTTAAGAGAACTCAGTTTAACATTCGGCACACCGAAAAATACGGCGTTAAACTTGAGCGTGAAGCGGCGGCTTACCAAGGTCACATGGACACGTACCGAAACGAACGGAACTTTATCCAGAGAGAAGACGAGAAGTTGCGCGTGGACATAGCCAACTTAAGATTGAAAACTGATGTGGTACACATTCAACAGCTCGAGGTTGAGCGGGAAAAACTGGGGGAAGAGGTAAACGGGCTCCGACAAAAGTCGGGGTCAAGCCAGACGGAGATTTCAACTTACCAGTCAGAATTCGACAGGGTACTGCGCAACGGGTACAAGAACATCAAGATCCAGATAGCTAAAGTTGAGCAACAGCAGAGAAAACTGGAAAAAGAAGTTACTGATGCACTGCAAGAACGCGAATCCATTAAAAAGGAACTTGACGAGCAAGAGAAAAGCGTTATTGAACTTTCCAAAGCCGTGTTTTCCGCACGTGAAGAATCCAAAAAGTTCACCGCACAGATAGATGCAATTGATACTGAACTGCGATCACTCGACTCCGAATACGAGCAGGCGGACCAGTTGGTAAACCAGTTGCGACTCAGCATCGAGACGGGTCAGCTTCGCCTGCAGCAGCTTCAGAATCAGCTTCGCCAGTTCGGGTATGAGCAACCCCTTGAGACTACTCAGAAGCAAGTTGAGGAAGCAGAAACAACTGTCCGGATGATGCAGTTCGAGATGGAAAGAATAGGCGCTATAAACCAGCTTGCGCTTTCCCATTATGCAGACCAGATTTCGCGTTACCGGGAACTGTCAGTTCGCTTAAACGAGTTGGAAAGAGAAAAACAAGCTATCGTGCAGTTTATGGATGAAATTGAAGCTAAAAAACGCAGGGTCTTCATGGACGCGTTCGACAAAATCAACAGCAGCCTCAAAGTTTACTTCTCTAAACTCACAGGCGGTGGAGATGCCACGCTTAAGCTCGAAAACCCAGATGAACCCTTCACCGGAGGCATAGATATGATAGTGCAGTTCCCAAACAAGCCTTCGATCGTTGTCAGTGGAGCAAGTGGCGGTGAACGCTCGGTTGTGGCGGTGGCTTTCATTTTCTCGCTGAAAGAGTTTACCCCAGCATCTTTCTACATTCTTGACGAGGTCGACGCGCACTTAGACGCCTCCCACACGGCAAAACTTGCAGACTTACTTCTTGATGAAGCAGCAAAAATGCAGATCATAGTGATCAGCCTGAGGCCTGAAATAGTCAACAAAGCGCAAAAAGTCTACGGAGTCTACGCGCTAAACGGGGTTTCCAACGTTGTGACGGCGAAGTTTCCGTTGGAGGTTCAAACCTGATGGCGTCAGCGTCGACGCTGCCTATTAGAAAGCCTTTCTACCTGCGTCCACCATGGAACATCCTGTTTGAAATTAGCAGGCTTGAGAAGCTTACCCCGTGGAACGTCAACATCGCTTACCTTCTGCGATCCTTCCTGACAGAAATGGAGAGAACTGACAATGTGGATTTTCGAGCCTCAGGTGTCGCCTTAGACTCCTCAGCCCTAATTTACTTGATGAAGTCCAAACTGCTGCTTAATTTGCAAGAGCCACCTCCGCCTCCGATGGGTCCACAGGATTACGTTCCGCCGCCCCTATTCCTGCCGCTTAGGCACGAGTTAACTTCCACAACAATTCAACACCTGCTAGAAGTCTTAGACGATGTGTTGAAGGGTGAGAAGCTGCTTCATCCGGATCGCATGATTGAGCATACGATTCTACCCGCAGTCACAGATTTGCTGCCGCAATTTGACAAGTTTTTAGCCGAAGTCGAGTTGCAAATCAATAACCTTTACGCCATCTTGTGCGAGAAAGTGAAGGGCTCGGGGATAATTGATTTTTCAACCTTAACTAAAAATGCAACCCGAATTGAAGCCTTAAGAACTTTTATTTACCTGTTGTTTTTAGCTCAAGATGGCCGAGTAAGTTTATGGCAGAACGAGGAAACTGAAGAATTATACATCGCCGTTGGGGAGCTAAAAGTTGGAAAAGACGAATGAGCAACCGCCTGAATCAGGCCCAGTCCCTGAGCAAGTGCAGGATAACGAGCGGAAAGCCCGTTGCTTGGCACTGGTGGAGGCGGCACTGTACGTGGCTGGTCGACCACTTGACTTGAACGATCTGTGCCAAGTGATAGGCAGCCGCAGCAAAAAGAAAGTTCAAAAATACGCTGACACGCTTATGCAGGAATACAACGCGAGAAACACTGCGCTTGAAATCCTAGCCTTAAAAGATGAACGTTACGTTTTGCAGGTTAAGCCTGAATTCACCCCCCTGATTAAGAGGCTTGTAAACAGACCCCTGTTGTCTTCCGGACCGCTAAAAACGCTCTCTTACATTGCGTATCGGCAGCCCGTTTCCCAGAAGCGCGTGATTGACGTGCGTGGGCAGCATGCCTATGGCCATGTAAAGTTGCTGAAGGATATGGGACTGATAGTGTGTGAAAGAAGCGGACGATCAATGGCTTTGAAGACAACGGACTACTTCGCTGACTACTTCGGGTTAACCCACGACATCACTGCAATGAAGAGAGACCTTAAACGGATCTTCGGCGAGGCGTTAAAAGACGAGCAACAACAGCAATGAGAGTATTTTCTTTCCAAATTGACATATTGGCTTAGGAAGATCAGGCTGAAACGGATATGTTTATATGGAAATTTACTGTTTTAGTGACTGCTCGAATTAGATATTCGTAGGGAAATGTGGAATATGTCTGTTTGGCATGGTACTTTACGTAAAAGAAAACTCACAGGCGGCAAAAAAAGAGCTTACCGCGTCAAGAAAAAGTACGAGGAGGGCGGCTACCCAGCTGAAACAATCCTCGGGGAGCCAAAAAGGAAAACCACCCGAGGCTTCGGCGGCAACACTAAAGTTAAGGCCTTAAGTGACAAGTTCGCTTCAGTAACTGACCCTAAAACGGGCAAAACACAGAAAACAGAAATCACCCGAGTCGTCCGTAACGGCGCGAACGTCGATTACAACCGCAGAGGCGTAATTACAAAAGGTGCAGAAATCGAAACGGCGTTAGGCTTAGCACGAGTCACCAGTCGCCCAGGCAACGATGGCGTTATAAACGCGGTTCTGATGGGCAAAGAGAAAAGCTGAATTTTCTAGTGTGGTTTTGCAGGTGCGCTTTGCGCGCTTTTGATCTTAATTAGCTGTTTGGCTATTTTCTGAATTATCTTTTCTTTCGTTTCCCTCTTCTCGACAAGCAGCATTCCCGTTTTGGACCAAGGAGTCTTGGGAAAGTGGGCTTCAGGGTTGAGCTCGTTTTTTAAGCCCAACTTGTCGGCGGCTTCTTTGACTTCGATTATTCTGGGTGACTGAACCGCTAAAGTTTTTGGAACTCGGCGTCCTTCCTTGCGCGTTTTAGCCGCGTCAAAGTAAACTGGCCAAATTATTGCCTTGTCAAGTTTTCTCATGCTGATTCAACTCTCTTACTTGTGAGCGTAATAAGTAACCATTTTCTGGTTTACTTCGTCTATGCGTGTGAACCCGAAACGTTCAAACTGTATTATAACGTCTGGGTTTAACTTTTTGCAGGCGCTCTCGGCAAACCCCTCGGTAACTTTCGCGTCGGGCATGACGACTTGGCACTGGAACTCGGTTCCTTTGAGTACCCACTGGATAGGCTGAGCTTTAATTTTCCTCGCTTCCTCGTAGCTTTCGCTTGCAAACGTCGCTGTTATCAAGTTAGCTGTCTTGT
>Ga0187781_10001545_pt1 | contig 17391 bp, 17 predicted proteins | sample 0715_SJ02_MP02_2_FD_132447 | JGI IMG/M metagenome (GOLD analysis project Ga0187781, IMG submission 132447) | Tropical peat soil microbial communities from peatlands in Department of Meta, Colombia - 0715_SJ02_MP02_20_MG | ecosystem: Environmental > Terrestrial > Soil > Wetlands > Peat | place... | reverse complement strand
TCTCCAGCACTGGTGCGACTGTTAGCTGGCCTCGATGTGTATTCCCAATCTGTACCACATGTTGGCCTTGCCGGTCGGACGGATCATGTGGTCTGGCAGTATGCGCTCGACCATGACTTCGCGGTGGTAACGACGAACGCGCGGGACTTCATCGAACTTCTCGACGCGCCTGTTCATCCGGGATTGATCGTCTTGCGCGAAAGTGGTCCTTTCGATATGAGCGAAGACAATATCCCGAATCAGATTGTTTTGCCGTGGATGAGCTTTGGCTCAGACTATTGGCCCGAAGGAATCGACGGTGTCTTCTTGAAATTCGGCTCACATCCGCGCGCCTTTGGAAACTTTGCCCGCGTCTATGCGCGCTACGTGCGCGACGAAAAACTCATGACCGTGGCGGAAGCCGTCCGTAAGATGACTTCTCTGCCGGCGTCGAATCTCGGCATCGCCCGGCGGGGCCAGCTGGAGCCCGGGTACTTCGCCGACATCGCAGTGTTCGATCCGGCCACGATCCAGGATCACTCTACATTTGAGAATCCGCGCCAATTGGCGACTGGTGTCTCGGAGGTCTTTGTCAACGGCGTCGAGGTGGTCCACAAGGGTGTGCACACCGGCGCGAAACCGGGCCGTGTCGTCAAACGGGACCGCAGCTAGGCGGGCCGCAACTTGGAATATAGTGCGGCGTCACACCGATAGTCATCGAAGATGGCAAGCAGGAATACCCCATCCTAAAAGCTAACGGGCCATTCGGAATTCAGTGGTACGCAACGACAGTTTCTTGTTTACCGGCTTAACCGACGAACCGTCCGGATTCATCGGAAGAGCTGGAGTGATGCATGTCTCTCGCGGTACGACCGCTTCAAGGTACTCCTGCGGGTAAGGACAGGAGACTAATGCTTCTGGGCAAACTTCGTGCCGAAGAAATCTCCTTTATTCCACTCGGGCGGCTGGTTCTGCTGGGCGAGTTCGTAACCCACAAGAAAATTCAAGCCCGCCGCCTTCGCGCCTGACTCGTAGTTAAAGGGCTGGTCCATATTGTCGAGAGGAGTGTGATAGCGGGTGATCAGCCACTTTTTCTGGAGCTCAAAAGCGTCGATTGTGGGGTCCGAGCTGGTGATCCCACTCGACATAATCACGGCTGGAATGCCTTGGAGCACGAAGGAATACTGGTCACTGCGAATGAAACCAACCTCTTCCGGCATGGGGTCTGGAATAAGAACGTAACCGATCTCGCGGGCGGCTGATTCCGCAACCCTATCGATATTGGAGTGCTCAGCTCCCATGGCGATAACATCTTTCATGGAAAAGCGCAGTCCAGGGGCGCCGTCGATGTTCAGATTGGCGACGATCTTGTTCAGCGGAACTGTAGGGGTATGAGCGAAGTAGCTCGATCCCAAGAGACCCATTTCTTCCCCGGTCACAAAAGCAAAGAGAACCGAGCGCCGAGGCGGTCGGGGAAGACTGGCGTACGCCCGCGCGATCTCGAGAAGAGTGGCAACACCGGAGGCATTGTCAAACGCGCCATGGCAGACGTTGTCGCCGTCGATTGGCGGGCAAATGCCCAGATGGTCCACGTGCGCAGTGTAGACGACGTACTGATCGCGAAGCGCCGGATCGGAGCCTGCGAGCTCACCAATGATATTGGGGCTTTCATAGGTGGTCTCGGTGCTCACCGTGTGCATCCGCGCGCTCCATGCCAGAGGGAAAGCCTGGGGCTTGCTCGAGCGTGCGGCTACGAACGCCTCTGCCAAGGTCTTCGGCCCGTTAGCGAACAACAGTGCGGCTCCGGTTTCGCTGAATTGGGCTACACCTCCATCCGGAAAAGGATCGTGTGGTATCCCGGCTTTGTCGAGCCAATTGGTGCAACCCATTCGGAACTGCGGAACGTCCCAATCCCAGGGCAATTCCTTCCAATCCTCCGGGAGCAGGGTGGTGACAATGGCGATCGCGCCATGCGCCAGGGCATTTTTCGTCTTGACGGCGTCATCGGAGTAATAGGCGCGCACCGTTGACGGGAAACGTGACGGAGCACCGTAAAGCGTGAGAACGATTTTCCCGCGAACATCGATTCCCGCAAAATCATCGTAATTCGCTTCGGGCGCGGTCACACCGAACCCCACGAAGACAATAGGAGCTTCGAGTTTGTTCTCGGCATGAGTTACGTCGCCCATGAGGACATAATCCTTGCCGTCAATTAGCTTTTGCTCTTTTTGATTGGACCCTGGGTCGTTGGTGACCAGCAGCAACGAACTCTTCGAAGAGTCGAGCACGGCTTTGCGGAGCGGGACTGGTTGGAACCACGTGCCGTTCAGGCCCCCTCGACGCAGTCCCATCGACTCGAGTTCTGTGGCGACATAGCGAGCGGCGATCTGATAACCGGGAGAGTCGGGAGCGCGGCCTTCCAATAGGCTATCGGAGAGGAACCGCATGTGCGCAGCGATCGCTTCGGGACGGATCGCTTTGATGGCCGCATCGGCTGCGGATCGATCGGCGGGGCTGAGCTCTTGCGCGCTCGACGAAGCGCAGAATGATGTCGCCAAGAACACCGTAAAGAAAAAGATTCGCATCGGTGATTTCCTTTTCTTCGGTCTGACGCTCGCGAGATTCTACACCCCGCGCTCTCGTTCTAAGGCGGGCCACGCTACTCAGTTTGCCAACGCCCGATAGGTGAGAACCTCGCAGACTATCCGAAGTTCCGCTATAGGAAGTTTGTGGAGAAGATTTTTCGGGGCCCTGGCTTGGACGGGCTACATGGCGATAGACTGCTGTGTCTGTGAAGGACAAATGCTCGCGAAGCGGAGGAATCAATTATGAGATCGCAGCAGCGGATCGTTAGGGGATTGGTTTTCCTAGTCGTAAGCGCGGGTGCTGCACTTGGGCAGAGAAGCGGAAAGGAAACGGATGCCATCTTGGCTGCTGACGCTGCGTGGATGAAGGTGTACTCGGCGAAAGACCTAGAGAAATCCGTTGCCTTCTTCGACAGTGAAGGCACCATGCTGCCACCTAACGCGCCGATTGCAACCGGGAAGGACGCGCTTACGAAATTGATTGGAGCCGCGTTCGCAATTCCCGATTACACGCTCTCATGGCACGCAAACAAAGTCGGGGTTGCCCGCTCCGGCGAACTTGGTTATACAAGCGGCACATACGACTTCAGTTTCAAAGACCCATCTGGAAAAACCGTCTCCGATAAGGGGAAATGTCTAACCGTTTGGAAGAAACAGGCTGATGGCTCGTGGAAGGTGCTGTCCGATATGTTTAACTCCGACCTGCCACCAACCCCAACTGTGCCTTCTGCCTAGCCCGTTTCCGCGTCCGAGCAGTCTGACGCGTTCGCAGCAAAAATGCGCTTGCCTTACCAAATGCGCACGCGGTCAGCCGGGGCGAGGTAGAGCTTGTCGCCGGGCTTCACATCGAATGCTGCGTACCACGCGTCGAGGTTGCGCACCGTGACCGGCCGGAACTGGTCGGGGGAGTGGTCGTCGGTCATTATTTGCTGGCGGAGAGAAGCCTCAGTCGACTTTGATGCCCGGGATTGTGCGACGCCAAGGAAGAACTGCTGGTCGCCTGTGAACCCATTCACGATGGGAGGGGTCTTGCCCGCGAGGGAGGTGCGGTACGCATCGTAGGCAGCGGAAATACCGCCGAGGTCGGCGATGTTCTCATCGAGCGTCTGCTTACCATGCACAGCAAGGTCGGGAAAGGGTCTGTAGGTGTCGTATTGCGCGGCGAGTCTGGCGGCGGCCGCGTTGAAATGCGTCAGGTCGGCGGGTTTCCACCAATTTCGCATACGCCCTGTGGGATCGAACGCGCTGCCTTCCGTGTCAAAGGTATGGCTGATTTCGTGCCCAATGGTAAAGCCGATGTAGCCGTAGTTCACGGCGGCGGTTGCCTGCGGGTCGAACTTTGGCGGTTGGAGATATGCTGCGGGAAAGTTGAGCGCGTTTTGCAGGGGCAATTCGGTAGCATCGACTGTCTGCGGCTCCTCGCCCCACTCTCTGCGATCCACGGGATAACCAAGACGGGCGACTAAGCGGTGGTAATCAAACAGGCCGCCGCGCCAGAGGTTGCCGAAGATGTCGTCGGCCTTGACGTCGTAGGAAGAGTAATCGCGCCAAGTCTCCGGGTAACCGATCCCCACATACAATGTGTCGAGCTTGGCTTTGGCTTCAGCCTTGGTCGCAGAGTCCATCCATGAGAGGGCATCAATACGCCGCCGAAAGGCGGCGATGATGTTCGCGACCATGACTTCCACCTGCGCCTTGGTTTCGGGTGAAAAGTAGCGGTGGGCATACATTTGTCCAAGGGCGTTGCACGTGGACGAAGTAGCGCATGTCATTAATTACGATGTACCGAAAATGGCCGAGGACTTTATCCACCGGGTCGGCAGGACAGGCAGAGCCGGGCTCCAAGGACGCGCTTCGACGTTGGCGGCAGGAGCCGAGGTTCTCGAACTGCGTCAGATCGAACGCACTCTGAAACTGAAGATGGAACGCCTGAAGGCAGACAGTGCGACGACCGGGCCATCGCGGCGAATGATTCAAAATACGCTAGCCTCGCGGACTTTGACTGCTTTGTCCGGAGAGGTATCTGTGTAGTGTCCAAAGTCGGTTCATTGCGCAGAACTATTTATCGTTCCGACGCGAGTCGGCCGCAGATGAGCCTTCTCTGCGGACCTTTTTTCGCGCGCGCTTCCGCGCCAAGGCACTTTTCACCCGACGTTTCTCGCCCGGCTTTAAGTAGTAGGAATGACGCTTCACCTCTTTGATAATGTCTTCGGACTGAACCTTACGTTTGAACCTACGGAGGGCATTCTCCAAGGATTCGCCCTCTTGCAATCGGATTTCTGCCATGCTCCCCTCCTTCAAATAATTACCGCGATGCTAGTCTTTTGAAACTTACATCTTGTGTGCTCCACTTGGTTATCAGGACATTCGCCTTCACGAGCCTGCAAAACCGAAGTTACTTTTCGAGGTGATCACCCTGGGTGGACTGCTCAGCATTGTCCTCGTCTCCCGCGCCGAGATTGAAGAGCGCCGCCTGCTCTGCGGCATGTTTGCGCAGTTCAGCCATCTCATCGATAGTGCCGGCAAGAGTCTCCTCTTGCTTTCGCTGATTCCTGCGCTCCGCTTTGTCCCGTTGTCTCTGTTGCCGTGTGTGTTCCTTCTGGCGTTTTGTGAATGTCGATCGCCCTGTTGGCATACGTATCCCCCTGAATCACTTGATTCATTCCGACAGGCATTTCCCCGCCTGACCGGATGTACCTTGTGCATTCGAAAAAAGCTACCAGCGTGGTTCGCGCGGTTGCCGTGGATGGCCGCGATAGTCGTCACGCCCACGGCCGCCTCCACCCCCAAAACGATGCCCGCCGCCCCGAGGACGTTCTGCCTTAGGTTTGGCCTCGTTGATGGTCAACGTACGTCCGCCTAGATCTGTCCCATTGAGCGATGCGATAGCTTTGTCGGCTTCACTGGCATTGGTCATTTCCACGAACCCGAATCCACGAGAGCGCCCGGTATCCCGGTCGGTTACGAGCGTGATCTTTTCCACTGCACCGTGCGCTTCGAAGAGGTTTCGTAACTCGGCTTCGGTTGTGCTGTGAGGCAGATTCCCAACATAAAGGTTCTTCATCGCAATTCCTCTTTCAGTAAATCGTCTAGGCTGGTCGCTTTCGTATTTGGTTTCGCTGGCCGTCCTTCTAAATCTCGAGGCGGAGGCGGCAGTGCGCGCATCGCTTGTGTGCGAGCGATGGACGCGGAACGGACCGCGGATATTCGCCGCGAAGCTTCCAGGATGCCCCACCGCTCAGTCGCATCTCCAAGATCGGTAGCAACAATGCTTTTCGTGCCGATGGTGGCCTGTCCGTCCCCGTTCTCCGCCACCAATTCTTCCTTCGGTGAATCCGCGAGGTATTCTGGCTGGCCAACCAGGAAAGCCAACCGCTGCGGGGGAGTCGCGCCTCTAACGTCATTACAAAACTTGTCGCGTTGGTCCCGTCCCTTTTCCATACTGATCAACACGAGGTCGTACAGGGCGGGTCTCCACCATATGCGGGCTTCTACGATGTCAGCGGCGCCATCGACGTCGATCCCGAGCTTTCGCAGGACTTCAGCGCGCAAATCGCGCTTCGCGTGCGACGTATCGATCAACAGCACTCGCTTCTTTTTGACTGCATCGGGAATTGGGGCGGAGACCGGTAACGAGAGCAGCGGAGCGTTCATGCCGACACCGATCGCGGCTGCGCACGGACTGCACCGTGTCCTGATGTGCGTGCCGTTGCTGCGCGCTGCAGCAGCTCTTGGGTGCGCTTCCGTCGAGCGATCTTCTGTTTTCGCTCCCTGTTAAATCTGGACTTGTCGCCGTTTCGAGCGGACATGGTGAACTCCTGACATGAAGAGGGTTAGCCAGCTTTGGATCTGCACGATCGACGGGCGATCGCGCAAACCCGTTTGAATAAAAGGTGAAATGCCGCGGACAGAAACGACGAACGTAAGGATACGCCTCCCGATCTCTCAATCGCGAAGGGCGCAAGATGTTAGGCGTGTCTTCGAGGTTAAGCACTAACAGTATATCGCGTTTCGAATCGTGTCGCGTAAGCAGCGTCGGAGCGCGGTGGATTTCAGACTGCGACTCGCTCTTAGGGTTGTTGCTCCTTCATCTTTGCGATTGGCTGTGGCATGATGAAGCCGATGGTGCAGGTCAAACCAACGTCGGAAGAGTTGCGCGCCGAAGTCGACAAGTTACGTTCGACGGCCACCCACCTGATCGAGCAAGCTTCTCGCCTCATGGAGAAGTGCGCTGAACTGGAAGATCTAATATCTCGCGGAACATCAAAAGCCACGAAATCATGACGATTTCACGGACCGCGCATCGATCCCATGCTTGCGAGTTGTGCGTCTGGCGCGTAGGATAACGCTTGCGTTAGACCGAATCGGTCGTGAGCAGCTCTCGCCCAACAAGCCAGTAACCTGCCTTAAGTACCTCCGAATCTCTCCAGCGTAAATCAACTAAAAGGAACACGAGTATCAATATGGCAGAACAAGGAACAGTAAAGTGGTTCAACGACGCCAAAGGCTACGGCTTCATCAGCCGCCAGAGTGGCGAAGACGTTTTTGTGCACTTCTCGGCAATCCAAGCGGGCGGGTTCAAAAGCCTTCAGGAAGGACAAACCGTGCAGTTCGACGTGACCAAGGGCCCCAAGGGTTGGCAGGCTGAAAACGTACAGCCTCTCTGAATGCGCGTCTTTCCGAAAGGCGATCTAGATCAAGGTCGCCTTTTGAACTTCCGCGTCAGATCCTGATTACGAGATTTCGCGAAAATCGTCCGATGAACGTGAACGAAGCTCGCCCGAAGCTTCATCGAAATCCGATGCGCGATTCGGATCGCAGAGATCATCGGCGGCACGGGATGTGAATTGCGAACTCGTCAACTACCCCTCGATCGTTTCTCTGCACGCAAGGAAATGGGTTCCCTCTGACACGCGACGACCTCACATCTTCCTGCGCGATCATCCGCTATAACAGTCGGACCTACCGGTCCGGCGGAGTGGTTGCTGTTGTCAGTGGCAGACACAACGCAGAGTCAGAATTGAAGAAGTTTGAGGATTCTCAAGACTCCTCCGATCGCCATGAGGGCTGGCGGTACCTCATCGATAAAACGAACCTTAAAGCTGGAACAGACCCGGCTGAAGCTACACGGCATCGCCAAGCCGAACTCGAAGCGCGAGAATCGAAGGCTCTGAAGGAAACCAAGACTCCCATATTCCCTTCGCGCGATCCTCGCAGATGAGTCGTTCGTCGGCAACCTCGAAATGTCGTTCAGAACCGCTCTTTGAATATGAGACCTAGCTTGAGCTGGGTAGGCACATGGATGTTTGCCTGTTCCCGTTCGCTGGCTGTTAGCACCCTGCCTTAGCCAGGCGCTCAGCAACGATACCGTAGACGGATGGGTTAAATACCAGCCCGAGATGCGTTCCGGAGACTGAGAAGTCGGATTCGGCGCGGTCTGTCTTGCAATATCGCCAGTCAACGACTCCGTCGCCCTCGCTGTACACAGCGGTTTCTGCTACCGACGCAGGCATCGCGTGCCGCAATGAATTCAGGAAATCGCAAGTGCAGTGCCCGGTGTAGCAGTACGGAAGCACGCCGCTGCCATGTTTTGCACGGATACGGCGTCGCACCATCTCAGCCGCATGCAAAATGCTGCTGTGGGCCACTGTACCGCGAAACGGCGAACCCAAGGTGATAACCGAAGCGACATCCGATGGTCGCTGCGCGGCTATCGCACGAGCGATAATCCCACCCAGACTGTGGCCGACCAGATGGACTTTGCGCCCCGATTTGGCCAGAGCCTTCTCGATGGTCGCGTTCAGCTGCTGTTTGATCAGGAGATTCGGGCACTCGGTGTTGAAACCTATGCCGGAAAAGAATGGTTTGTATCCAATTCTCCAGAGCCATTGATGCAAGGGTGTCAAATAAACATCGGGGCAAAGGAAAGCAGGTAGGAGAATCACTGCGGAACCGTCGCCGTGCGGTATTCCCAGACCGTAATATAAGGGCGCGGCGTGCAGCAGAACCAACTCGGCCGCAAACAGTACCTCGCCCAAAATAGGAACGTTAGCTTCTTGATACTCCTGAGTGCGGACAGGCGAACCGCCATCCCTAGATACAGCGTGGGTTCTTCTCATTAGACAGTTGCCCTACTGTACGGGAGAAACCGATCTTTCACAATGATGGTTTTTCCCAAGTGTCCCCCACGTAAACCTCAGATCGGACGTTGACAAGCAGATGTGTACGGATCACGATTCAAAAAAGGTCCGAGTTAATGGCGCTCACTGTAAAGCCCGTCCGAATGAACCCCAAGACCTTGGAAGCGTTTGATGCTTACATTCACAAAGCCGAAACGGAGATGGAGCAGAGTTTGCACGGGAGTGCGTCATTCCTCTGGTCGCAGCAAGCACCTGAGCGAGCTCAGGTCGTCGATCAGGGGCAAGTGGTGGCGCAATTTTGGTCTGGCGAAGGACCGGTCAACCTGCCGAATGGCTTAGTCCACGACTGGATCGCGGCCGCGTTCATTCCTGACTCGAATATCCAAGAAATACTTGCAGTGATCCAGGACTACGATAACCACAAGAACACCTACAAACCTGAGGTGATCGATTCGAAACTCATCAGCCGTGACGGTAATGATTTCAAGGTCTATCTGCGGCTTCTAAAAAAGAAAATCATTACTGTTGTCCTCGATACCGATCATGAGGTTCATTATTGCCCCGTAGATCAAACACGCTGGGTGTGCCGCTCGTACACAACCAAGATTGCAGAAGTGGAAAATGCCGGGAACCCGGACGAGCGAGTCTTGCAACCTGATGCCGGCTATGGATTCCTATGGCGCCTGTATTCCTATTGGCGATTCGAGGAGCGTAATGCCGGTGTAGTCGTCGAATGCCGAGCCATTTCACTGACGCGTGACCTGCCATTTGGATTGGGATGGGCTATTGAACCAATCATCGAAAAACTCCCGAAGGAATCTCTCATCAACACCCTCGAAGCTACACGCCAAGCGCTGCACGCTTAGGCAGGATAGTTCCTGTCGCGGAATGAAAGCTTGTTTGGATGTGCGCATAGCTCCCTTATTCGCGCACGTCGTCGAAGAAGGACTTCAGTTCACCGCATCGCGACGGATGGCGCAGCTTGCGCAGAGCCTTGGCTTCGATTTGGCGAATACGTTCGCGCGTAACCGAAAACGCTCGACCGACCTCCTCCAGTGTGTGCTCCGAGCCATCCTCGATACCAAACCGCATACGTATGATTTTTTCTTCCCTCGGACTGAGGGTACGCAGCACCTGAGCAGTCCGCTCTTGCACGTTCGCGCTCATGGCCGCCTCAGCGGGCGAAATCTGTGTCCGGTCCTCTATGAGGTCGCTGAGGTGGGAGTCCGCCTCCTCGCCAATAGGCGTTTCTAATGAGATCGGCACCCGCATGATCTTGCGCACCTTGCGCACCTTTGCCTCGGGGATATCCATTTGCCGGGCAATCTCTGCCGAGGTAGGTTCGCGGCCAAGCGTCTGGACCAGTTGCCGCGTGGTGCGAACCAGCTTGTTGACAATTTCGATCATGTGCACCGGGAGGCGGATCGTGCGCGCTTGATCGGCAATGGCTCGGCTCACTGCCTGTCGAATCCACCACGTGGCGTAGGTGGAAAATTTGTAGCCGCGACGGTAATCGAACTTGTCCACTGCTTTCATGAGGCCGACGTTGCCCTCCTGGATCAGGTCGAGGAACTGAAGCCCGCGATTGCCATACTTCTTAGCGATGGACACGACGAGGCGCAGATTCGCCTCGACAAGCTCGTGCTTTGCCTGCTCCGCCTCCATCTCACCTTTGATGATTCGACGCTGCACGCGCTGCAACGCCTCGAACGTCATGCCAGCATCGTTTTCCAGTCGCCTCAGGTCGGCGCGATGCTGTCGGCGTCTGGCACGGTAGTTTGTCTTTAGTTCCTCGGTGCGTGTGCTCGTAATCTTCTTTTCGAGGTCACTGATCTGGCGATCTAGTGAGCGCATGATTTCGGCGGTTTTGTTTACCCGGTCGGCAAGGCACTTGCGCTCCGAAGTGGTAAGACCTAGGTTGCGAATGATGAGCGAAGTGCGAACAAGCTCGCGACTCAGTCGACGCCGGCAGTGACGGTATTCGCGTGCCTTCTTATCGGCCGGGACGATCGCCAGATGTCCTGCCAACCGTTGAGCTGCTTTATAGTGCTTTTGCACCCGATCGATACCGCACGCAACCTCTTTGATACGGTCCTGCAGAATCTCTTCGCTGAGTTCTTCCTCGTTGAAGACGACCATTTCTTTAATGGACCGCCGCCCGCGTTTCAAATCCACGCCCATCGCCAAAACCTCCCGGATCACAATGGGTGAGCGTGAGAGCGCTTTCAGCGTGGAGAGTTGTCCGCGCTCGATGCGCTTGGCAAGGTCTACTTCTCCTTCGCGGGTGAGCAGAGGCGAGGCACCCATCTCGCGTAGGTAAACCCGCACTGGATCGCTGTCCGACTCCTGGGAACTAGGCGAAGGGTTGAGGTCGATGTCCTCTGTCGTCTCCTCGAGCCTTTGCTGCAGAGCCGCATGAGACAGCAAACCCTCCCCTTCCACCACGTCAAGCCCCTGGGTCCGGATGGTGGTGAGCAAATCGTCTATGTCTTGCTCGGAATTTACGTTGTGTGGAATAGCGTCATTCACGACGTTGTCCCTTCATGGCCTTTCGTAAGTGCGTCCCCGGGTAGAAAAGGCCGTTGTCATCTTGAATGGTACAGCGGAGGGCAAGGAACTGAGACTAAGTGATCCTAGCACGTCGTCCGATAAACGGAGTCGGCTTGAATACTAGCCTCTGGCCGATGAAAATAGCCCCATGTCGTTATTTTCATTTATGATTTGCTTTGAAAATGGCGTGTACGGCTGTTTTCGAGGCTGAAACTAATTTGTTTCTGTAAGGGGAAAACTGTGGGATACTCGGCCTCTGATCGGCTCAACCGTGGTAAGAACGCGAAAAGATTTTCGTACAATAAACGTACAATGGAATCGGCAATGGTGCCTTTTTTGGCTCTTTGGCCATACGAAGAATCAATAACTTACGTGCTGTCAACACGCTGAATAGTTCGACTCCCGCCGCCTCCACCAGCATCTCTCTTATTATCAATATCTTAGCAGCAAACTACAACGGTTCCTTTCCGCCTCTCTCAACTTCCTTGAGATCAGCCATTTCTGCTGACGTCTTTTTGTTTCGTACAATACAGAGCCTTCTCGCGAGCCGTAACTGGATTGAGATCGACGTCCGGCCAATCGACATTTCCTGCAGCTTGCCCGAGGCGGAACTGTTGCCCTACCTGGAACGCCTCGGTCCCGTCGGACGAGCGCTGAAGAAGGTAGATGACAATACGCGCACCCAAATCATCGAAGCTGTCCGTCCAGCGTTCGCGCCCTACATACACGGGGCGGAAGTCCGCTTTACCGCCGCCTGCTGGATGGTCCAGGCTTGTGCACCACGGGGCACGCGGGTGTAAGCACTGCCTGTGTGAGCGAAGGATCAGTTGGTCCGGGACGGGAAGCGAGTGTACAGTCCAACCCACAACCCAACCCCACGAAAGATGATGTCTTGTACGACTTGCCGGTATTCTGGCAGTCCCGGTGTTGTTGTAAGTTCTTCTAAAAAACCGATTCACGCAGCGCTTTCACCACAACGCACGAGTTATCGCAACGCGACCCTGACGTCCAGAAATCCGCCGCAACAATCCTACAGAGGGCATGCAGGGCGCCCGCGTCGCTTTCTTGGGGGGGTATCAGAGTGAGACCCGAAAAGTCTTGGTAGGAGTGGTGGAACAGGCGCGCTCACAGGTCAATGATCTCTAAATCTGGCACACATTTGGCACGCAGACATCCCGAAAACGCCAGGGAAATAAGCGACTCTCGAGTGAGTCGTAGTCAGTCACCCACGGGTGGAAGAATCGGCGGTTGGGGCCCGCTGGGCCTGATGCCGAATGCGGGCCTTCCCCCCAATCTCAGCCGATTATTTGCCGATCATGCGCCTCAAGTTTTGGGTAGACGACCCACCGCTATAATAAATGAGGCCAGTTCTTGGGGGCAGGTCGGGTTCGAGGCGAATCCGACGCCATTTGGGATCATCAAAACGACATGAAGAACCCTTATCGGCATCCGCTGGAAGCAATTCTTGAGAATCGTATTGCCATCATCGATGGAGCGATGGGCACGACCATCCGCACGTATGGGATGAAGGAAGCCGACATCCGCGGACAGCGCTTCAAGGAGGCGGCGAAAAGCCTCCTCAACAATGGCGATCTGTTCACGCTGACCAAGCCGGAAATGATTGGTGATATTCATCGCCGGTTTCTGGAAGCGGGAGCGGACATCATTGAGACGAATACATTCGGCGCAACCACCATCGCACAGAGCGAATTTTTCGTAGACGATCCTCGGGAGCACGGTGGCCGCAAGAATCCCGAGTTTTACCAGAAGGTCATTGACGATTCCTTTCTGAATGGACTGGCATGGGACATCAACGAGCAATCGGCGCGACAATGCCGTGAATGGGCCGATCGAGTCGGAACCGCGACCTCGCGGCAACGCTTCGTGGCGGGATCGATCGGACCGCTCACTGTCTCTCTCTCCAATTCGCCCGATGCAGACGATCCAGGATTTCGAGTGGTCACCTTCGATCAGGTCAAAGCTGCTTACGCGCATCAGGTGCGTGCGCTCATCGCCGGTGGCGTGGATACATTACTGGTCGAAACTGTCTTCGATTCGCTCAACGCGAAGGCTGCCATTGTGGCGATCCGCGAAGTCCTTGACGAACTGGGCAAAGAACTGCCCCTGATGATTTCGGCAGCTGTCGGTCGCGGCGGCGAAACCATGATCTCTGCGCAGACGCCCGAGGCATTCTGGAACGCCGTGCGGCACGCGAACCCGTTGTCGGTGGGCCTCAATTGCTCTCTTGGCCCTGACCTCATGTACCCATTCCTAGAGGAACTTTCCGAGAAGGCTGACGTTGCGATCTCTTGCTATCCCAATGCGGGCCTACCGAATCCTCTCGCGGCAACTGGCTTCGATCTAGGACCACAGGACATGGCACGTTATCTCTCCGACTTTGCAAAGGGCGGACTGATCAATATCGCGGGGGGCTGCTGCGGGAATACTCCCGAACATATCGCGGTCATCGCAAAAGCACTCGAAGGTCAGCCTCCCCGGAAGTTCAAACCGCAGACCGAAGGATCCGACGCGCGTCAGACCGAGATTGCGAGTCGAGCGTGAGCGCGTCGGAGAGTACTGCCGCTGAGCCGTCTCAGTTCAGACCTCTTCGGCTGTCAGGCTCGCAGCCATTCACCCAACAACACGGCGTCTTCATCATGATCGGGGAGCGAACCAATGTGGCCGGTTCGCCGAAGTTTGCCCGGTTGGTCAAAGAGGGGAAATACGAAGAAGCTGTAAGCGTCGCGCGGCAACAGGTCGAAAACGGAGCGAACGTGCTCGATGTCTGCATGGATGAGGGCATGATCGATGGCGTCGCTGCGATGACGCGCTTTTTGCAGCTGCTTGGGAGCGAACCAGAGGTGGCGAAGGTGCCCGTCATGGTGGACTCCTCGAAATGGGAGGTCATTGAAGCAGGGCTGAAGTGTCTGCAGGGGAAAGGCATCGTCAATTCAATTTCACTGAAAGAAGGCGAGGAACGGTTTCGCCAACATGCGGCGACAATTCTCAAATACGGAGCCGCCGCAGTCGTGATGGCCTTCGATGAGCAGGGCCAGGCCGCGAATTACGAAGACAAGATCCGCGTTTGCGAACGCGCCTACCGAATACTTGTCCATCAGGTCGGATTTCCGCCAGAAGACATCATCTTCGACCCGAACATCCTCACCGTCGCCACGGGCATGGAGGAACATGACAATTACGCCGTCGATTACATCAATGCCACGCGTTGGATCAAGGCCAACCTGTCATACGCGAAAGTAAGCGGCGGCGTGTCCAACATCTCTTTCAGTTTTCGCGGCAACAACGTGGTTCGCGAAGCAATTCACTCGTCCTTTCTTTATCACGCCATCGGTGCCGGCATGGACATGGGCATTGTGAATGCCGGAATGCTCGAAGTTTATGAAGAGATTGAACCCGAACTGAAAGAACTGGTCGAAGATGTTCTGCTGAACCGACGCCCGGATGCCACCGAGCGACTCGTCGAGTACGGCGAAAAGCTGAAGGGGGCGAGCAAGGCCGCGACCGAAAAGAAAACTGAAGAGTGGCGAAACGGCACGGTGGAGGAACGGCTCGCGCACGCGCTGGTCAAGGGAATCGATACCCACATCGAGGCCGATGCCGAGGAGGCCCGCGTCAAATTAGGCCGCCCGCTGGCGGTTATCGAAGGGCCATTGATGGCCGGCATGGGCATCGTGGGTGATCTTTTCGGGGCGGGCAAGATGTTCTTGCCCCAGGTGGTCAAGTCAGCGCGAGTCATGAAGAAAGCTGTGGCGCACCTGACCCCCTACATGGAAGCAGAAAAAAAAGCCAAGGCCGCAGCCGGTGAAGCGTTCCAGTCACAAGGAAAAATCATACTCGCGACGGTCAAAGGAGATGTTCACGATATCGGCAAGAACATCGTTGGAGTGGTTTTGGCCTGCAATAACTACGACGTGATCGACATGGGCGTAATGGTCCCGTGCGAAAAACTTCTAGAACGTGCTAAAGCGGAAAATGCCGATCTGATTGGACTCAGCGGGCTGATCACTCCTTCACTCGACGAGATGGTACATGTGGCCCGCGAGATGGAGCGCCAAGGGTTCAAAATGCCGCTGCTGATTGGCGGAGCTACGACGAGCCGGGCGCACACGGCCATCAAAATTGCGCCGCATTACAGCGAACCGGTGGTTCACGTCGTCGACGCCAGTCGCGCGGTGCCTGTCACTACAACTCTTCTTAGCGAAAAGGGAAGGGCAGCGTTCGTAGCGAAACACCGCGCTGAGTACGAGTCGCTTCGCAAGGCTCATGATGTGGCTCGGCAGACGGTCGTCTCTCTCGAGGTCGCCCGCTCGCGGCGGACTCCAATCGTGTGGCGTCGCGAAGATATACCCAAACCGAGTTTCACTGGCGTGCGCGTGCTCGACGACTTTCCGCTGGCGACCTTGCGCGAATTCATCGACTGGTCGCCGTTTTTCCACACTTGGGGATTGAAAGGAATCTATCCCCGAATTCTTCAGCACGAGGAACAAGGCCCGCAAGCACGTCAACTATTCAAAGAAGGCAATGTTCTTCTGGAAGTCATCATTAAACAGAAACTGATAACCGCGAAGGGAGTGTATGGACTGTTTCCGGCGAACGCGACGGGCGACGACGTCGAATTATACGCGGACTGCAAGCGCGATACAGTCTGCGAACGATTCCACTTCTTGCGCCAACAGGCCAATAGAGAAGGAAGCGAACCGTGCCGCTGTCTGGCCGACTTCATCGCGCCAAAGGAAACCGGGCTCCCGGATCACATTGGTGCGTTCGCAGTAACCAGCGGGATCGGTTTGAAGGAATTGTGCGACTCGTACCGGGCCAAGCACGACGATTTCAATGCGATCATGGCGGAGGCTCTCGCTGATCGTTTGGCGGAGGCTTTTGCAGAGTGCCTGCATAAGCGAATACGCGAGGAATGGGGTTACGGTTGTGGAGAAAACCTCAGCAACGCTGATCTGATTCAAGAAAAATACCGCGGCATCCGGCCGGCCGCAGGTTACCCGGCGTGTCCCGACCACACCGAAAAGGGCATTCTCTGGCGTCTGCTCGATGTCGAATCGAATACGGGAATTCAGATCACGGAGTCGTTTGCAATGTGGCCAGGATCGAGCGTGAGCGGTCTCTACTTCGCACACCCCGAGTCGCGATATTTCAGTCTCGGCAAGATTGACCGCGACCAGGTCGCCGACTACAGCGAGCGCAAAGGAATGAGCGTAGCCGAAGTTGAGCGCTGGCTGGGGCAGAACTTGAATTACGATCCTACGGAATAGCGAACACTACACATCAAAACCGTCAACGTCGTCTCCATGATCGAGATGATGGAGAAAAGGACCTTTCAGGCACGCAACCTCGCTCGCGCGGCAAAGATTGGCTTCGCTCGACCTTCTGCCCCGAAAGCCACGGTCTATGCCGAACTTGCTTCCAAGTAAGAGGTGTGGAGTGGAAGCTCGCGTTGAGTTTCATTCGAACGTGGGCGGCGACTCGGATGCCTTGAGATGTCACGATCGCGAGTCGCACCTCTCCTCATCGAGTCTTGAAAACACCGCAAGTTCTAGTGAGTGCGTTCAGTTGCGAGACAATCCGGACCACAGCTTGACCATCCGGGTCACGAACTGGATCCACTGGTACCAAATACGCCGTGCTCTCCCGCCGCGAAAGCACGTTACTAAACAGTCGTCCGCAATAAGAAAACGGGTCAAAGTCTCGGCTTCCGTCTGTCGCCTGATTTCATCAAGCGATACCTTGATTTACCTCATGGAAAATTGGCCGAGGCGGGCAAGGAGGTCTTGTCTTTATCGGACGACCACATCTTTGTCATTAAAAGCGTTCCATCGAATCGACCCCGTGGAAAGGATTTCCCCGAGGTGCTCGATTTCCACATACCCCACAATATATTGTGTTGACATGCGACGAGCCCCATCATATGCTGCACGAGTTGCTGGCGCGCCAAAAGGCGCTTAATTGGGAATCCGGTGAATATCCGGGGCTGCCCCGCCGGACACGCCCTTCCCGCTCTGTGTCGGGTACGTGTGTGGTTGACCAGCGTTCTCCTTGATCGACGGCCTTCCCTCCTCATTCTCCGCCAACGGTCTTTTGTCTTTGTTCGAATGATTCATCGG
>Ga0187781_10001543_pt1 | contig 17400 bp, 13 predicted proteins | sample 0715_SJ02_MP02_2_FD_132447 | JGI IMG/M metagenome (GOLD analysis project Ga0187781, IMG submission 132447) | Tropical peat soil microbial communities from peatlands in Department of Meta, Colombia - 0715_SJ02_MP02_20_MG | ecosystem: Environmental > Terrestrial > Soil > Wetlands > Peat | place... | reverse complement strand
TACTGCAACGCCCAACTCGCCGCGTTCTCCCGCGCGCTCGACGCGCTGACCGGACTCGGCGTCAAGGTCGCCGCGCTGTCCGTCGATGACGAGGAGACCTCCGCCGCGCTCGTCGCCAAGCACAAGCTGCGCTTCCCCGTCGGGCACAGCGCGGATGCCGGCAAGATCGCCGCGGCGACGGGCGCGTACGTCAACGACGAACCGCGCTATCTGCAATCGGCCGGCTTCATCCTGGCGCCGGACGGGACAGTGCGGGTCGCCGTGTACTCCAGCGACGCCATCGGGCGGCTCGTCGCCGACGACGTGGTCGGCTACATCCGGTACCTGACCGAGCATGCCGCCTGACATGGGGATGAGGTGAGCAAATGCTGCGCCATATTGCCCCGGCCGCACGACCACCACAAGGAGAACCAGCGCACGCCGCCTCCAGCACAAACGACAAGGCACGAGTGGGGGACGCCTTCCCGACGCTGGAACTCGCCGCGACCTTCGGTCAGCTGGTGACGGTCCCGGACCCCGCCGGGGACTACGTCCACCTTCAGCTCCCCGATCGGTGCGGACATCGGCTCGATGGTATTGAAGGGCTTCTCGCGGTCGTCGCGGCGCTGTTCGGGCTTGGCAGCTGGGCCTTCCATGACATGTACCAGTTCCCGTTCGGGCCGCAGCTCGTCGTGGTGCCCGGTCCTGACGGCACGGTCGAGCTCGAGCCAGACCCGGGAGCCATGATCGGCGGACCCGTCCGCGTAGCGCCCGGCGGCCCTGGCCAGGCCGTCCGCAGCGGGCCGTCTGGCGGGACAGGTACCCGGATTCCATGAATGCGTTCGCACAGCCCGTTCATCGGGGTAGGCCGGGACATGACCGAGTGTCTTGGTCATCGTGTCTGGACGGCCGCGGAGACCGCAGGTCGCGATCTCAGATGCCATGCGTCGTGATGGCTGTGCGGTTCAGGCTTTGCGGGTGCGCGGTTGGCTTATGGCCAGCCGACGCCGGCGGCCGGCGCTTGGGCGGTCAGCAGCTGGCCGGCTCGTGACGTGTCGGTCGTGCGCTCGGTGCCGCGCCATTGAGTGACCGCCATGAACAGGGTTGTCCTGTTCGTGCCGCCGAGTGCGCAGGAGAAGCAGCCGCGGTCCAGCTGGATCGTCTGCAGCACTTGACCTCCCTCGCGGACCCGCACGCACTGCTTGTTGGGGACGTCGGCGTACCAGATAGCTCCTTCGGCGTCGAGGCAGATGCCGTCCGGTACGCCGTCGCCGAGGTCGGCCCACACGCGCGCCTGGGACAGGCTGCCATCGGCGGCGATCTGGAATGCGGTCAGCTTCTGGTCGTAGGACTCGGCCACGATAAGCGTGGCGTTGTCGGGCGTGATGGCCATGCCGTTGGGGAATGCGATCCCGTCAGCCACCGGCCGGGCCGACCCGTCCGGTTTGAGCAGGGCGATTGTTCCAGGGACGAACGTGCCGCCGGGGAAGTCGAAGCCCTGGTTGCTGAGGTAGGCGTTCCCGCGCCCGTCCACGACGATTTCGTTCCAGGGATGTCCTGGCTCGGCCAGGCCGCTCAGGTCGGCGTGGGTCACCAGCGACCCGTCTGCCTCCTGGCGCAGCAGCCGCCCGTCGCGCGCTGCGACCGCCAGCAGGCGGCCGTCGGGCAGCCAGTCGATGCCCATCGGAAAGGCCGGGAAATCAACCCGCGCCATCACCTGCGGCCTGCCCTCGGGATCAACGGCCATGACCTGCTGCGCGCCCCAGTCGGCCAGCCACAGGCGGTCCTGGTGCCAGCGCAGCGACTCACCAAAGGACAGGCCATCGAGTAGATGCTGGACCTCGGTCACCGCGCTCTCCCCTCGTCGCGGCCCCGCGGCCGCGGCGCTGGCGATCCCGGGCTGAGGCCCGGCGCCGCCCGCCCGGAGGTCCGAGCCCCAGACCTTCCGGGCGGGCCTGAATCATCACCCCAGGATCCGCTAGATGCTTCCCAGCGAAGGGGTCATCCTTAGACCGGTTTCCGGTCGGTTCACCGGCGCCCCCGTTGTTTCGTCTTTCCCCTCGGTTGAAACGGGGCCGGTGAACCCCCGGGCAACTGGGTGGCACGGCCCGCACAGGCTGTCACGCCCGCTTCGGTAAGCCGTCGCGCCCGATCCGCATACGAGCACCTTATGAAGCAGATGGTCTGCCGTCGAGGTCCAAGATAGCCTTGTTTGGCCATACCAAGCTGGTGGTAAACCAACACGATGGACCTGTTTCTCGACCCGGAAGCGGGCAAGCCGCTGACCGCGCAGCTGTACGAGCAGCTCCGCACCGCCATCACCAGGGGCCGCCTTCTGCCGGGGGATCAGCTCATCCCCAGCCGCCAGCTGGCAGGCGAGCTCGGCGTGTCCAGGCACACGGTGACGACCGTCTACGGCCGCCTGGTGGCCGAGGGCTACGCCGAGGGACACGCCGGCGGCGGCAGCGTAGTGGCATCTGCCTCTCCGGGGCCACCCGAGGGGGCGAGCCCGGCAGCCGCCCTTCGCCCGGGCCCCAGGTTCGCGGGCTGGTCTCCGTACTTCCGGCCGCCCCCATACGGCTGCCGGTTCGATCTGCGGCCGGGTCTTCCGGACCCCTCGACGTTCCCGGCCGCGCAGTGGAGCCGCCGGGTCGGCGCTGCGTCTGCCGCCGAACAGGCGTGGTACGGCGATCCGGCTGGGAAGATCAGGCTGCGGCGGGCCATCGCCGGCTGGGTGGCCCGGTCGCGATCGGTGACGGCCGATGAGAGCGCGGTCGTGGTCACCTGCGGCGCCCAGCATGCCATTGACCTGGTGGCCCGCGTCTTGCTCGAGCCCGGCGACTGCGTCGCGGTCGAAGACCCCGGGTACGTGCCGGCGGTGCGCCTGTTCGAGGCCCTCGGCGCGAGGGTCGTTAGCGTGCCCGTCGATGACCAGGGCCTGGTCGTGGATCTGCTGCCGCCCGAAGCGCGCATCGCTTACGTCACGCCATCGCATCAGTATCCACTCGGGATGACGATGTCGATGCCACGGCGCAGGGCGCTACTGCGCTGGGCCGAGCGCCACGACGCGGCGGTCATCGAAGATGACTACGACACCGAGTTCCGCTACGTCGACCGGCCGCTGGAACCCCTCCAGGCACTCGACGCGAAGGGGCGGGTGGTGTACGTAGGCTCGTTCTCCAAGACGTTCTCCCCATCGGTCCGCCTCGGCTTCGCCGTGGTGCCCCGGCCACTGGCCGAGCCGATCGCGGCGCTGAGGCAGCTCATCGACTGGCATCCGCCGATCGCGATGCAGACCGCGCTGGCCGGCTTCATCAACGATGGCCTGCTCGACAAGCACATCCGGCGCAGCAGGCGCATCTACGCCGAGCGCCACCACATCCTCAACGAGGCGCTCTCCGGATCGCTGGCCGGCCACCTCGCAGCCCGTGCCCCCAACGCCGGACTGCACGTGGCCGCCCTGCTTAGGGGAGAACTCTGCGAAAAGGACGTGCTGCAGGCCGCAGCCAGATACGGCATCGCCACATCCGGCCTGCACGACTGCTTCCGTACCGCCCCCGCACAACAAGGCCTGCTGATCGGATTCGGCGCAGTCAGCACCACCGGCCTGTCGGCAGCTCTGCGCACACTGGGCCGCATCCTTACCACCCAAGCCCTCAACCAGGCCAAATAACGCGATACGCGCCCAAACGACCGCTGGGATCCACAGCTGACAGTCACGCACATCGGCTACGCGCGGCTGGCGCGCTGGCGCCGGACCATCGGCAAGCAGCACACCAGGACCAGCGGGCGCCTGCGGGAAGCGAGCAGATTCTTGCCGCCCGGGGCAGGGAACCCCGGTGCCGGGACGAGCGTCTGAACCGCATGCGATGGATGCGCGAATCGGTCGCGGCGGCCTTGTCCGTCGCAGCGGTAGCGGCGGTGAGCGGCTGGGTTTGGGCTGCTGTAACCGGCGGGCTGATCATCCCCGCGAGCACGACGGCGCGAGCCTGTGACCTGCCGGCGCAGCCTGACCGGGTGCCGCCAGGGGAGGGGCTGGCCGGTCCGGCCGTCACGGCGCTGGGCGGCGGCCCCGCGTCCCATGGCTTCTCGGTCGACCGCGGGCTGCTGTCCGTCGAGCCGCCGCCGCCGGGTGCTGTTCCGCGCGTGCCGCGCAGGCTTGCTGAGTGCGAGGCGCTCGCCGCGATCGGCAGCGACGGCGGCGCGCTGGACGTCGCGGCCCGCGAATGGGGGCTGGCCATCGGGTACGCGATGGTGACCGTCTCGCCCGGGCTGCCGGTGGACTCGAGTTCCTGGCAGGGCTACGGCCAGGCCATGCCCGGGCCGGCTTCCTACCGGAACCGCCTGGCCTGGGTCGTGGTGTTCCGCACCGAGCTGATCGCCTCCTGCCCGGCTGTTGCGGTGGCCAGCCGGCCGGCAAAGCCGACGCCAGCGCCCGGCCAGTCGGCCTACACCGGCTATTACTACGAGGTGTTCCTCGTCGACGCGGCCACCGGCGGTGACGCCCTCATCTACGACGAGGCCCAGCCGGCCCCCTGCGGCGGGACCGGCGTCGTCCCGGCCGGTGTGGCGGTGCCGATCGAGGAAACCTCGGTGCCGTGGACGCTGGACCGCCGGGACCCGGACCGGTTCTCCGCGGTGCTGACCGCCTCCGTGCCGCCCTGCGGCTTCCACGACACCATCGTCGGCGTCGTCCCCGGCACCGCCCTGGTGCGGGTGCTCGCCTACGGCACGGTCGCGGCGCGGTGCGGTCGGCCACGGCCGGTCACCGTGTTCCTGCAGGCCGCCAGCGTCACCCAGAACCTCCCGCCGGTCCTGGTCCACGCCCCGGTCGGCCTGTACCTGCCGGGCACCGGCAACACCACACCGGGCCAGGGTTCCGGACCTTCGACCGGGACCCTCATCACGCTCGGCATCCTCGATACCGGCCAGACGATCACCATGCACGTCGGTGACGTGCTGGCCCCGCCGGGGCTGTTCCCCGGTGAGGACCCGGACACCGCCCAGCCGGCGCGCTCCAGCGACCCGGCCGTGCTCGGCCTGCTCGGCACCCCGGACCAAGGGCCGTTCGCCGAGTTCCGCGCGTGGCAGCCGGGCCGGGCGACGCTGACTATCCCAGGCCAGACCTGGCTGGTGCACGTGATCGTGCTGGCCCGACCCTGATTCCCGGCAGTCCGTCACGGCGGGCAGGGGCTGGCGTAACTCATGAGGGGAGCGTCATCATTGTCTGTGCGTGCGCTCGACGTGGGGCGCAATTGACACAGGATGGGCAGCGACCGGTGGAGGCGCTGCGTGCTGATATTTCCGAGCCCTGAGTGGGTGGCTGCCTGGGTTGAGCTCGCGAATTCAGATCAGGCTTTCCGTTCCGCGGGAGCAGGGTGGGACGGTGTGGTCGGCGGGGTGATCGAAGCAGATGAGGTCGCTGGCGTTGGCGACAACCTCTATCTGCGTCTGGTCGGCCGGGACGGGTGCTGGCATCGGAACACTCTGGCCGCCGACGCTGGACTGGTGGATGATGCGGTATTCACCATCAGTGGCCCGTATCTGGCCTGGAAATCGGTGATCCGCCAGCAGTTGCACCCACTTAGGGGCATAGTGCAGGGACGGCTACGGCTGCGCGGTCAGCTGTCCAGTTTCCTGCGGTGGGGTCGTGCCACTTTGATCATGACGGAGCTAGCCGGGCGCCTGGATACCGTGTTTGTCGACGAGCAGCGATGAAGCCCGGAGTGCCGGGTTGTTTTAGGATCCGCGTCGGGGGCGGCGTGGTCTGGACGTCGGCGCCCCTGGCGGCCTTGCTCCTGGGCGCCCCTTCTGGGCGGTTTCAGCGTGGCTTGTCAACCTGCGATCCGAGTCGGCGGTACCCGCCCTGTCCTGCTGGAACTGTGGTCCCGCCCGCTAAAGGCGCACCGCCGTGATGACCGGCGCACTTAGCGGGGTTCCCGCGCCGACCACCCAGTACGCGCGCAGCGGTGGTCTGAACATCGCCTACCAGGTCTTCGGGGCTGGTCCGCCTGACGTCGTGCTCGTGCCCGGCTTCATCTCCCACGTGGAGTTCGCGTGGCACGAGCCGCTACTGGCGCGCTTTCTCCGCAAGCTATCTGCGTTCACCCGCGTAATTGCATTTGATAAGCGCGGCATGGGATTGTCCGACCGCGACCCGCGCCGGGAAACGCCGTCGCTAGCCGAACGCATGGATGACATCGCTGCCGTGATGCACGCAGCCGGCTCTCCGCGGGCCGCGCTGCTGGCATGGTCGGAGGGTGGCCCGGCGAGTCTGCTGTTCGCCCAGCGGACGCCTGAGCGGGTAGCAGCGCTGATGCTGATCGGCACGGCCCCCCGTTTCAGCGCCGCAGAGGATTACCCCGAAGGCATCCCCCGCGACATGCTGGAATTGTTCATTGACACCATGTGCCAGGACTGGGGGACTGGCGTCGGTTTCGAGATGTACGCGCCCAGCATGGCCGACGATGCACGAATGAGATCATGGTGGGCTTCCTATCAGCGATTCGCGTCCAGTCCCGGAGCGGTCGCGGCCTCGCTGCGGATGCACCTCGACGTCGACGTACGCCATGCGCTGCCCGACATCACCGCACCCACACTTATCATGCATCGCACCCACGACATGCTGGTGCCGGTGGAGTGCGCCCGTTTCGCCGCTGCCCGGATCGCCGGCGCCCGGTACCTCGAACAGCCAGGTGAGGATCACATGTACTGGCTTGGAGACCAGAATGGCACCTTGTCAGCGATGAGGGATTTCCTGACCGGGACACCGGACGGGGCGCCAATCGCGGCCCTACGGCAGTCCCGCCGTCGGCCGGCCGCAGGATGGGAGAGCCTGACTGAGGCCGAAATGGACGTCGTCCGCCTGGTCACTGCGGGCATGACCAACCGGCAGATTGCCGAGCGACTGTACCTCTCGCCCCGAACCATCCAGACTCATGTCAGCCACATCATGCGCAAGCTAGGTATCGCCCGCCGATCTGAGATCGCCGCGGAAACGTCCCGGCGCCAGCGCTGACCGCTCTGCCCGCCTCGCCGGGATATCCGCCAAAAGGCGGATGCTCCGCACGCTTCAGCGAGCCGATCCTGTATGCGGCGGCCGAGCGGATCCGACCGCCCGGCATATCAGGGGGATGCTGCCATGCACCTAAACGGAGCTGGTCCCTACGGACAGCCACTCCTTCGAGATCTACGTGTTCAACGGTGGAGCCGTAATGGCCGTTGGCTCGTCGGACCCCCAGGCGGCACGTCAGCCGCGACCGCCGTGAACCGGCGCAAGGATGCTCACCCGATGCGCGATGACCCGGTAGTCACCGACCTGGTGACCCGTGCCAGGAGCGGCGAGCAGCAGGCGTGGGACGCCCTAGTGGAGCGGTACGCCTCGTTGATCTGGTCCATCTGCCGTAGGCACCGGCTCGGCGGCCCTGACGCCGAGGACGTTGGGCAGAACGTCTGGGTGCAGCTGGTGGATCATCTGGACAAGATCCGCGATCCGGCGGCGCTCCCCGGCTGGCTCGCTACAACGACCCGGCGGGAATGCCTCCGGGTTCTGCGCTCAGCGCACGGACCGATCGGAGCCGCACGGGTGCTGGACGCTGAGAACCTCACGGACAAGCAGGCCGAGACTGCCGAGCAGGAACTGCTCATGGCCGAACGGCACGCGGCACTACGCGAGGCATTCAGCCACCTGCCCCCAGACTGCCAGCGTCTGATTATCATGCTCATCGCTGACCCGCCCGTGTCATACGCTGAGATCAGCGCAACGCTGGGCATCCCGGTCGGGAGCATCGGGCCCAAACGCGGCCGCTGTCTCGACAAGCTGCGCCGTGACCCTGCCATTGCGGCAGTGATCAACGCCGAAGCCGAGACCGCGCCACGTGAGGCAGGCGCGGCCGGGTCAGCTTCCCGCGTGAAGTCTGCGGCTAGCTGACACGCGAACGCGATCCGCTTGGCGTGGTAGCTGACCTTCACCAACTGATAACGGCAGTAGGTGAAGGAGTGATTCCTCGGGGCTTAGCGCTGCCCGTCCTCATCCCCTGGGATGTCTGTCCCCTCGGCGTGCTGCTCGGGCGCACCCTTGATCGCGATCGCCGCGTGGGCCTCAAGAGCCGCGTCGAAAAGCTCGGCCACCGACTTGCGGATCTCCTCGCACACGGCTGCCCGGTCCTGACAGAGGTTCTCGATGTTCCGCTGATAAAGAACGAACCTCGTCCCGAAGGAGACGCGCGAGCGTGCCCGCGCCGCGAAGTCCCCGCCCAGCCCGCCGAACAAACTGTCCGAATCGCCGCCGCCAGTGCTGGGCCCTTCCAGATGCCACCGGCGATCCGGATCGACACCCCTCTCGACCCGCGACTTGTCCGGCAGCAACACCACGTCCACCAAGCCGCCGGAGGAACTGCCCGTCTGGGAGTCATGAACCCTGATCTCTGCCTCAGCTTGCGCCTGGAAGTCAGCACCCGCCATCCGGTACGGCACCACCCAGGTGCCCGAACCGGAGCTCAGCGCCGCCGCGGCGGCGAAGTCGGTCTGCCCCGCGTCAGGGTTGTCCGCGTCGAGCCAGACCTTGACCTGGCCGCGTAGCGCCCACCCAGCAGCGAACCGGCTGGCCAATTCCAGAACGTCACCGAGGCGGTCGCGCGCCTGGCCGAACCGGCCCTGGCGATACTGCGCGACCGCCAGGCGCCACAGCGCCTGGGCCGACGCCGGATCGGCGTCGGCCGCCGCCTGGGCGGCCCGGCGTGCATCCTCAAAATGCCCAAGCCACCACAGTGCCTCCGAGGCGAGCACGAGCGACGCGATCCGGGCCGCGGGCACCGGATCCCTCAGGTGGCGATGGGCCACCCACAGGGCCCCAAGCGGATGATCGCGGCAGCTGCGCGTGTGTTCCCGCAACGTTTCCAGAACATCCGCCGCCGGTTCCTGGCCGTCATGGCGGTGTCCCGCGGGTACAAGGTTGAGCCACCGTGCCGCGGCCTCCCTCAGTGGCTCGTCTAGTTCGAAGTCGGGCGCCTTGGGGTTCGCCACATAGCCGGGGCCGGAGTGATGGGAGGGCCGGGACTCTGGAATAACGGAGGATGTCACATCATCTCCGGGCATGGGGCACATGATCGTTTCCTTGTCTCCGGCCGCGCCCGCTACAGAGCGGCAAGATGTCCGTCTACTGTAGTGGGCCCATGGGATGGGCGGTGTAGGAGTCATCAGGCCGTTCAGTCTCTGGCTTCGGCGCTCTCGGCGATCACCTGCCTGCATCGACGACCGCTCAGGGTGGGCTGTGTGACAAGCTGGGGGCAGCAGCCCCGGAGCGGGCCGCACCTGGTCAAAGGAGAGCGTTATGAGCGTGTACAGGGTGACCGAGATCATCGGGACGAGCAGCACGTCATGGGAAGAGGCGGCGGCAGAGGCGATCAGGACCGCCGCCGGGACGCTCCGCGATCTGCGGGTGGCCGAGGTCGTCGAGCAGGACATTCACCTGGACGAGGGCGGGGCGATCACCTATCGCACCAAGCTCCAGCTCTCCTTCAAGTACGAACCCGGCAGCTGATCCCAGGTCAGCTGCTCCCCACGCCGACGGGCTGAACGTGCCAGCTTCCGGGGCCGATCCTGCTGCCATGCCCGAATGGCCCCTTGCGCATGCATCGCAAACACCAGGAACACGTGCCCGATGCGGCATGACAGTGCGTCGTCTGGCGCCGGATGAGTTCGGCTTGCACACGGCCACGAGCTGGGCCTTATGGCTGTTGATTACGATATTGCTGCAATTCCATTCCTATTGCAGGCGCGAGCTGGCGCGCTTATGCCGCGGGGCCGATAAGGTCCCATTTGTTGCTGGCAATGTCGGCAAATACAGCCACGTGGCCGTCCAAGCGCTTGACCTCTATCGGTCAGGGTTCTCTGTGCTCTGCGGCCGAGTACCAGCGTGGTTGTGGCATCACCTGGCTGGGCCATTCCGGGTGCCGCCGGTTTGGGCAGCTTACAGAATGCAGGCATGGCACAGCCGGGCCGGTGCGGGTGCTTCCGTAACGGCTCCTTGAGCGCTCCTCAGGCAACGTGCGTGCCGAGCTTACTCCTTGATGGTGCTCCCGGCGACGGTGCGCCTGCTGGCAGGCGCGTGGGTAACCTCGATCCGGCGGGCCTGCGCCTTCGGCGCGGCGGGAATGGTGACGCGCAGCACACCATCGGCGTAGTCGGCCGTGAGGTGGTCGGGGTCCACGCCCTCACCGAGGGACAGGCGCCGGGTGAACGAGCCCTGAGGCCGCTCGGCGACGATGACCTGCTCGCTGTCGCCGTAACCTGGGGCGCGATCGGCCTTGATCGTCAAGGTGCCGTGCTCGACGGTCACCTCGACAGTGCCGGGCTCAATGCCGGGCAGGTCAGCCTCGACGTGATAGTTGCCGTCCTTGGTGCGGTAGATGTCCATCGGTATCGCGAGCGGGGTACGGGTTCCGGTCGCGGCCATGGACAGGAGCCGCTCGACGGGGTCCCCGAAGGGCTCGAACCTGAACACTGCCATCGCTGCCTCCTCACGGACTGCTGCGCTGCCCGGAACGGTGCCACCGACGCCGATCCATCGGGCTGCTGGCAGCCCTCCATGCGACGCCTCATTCTGTACGGCGTCCAGCCTTGCCGGATTGCGCCGCCCTGCACAGGGCCGATGGTCCCGAAATCACGGCACCGGCTTGGCGGGTTCCCCCGGGCGGCAAGGGGGAGGCTCGGTGATCTTCTGCACCGGCACCGGGCACCCGGTTGATCAGGGACCGAGCCCGGGCGCCACGTTCGGGCCTGCGAGCCTGGCCCCGGCGCACCGTGACTGCGTTATCTGCGCGCAAACAACCAAACGATCCCCACGTCCGCCGCAGGCAGACATTCGGCGCGTCCCTGGATAGTAACGACGAGGCTGAATTGGCAGCCTCCGGCATTGACGGTTTGCAGGCAAGCGAATACATATACGGAACGCAACGTCCCCATTTCGGCACGAGGGGTCGGCTGTGCCCCTCTTGCTGTCGTGCGGCGCAATCGGGCCTGCGGGTCCGTATATTCGAGATGGCGACCAGCAGCCGGAAACCAGGGAGCGACGTTGACCGAGCCTATAACCGTGCAGCGCGACGGGCAGGTGCTGTTCATCGGGGTGAACCGTCCGGACAAGCGCAACGCCTTCAACCTGGCGGCGATCGACGCGCTGGGCCGCGCGTACGAGATCTTGGGCACCGATGATGAGCTGCGCGTGGGTGTGCTGTTCGCCCATGGGGATCATTTTTCGGCGGGCCTGGATCTGGCCGAGGTGGGCCCGGCGGTGGCCGAGCACGGTCCTCAGGTGCTGTGCGGCTCGCACCGGTTCGACCCGTTCGGGGTGTGGGGCGACCCGGTGCCCAAGCCGGTGGTGATGGCGGTCAACGGGATCGCGTTCACGTTGTCGATCGAGCTGGCCTTGGCGGCCGACATCGTGGTCGCCGCCGAGGACGTGCGGTTCCGGCAGCTGGAGATCGGCCGCGGGATCGTGCCGTTCGGCGGCGCCACCTTCCGCGCGCCCGCCCAGCTGGGCTGGGGCAACGCGATGCGGTTCCTGCTCACCGCCGAGGAGTTCGGCGCCGCCGAGGCGTTGCGGATCGGGCTGGTGCAGGAGGTGGTGCCGGCCGGGGCGCACGTCCAGCGGGCTACCGAGCTGGCCCGGCTGGTCGCCCGGCAGGCCCCGCAGGGGGTGCAGGCTACGCTGGCCAGCGCCCGCGCCGGACTGGTCCACGGCCCGGGCGCAGGGCGCGATGCCATCGCTGCGTTGCTCCCGGGGATCCTGCGGAGCCAGGACGCGGCTGAAGGACTGCGCAGCTTCCTCGAACGCCGCGACGCGCATTTCACGGGCCGCTGACCAGTTCGAGCCGTCCCGGGGCGTTCTGCCCCGGACGGGCGTGCCGCGCTTGATGGTTCCGTGCACCCCAACACCCGGACGCTCGGTGGCTCGTCGCACGGGTGTTCGGTCCACCGTCGTTACTTAAGGTACATGACCGTCATGAAGAGCGAATGCGAGCTGCCAGCGCTGCCGACGGTTCGCGGCGTCTATCGTTGCTTGCATGCGTGGCTGTGCGGCGTGTGGGGAGAGCAATCCGGCGCGGGCCCGTTTCTGCCTCGGTTGCGGGCGCCCGCTGGATGACGAGCCCGTGGCGGTGCCGGAGCTGCGCCGGAGTATCTCGATTATCTTCGCCGACTTGGTCGGCTCGACCGTGCTCGGCGAGTCGTTGGACGCCGAGGCCCTGCGCTACGTCACCGGCCGTTACTTCGAGGCGATGCGGGCGGCTGTCGAGCGCCACGAGGGGACAGTCGAGAAGTTCATCGGCGATGCGGTCGTGGCATTGTTCGGTGTGCCGCGGGTCCGGGAAGATGACGCGCTTCGCGCGGTCCGCGCCGCTGCCGACATGCGCGACTCGCTGACGGCGCTGAACGACGAGCTTCAGCGGGACTTCGCCGTCACGCTGCAAATCCGCATCGGCGTCAACACTGGCGAGGTCATCGTCGGGGAGCAGCGCGCTGGCGGCTCGCCCGCGACCGGTGATGCGGTCAATGTCGCCGCGCGGCTCGAGCAGGCAGCCAGTCCCGGTGAGGTGCTGCTCGGCGGCAGCACGCACCGCCTGGTCCGGGACCAGGTGACAGCCGAGCGGGTTGAGTCCCTGACGCTGAAGGGCAAGGCCGCGCCGGTTGCCGCCTGGCGGCTGCTCGAGGTGGCCAGATCAGCGGTGGCTGCGAAGCAGCGGGCCACGAATCTGTTTGTCGGCCGCGACCCGCAGCTGCGGCTGCTCGGCGACGCCTTTCGGCGGGCGGTCGGCGAACGTACCTGTCAGCTTGTCACGGTCCTCGGCACCGCAGGTATCGGGAAGACCCGGCTGGCCGAGGAGTTCGCCGCGACGATCTCTGACGCGCTGGTGCTGACGGGACGCTGTTTGTCCTACGGTCAGGGCGCCACTTACTGGCCATTGCGCGAGGCGATGCTCGGCGCTGTCGGCCTGACCGGCGAGGAGTCTGCTGACGCGGCCGAGGCGGCGTTCGCCGCAGCGCTCCGCGGCGGCCCCGATGCCGCCAACATCGTGAGCCGGTTGCTCGCGCTCGCCGGGTTCAACCGCGAGGCACCCGTGCCGGAGGACGTGCCGTGGGCGGTGCGGCTATTCCTGGAACTGCTCGCTGCGCAACGGCCGGTGCTGCTCGTGGTCGACGATCTGCACTGGGCCGAGTCCGGGCTCCTGGAAGTGCTGGAGCACGTCGCTGACTGGAGCCGCGACTCGCCGATCATGCTACTCGGCCTGGCCCGCCCCGAGTTCTATGACAGCCGGCCGACGTGGGGGGGCGGAAAGCTCAACGCGACAGCCATGCTGCTGTCCGCGCTGGACGATGCCGCCACCGTCAGCCTCGTGGACAAGCACGACCTGCCCGAGGCCATTAAGCGCCGCATCGTTGACACCTCTGGCGGCAACCCCTTGTTCGCCGAGCAGCTGGTCGCGATGCTCGCCGATGAGGGCCACGTTGCCCTCGCCGACGGCGTCGCTAGCTGGACCGGCGGCCCAGCCGGGGATGTCCGGTGGGCGCTGCCGCCCACGGTGTCCGCGCTGCTCGCTGCGCGTATCGACCGGCTAGGCGACGACGAGCGCGCAATCGTCGGCTGTGCCGCAGTGATCGGCACGGTCTTCTACACCGAGGCTATCGCCGCGCTCACCGGCACCTCGCTGCCGGAGGTGCAGCACGCACTCGGGCAGCTGGTGCGCAAGGAGCTCCTGCGGCCGGCGACAACAGACCTGCCGGGGCTGTCGGCCTACAGATTCCTGCACGTCCTGGTCCGCGACGCGGCCTATGCCGGGCTCGCCAAGGCCAGCCGGGCGATGTGGCACGAGCAGCTGGCCGACTGGCTGTCCTCGCTCGGCGGCGATGCCGTGCCGGACGAGATCGTGGGGCATCATCTCGCGTCGGCCTGGGAATACCGGACACAACTCGGCCCCTGCACCCCTCACGTCCGCGAGCTGGCTGCCCGGGCCGCGCGGAAGCTGGCGGCCGCGGCCCGGCGGCTCGAAGTGTCCGACGTCACCGCGGCGGCAGCACTGCTAACCCGGGCGGTGGGTCTGCTCGGCCCAGATGATCCTCACCGTGTGGACTGCCTGCTGAACCTGGCCGCGCAGCGAATCGAGCTGGGTCAGATCGAGGATGCGAGGCAGGCACTGCAGACCGCCGCAGGCGCCGCGGATACGCGGCAGGCCGTCCTCGCTGAGGTGCTGATGTGCCGGCTGAAGAGCATCACTGCCGAGGGCCCTGCCGAAGACAGGGAGCAGATCGTCCAGGAAGCGGCGCGCCGCTTCCATGGGTGGGGCGATGATCGCGGCCTGGCGCAGGCCTATCTCGTTCAGGGTGATTTGGCCGCCATGCGCGGGCACGTGTCCCGCAGCGCAAAGCTGCTCGAACTCGCCCTCAAGCACGGCGAGGCCGCCGGTGACGCGGGCTGCATCGCGCGGGCACGCAGCTTGTTCGGGGTGACCCTGCTCTTCGGTCCCGCGCCCGCCGAGGAGGTGATCGCCTCACTCGACCAGATGGTAGCCTCCTCCGGCGACGATCCCCGGGTCCGGGCCGAGGCCGAGCAGGTGACGTGTGTCATGCACGCGATGTGCGGGCGGTTCGGCCAGGCACGGGCGATCGGCGCCGAGGCTCGCCAGCACCTCGCCCAGGTCGGGCTCGGGCTGTTCCTGGCCAACCTCGCGCAGAGCACCGGTCACGTCGCTGAGCTCGCCGGTGATCTAGATACCGCCGAACGCGAATACGAGCAGTCCTGCGACGATCTCGAAGCGCTGGGGGAAAGCTCCTATCTCTCGACTGTCGCCGGGCTGCATGCCCGGCTGCTCGCGCGGCGCGGGAAGTCGGCGGAGGCCCAGGTGGCGCTGGAGTCCGCTCGCCGCCACGGCTCTCCGGACGACGTCGCGACGCAATCGCTGGTCCGCCAGGCTGAGGGCTTGCTCGCGGCGGCGGCAGGCCAGGCGGATCGCGCACGCGCAGCAGCCACCGATGCGGTACAGCGCGAGCCAGAAAACGAGCAGCCCGACTCCGTCGGCGAGGCTTACCTCACTGCGGCCGATGTCGAGAAGATACTCGGCAACACCCCAGCGGAGCGAGACTACCTAGCCGCGGCGCAATCGTTGTTCGAGACGAAGGGAAACGTCGTCCGGGCGCGCGAGGTGGCCAGCCGCCTCCGCGGCCTCACCACTGACAGCTGAATCGCTGCCGCGAGACTGATCTTGACCGGTCCACCGCCAGATCGACCCGATCGATCTGTTGCGCCACAGCTGATCAGCGTCAAGGGGCTGCTGGCCGCGCCGAACGGCGGCAGTGTGCGCCCGTATGCTTATGATCAGCCTGGGGACGGGCGGATCCGTTCACGCTTGAGATGTGGCACCGGACGGCAGCGGTGTGATCCGGGGCGGCCGTGCCGCGTCGGCGGTGTGAAACAGGACAACGACACCACGGCCGCGGTGGCCAGCATAAAGGACGTCGCCGATCGCGCGGCGAGAGCAGCTGCGCAGGTCAGGTCTGTCTTCCGCGAGCCATCGCAATGATCACAAACGCGGCCCGGCCGATCCTGCGCTTGACAAGATCACCCTGCCGACTCGGAGCGGACAGATCGCGGGCTGATTAGACAAAGAGAGGCGCACCGATCCACCCCTATGGGCCGCTAAGGATCTCACCATTCGGCGGCCGGCTCCGCGCTGAAGGCGGCATGGTTCGGCCTGGTCATCGGTCCGCTAGGTTACGTGCCACAGCCTCGACCAAGCGGGTCGCCATGCCCGCCGAACGAAAGTCGACGTGCGCCGGCACATCGGTGTCCAGGTGATAGTTCGGGATGAGCTTGTGCTCATCGACCGAGACGATGGTGGCTGATGGATATCCGCGGCTAAGGGGAACTGCGCCGTCGGTGCTGTACCGCGAGCGCAGTCCGCGCAACAGCGGTATCCCCTCGTCCGTCGCACACCCAGCCACCAGGTCTTTGAACGCTGGATCGTAGTCGCGCATCCGGACCGGTCCTTCGCCTTCCAGCAGGACGAGCCGACCCGAGCCGACCGTGTCGAGGTTGAGGAAGAATGTGCTGCTGCGCGGGAGGTCGGGAAAGTAGCTTCGGGCGAAGCCGCGGATGCCTTCTTGCAGCGCCTCCTCCGCCCCGGCTGACACTAGGATCACCCGCAGCCCGCGCACCGGCTGGCGCTGTAGGGCGCGGGCGAGCGCGATCAGCGCCGCGACGCCCGTAAGGTTGTCGTTGGCGCCAGGGACGGCGGGCCGCAAGCCGATATCAACCATGGCGGCCAGCGAGCCCAGGCTGAGGACCAGGCCGAGGCGGCGGGGTCCGCTGTGGCCGGTGGCGCTGGCGAGCGAGACCAGGGCGGGTCCAGCGATGACAAGCCACCACAGCGGCGGGTTGCTCGCCATCGCCTCAACCAGGTCCGGCTGGTTCCTTGCCAGCCACTGCTGGGCTCCTTGGCCGAAGACGAGTCCGGAGGGTGCGGCGTCATGGTGGGCCAGGACAACCAGGGTCTGCTTCGCGGTGATTTCCCCGGTCAATGCGACCACGTTGTAGGCCCTGCGCGGGCGTAGGAACAGCCGCCGGAACGCCATCCGGCCGCCGCTGATGTCATCGGCGATGCCGGCAGCGGCCAGGCCCGCGCCGGCCACGCCCAGCAACCGGTGCCCACGCCCAGCCGCCCATCCAGCCGCCACCGAAGCCGCGCACATCAGGCCTATCGGCCACGCGTAAGAGCTGTAGGCGGGGACGTCTTCGACGCTGGCTTCGCAGCCGAACTGCAGGAGATCATCACGGATGATCAGCGCTGCCCGGCGTTCACCGTCCGAGGTAGGTAGCCGCGGGATGACGGCGAGTCGTTCGACTACCGAACGCAGCAGCGCGTCGTCACGCGACCCCGCGCCGGGCAGCCGTTGCTCTTGTGACATGGCCCGATGTTAGTGTGTTGCCACCTGAATTCTGCCCGCGTCAGTGCCATTGCCGCGATTAGGACGGTCGGCCGCGGCCAGGCCACGCTGTCGATGTACAGCGAAAGTGAGTCGTCTTTACAGTGGCATCATCGATCGGACGGGACCATCATGGTTCAAAGTCACGTTCGCACCTTCAACTTAACCAGGTTGAACTCGTAGCGCATGTGATCCTCAGGGTTCGATAGTCAGGCCGGTCCCGTAAGTGACTCCACACCGTCTCCACACGTCCTCCATATAGCCTCCACATCTCTAGCGTTGTCATACGACTAATTGAGATGGGTGAATGTAAGCTCGGCCGATAACCATCGTTACGGACAACAATCGCCATCTCGATCCGGGTGGGGACCACGTAACAGACAGGGGAGGGCAAACTGAGTCCGGATTCCGTCCATCGGTGAGCGGGAAGCGTCACGAAGATCTTCG
>Ga0187781_10001542_pt1 | contig 17413 bp, 16 predicted proteins | sample 0715_SJ02_MP02_2_FD_132447 | JGI IMG/M metagenome (GOLD analysis project Ga0187781, IMG submission 132447) | Tropical peat soil microbial communities from peatlands in Department of Meta, Colombia - 0715_SJ02_MP02_20_MG | ecosystem: Environmental > Terrestrial > Soil > Wetlands > Peat | place... | reverse complement strand
TTCATCGTTCTCCCGTACACCAACGACGATCTCATCGCCGCGCGCAAACTCATCGATGCTGGCGCCTCCGCCGTTATGCCTCTGGCCGCGCCCATCGGCTCGGGTCTTGGCATCCAAAATCCGGCAAATCTCCGCATCCTCCGCGAACGCATCACAGAAGTCCCAATGATCGTGGATGCGGGCGTAGGCACTGCCTCCGATGCGACGGTGGCCATGGAACTCGGCGCTGATGGCGTCCTCATGAACACCGCGATCGCCGAATCTGCTGATGCCGTGCTCATGGCCGAAGCCATGCGCGACGCGGTCACTGCTGGCCGCAAAGCTTATCTCGCCGGACGCATGCCCAAGCGACTCTACGCCTCGGCCTCCTCGCCGCTCACTGGCGTCGTGCGTTAGCCACAACTGACTTGGAATCTCTCAAATCGTCTTGCCGTGGTGCCGCCCGGCCGCTTCGAATAGCGACAACAGGTTCGTCATGCTGAAGAGTTGGCGAATCTGCTCGCTCGCGTTTGCTAAACGCAACTCACAGCCACGCGTCCGCGCCGAAACATAAAGTCCCACTACGCAGCCCAGTCCGGAACTATCAATCAACGGAACCTCTCTCAAGTCCATCACGATGCGCTTGTGTCCGGCAATCTTCTCCCGCAGCGCTTCTTTCAGGGCCGGCGTGTTCTCGAACGTCAGCTTGCCGTGACATTCCGCCACCAGGGTTTCGCCCACTTCATAGCATTCCACTCGGAATCCGCGCGTGCTGCTGGGTTCCTTCAGCGCCATAGAGCTTCTCCCGCGCTTGCAGCGATTACAGCCTGGACCCTCCTTCTATCGCAATTGGACAACAAATTCCACACATTCGCGCGCTGTTTCGCCAATCGGGATAAACTAGTGCGGTGCAACGCAAGATCTTTTGGCTGACCTTTGCGGTTCTGGGTCTTATGGCAGACTTCCTGCTGCCGTTTTGGTGGGCCGTGGCTGCTACTTTTCCTATCCTCGTCTTTAGCTGGTGGCTGGCTTACCGCAGCGATTGGTTCGTTTGACGGCAGAGATTAGAAAAATGCGAGTCAGAGGTTAGCAGAAGGATTCTACGCTCGCCCAGAATGAGTTTTGGCACATGAGGCTACACGGTGCGAAAGAAGAAATGCCAAGTCGCATCGACTCCGGCATGCACTAGAGCCGAAGCAAAGATCGATCCCGTTTTCCGCCAGGTCCACCCATAGAACAGCCCAGCAATACTCGCCAGGATCACATATCGCCAATTGGGAAATCCCAGATTCGTGATATGAGAAAATCCGAAAAGCACAGACGCGGTCCACCAGCCAGCCAGATCGCTTTTTGACGCTCGCGCCACGAAGTTTTGCAGCAATCCGCGAAAGAGCAGCTCTTCCGGCCAGGCCGTAAACATGAAAATGGCCACGGAGAGTCCCACGTAGGTCGTCCAAGTGTTCCAGTGCGGCGCAAAGGCAATGAAGTGCATAGAAATGGCCAATGGAATGGCGATGCAGGCGAAAACAACGAAGCTGCCAACCACGTACAGTCCCCAGCGCTTTCCCCATCCGAGCGAATAGCCGATGCCCTTGGCACGCCGGATCAACAGAAACGATGCCACCGCCGTATTCACCGCCACCATCACCGTCAGCACATAGCCCAACCGCGCGCCGGGGGGGTAGGTCCACAGCCAATGCGTCGGCCCAAACTTCACTAACACCCATATGCCTACAAGCGTCAAAAAATCCTGCCACGCTCCGGGCACCGCCCCGTTTGCCCACACCGCCATTCCGAGGGGCACAAACACCAGTCCGGCCATAGTCGCCGCTTTTGTCAGAACAAATGTGCCCGTCCCCAGCAAATACACGAGGTAGACAAGGAACACGCACGCCCCAAGAAACATCCCGCTCCCTGGGCCGAGCTTCTCTGCTAGGCCATCTGCAACACCGCGTGCGGCAAGGAGCAATTCCAGGAGCAGCAATAGCGAAAATGCCGCCAGTGCCGCGGCAAACGCGCGCCCTCCGTACCCCCGCCATGTAGCAAATAATCCCGCACCCAGGCAGAACACTGCCCAGATTCCCAATACTGCCCATGCGCCGAGTTGCCTCATCTCGCGTCTAGCCTCACCTTTCGTAGCTGGATTCCATCTTTACACATTCCGCTGCACGTTGTAGAAATGCGACATTGCGGACGCGCTAAACTATCCTCCAAGCATGACACCATGAAACGCCTATCGTACATCGACTGGATGCGCGGTCTGGCCTGCCTCCTGATGTTCCAGACGCACTGCTATGATTCATGGCTCCGCCCGGACCTGCGGAACACCCAATTCTACAAATGGTCGCAATTAGGTGGCACGCTCCCCGCGCCACTTTTCGTTTTTCTTGCGGGCGTCTCTTTTGCGCTGGTCACGGAGAAGCTCCGCGAGAAGGGGATGCACCGCAATCTGATCGCCCGCCAAACCATTCTTCGTGGCGCTGAAATTTTCGCCTTCGCGATTCTCTTCCGCATCCAGGAGTTCATCCTTGGCTACAGATGGGCTCCCTGGACCGATCTGCTTCGCGTGGACATCCTCAACATCCTCGGGCTCTCTATGATGCTCATGGGAGTGCTGTGCTGGTTCGCTTCCGCTCCGGGGGTCTCGGCGGCACGCTTACGTTCCGCCACTGCGGCATTTTCCGCCGCTGTGCTCGTCGCCATGCTCACGCCTGCGTTATGGACGACCTGGCGGCCGCGATTTCTGCCGTGGCCGCTGGAGTCATACATCAATGGCGTGCACACGTTCAATGAGCCTCAGCATTGGCTGTTTCCTATCTTTCCGTGGAGCGCCTTCGCATTTGCGGGGCTCGCCGTTGGCTTTCTGATGTTCAGCGATTTTGCCCGGCGCAACGAAGCGCAGTTCTTCGCATGGACGGGTATCGCCGGAATTGTGGCGATCGCGCTTTCTGTTCTGTTCGATTCTTCGCCGGTACGGCTGTACCGTGTGTATGACTACTGGCACTCAAACCCGGATTTCCTGTTGCTGCGCTGCGGGGTGCTGCTGATTATTCTGTCGCTGGTGTATGCCTGGTGCCGGTGGGGATTCGCACAGAAGGGTTTCAGTCCGGTGATTCAATTGGGACAGACCTCGCTGTTGGTGTACTGGGTGCATATCGAATTCGTGTATGGCCGGTTTTCGATTCTGGCCAAACGCAGCGAATCGATCTTCAAAGCCACGGTCGGCCTCCTGGTGATTTTCCTGGCGATGTTGGGGCTGTCGATGCTGCGTACTTGGCAAAAGAAGCGCAGCGTCAAGGCTTCTCGGGCGGCAGTTCCTGCGGAATCTGCACCGGCAACTTAATGATTATCTCGCCGGGCCTGGCGAGTCCCAATTCCTCGCGTGCAATCTTGCGGATGGTCTGCGGATCGGTTTTCAAATCCTTCACGTTCTGCTCGAGCGCCGCGTTTTCCTTATTCAGACGGTCGATCTCGGCATTTACCTTTTGGATCTCCTGGTGCTTGCGGCGCATCACCAGGAATCCGTGCGGCCCGAAAATATCATGGACTACCAGGACGACGACAAAAATGGCCAGCAATTGCCGCCCGTACTCGCGCATCAGTTTTCGCAGCGTCTCTTCCACTCTGTTTCCCAAAACCTTTCGGTGGCACGGGCTTCAGCCGGCGTCTGTAGCATGGACTTTAGCGTGTGTCCTGGTCGGCCCGGTCAGTGGAGCCATCAAACATCACCGACTAAAGTTTGTGCTACTGCATTGTGCTACACCGGTGCGATCTACCGATACGACATTTCGGTCATGACGTGTCGAAGCGTCCACGGCCACTTTGCGATCGCCGTTTGCCTTCTGTTCGTCGAGGACTTTACGGGTCGGACGGCGTGTGGTTTGGAAGATTGGGGGTCAACTTGCGAATCAGAAATTCCTGAAGAAGATTGGCACCGGCAGTCGTGCCGATCCCAATGAGGGTGTTTTCGAAAACCAGATTTGCACCGCGGTCTCCCGGTGGATAGTACAGGTTGGAGACGCCGCCTGCCGCGACGCTGCCGACAATGGCCGAGTAATTAGGTTGCCAGTGGCCATTATCCCCTTTGCAGATGACAGCGTTGGCGATCGCATACATTACCCGCGAGCGTTTGGTTCCGACGCCTTTGTAAAAATAGCGAGGATCTTGTTTGAGCAGCGACGGCAGAATGGCGCTGCCGATGTACGTACCCACGACAAAATCTGCATAGGACGCACCATAACGTTTGGCATACCCCTCGGCGCCCTGCCCATAGCCGTGGAAATCGTCGGTCGCCTGCTCAATTCCCGCCGTGACGGTGTTTAAGCCGAAGGATACGGGATCGATGGTCGTCTTCCAGGCGAGGTTGAATTTTTGCTTTGCAGTCAGCGGCACCGCGTTCGGAATATAGCTGACGTAGAAGTTAGGAAGGAAGCCAAGCACGCGCTGCTGCTCTTCTTCCCGGACTTGCTCCTGTGCCAACTCGATGGGCGGGATTCCGACCCGTATCTCGGTAATGGCCATCGCCAAAGCCAAGGTAATCGGCGGCAGAACATCGTTCTTTCCCAACTGCAAGACCCCGGCGGAGGCGTGCGGGGCAAAGCCTTCTGAGGAAACCGTAAGCTGGAACGGGCCAGGCGCGATATTCGTAAAGCAAAAGTGGCCATCGTCGCCGGAGATAACCTCGCGTGTCAGTTGATCCGGGCGCGACAGCTTGATTTTCGCACCAGTCACACCGTTGCCGCTCGGATCCAAAATGGTTCCGCTCAAGGAATCGGACCAACGTTGCTGCGAAAGCTGTTCGACGTCGGGCGTCTTGGCTTCGGAAGAGTCCGCCTGCGCGCTCTTTGGCGCGTGGTCATCCGCGGCCTGCGGCGTCTGAGCGGACACAAGGAGGGCACACGCCAAGAGGCTGACGCTCAGCGCCGCTGAACCGCGAAGGCAAAAAAAGAAAGTGCCGCTTAACAGGGACCGCTGGCGCTGTGGTGGCGATTTTCCCATGGACGTTCGGTTTCCTCTTTATAGCCTTCTGTCGGGCGTCCGACAAGAGCTGGAAGTCACTGTGTGTATATGGATAGGCTGTCCCCAGGGACAGGTCACACCCTCGGCTGTATGACGTTGGGGATGCGGTTTTGGATTCACAAAAATATTCACCGCACAAGGAACCGCTAGACTGCGACATTCTGAAAGCAAGTTAAACAGGAGGGCTCGGCTGTCCACAGGGCCCCATTCTGGGCAGGCTCCGTGGACGAGAGGTCGTATAGAATCGAAGCTGGAGAAGAGCGGCATGCAACAGGAGACGACATTTCGCGTGGTGCTGGTTACGTGCGCGACGTTAGAGGAAGCTAGGAAAATCGCGCGCAGCGTCGTGGAGAAGCATCTGGCGGCGTGCGTTAACATCCTCACGCATGCGGTGGAGTCCTTCTATACCTGGCAAGGGAAGTTGGAAGATAGCAGCGAGTACCTGCTCATCATGAAGACCAGTGAGGAGCGGCTTGGCGATTTGGAGAAGGAGGTTGCCAGCCTGCACTCGTACGACACTCCGGAATTCATTGCGCTGCCGATCGTCGCCGGCTCAGAGAGGTACCTAAAATGGCTGGAAGACTCGGCGGCGAATTCTTGAACAGCTTTCGTTACTTCTTTCGGGCACGCCCTCACCTGGACTTCGAGGTGCCGGGGTCACGGTGAAACCGCATCCCACGCATCGCGGAACTTTTCCTGCCCCGACAAGGCGTCGGTAACAATGCTGCGGGGCATTTCAAACCGCTCTTCAATTGCCGAGATTAGTTCGTCCTTGCTATGAAGCTGGTGGATTGTGGAAACCCTTCCCTGTGATTCAATCATGGTGAAATTGTGAATCACCACGGATCGCCCCGGATAAAAGCGAGCCAGCAGCAGTGAATTCAGGAACGTCGCGTCGGGCCAAAAGGAATGTTTTATCACCTCGCTGAAATTCTCAATCCGCCGGGGTTCGGGTCTCGCCAGGTACCCGTGTTTTGGAACTCCGTCTCGATACAAATCGAGCCGGGAGCAGCCCTTATCATCCTGTGGTCTGAGCACGTACCGATCGCGGCCTAACTCAACGACATATTCCGTGTTCCAATCACGGGGAAGGGGCGACAAGAAAGGTGCGGCGTAGCCGGTATCGACCAGATATTCGTGTGCCTCCACGGCAACTATGCTCAGCGCATGTACGGCAGGCGCGGTCATGTCTGCCGCGCACAGCTTGACCTCATACCCCAGACTTACCAGCAGCCGGTAGAAGTAATAATTGTTGGAATAACAAGTGCCGCCGAAATGGTTCTGCTCAATGCCGTCCAGATACTGCTGAATGGTGGGCAGGTTTGTCAGACCCAGATGCTTGCGGTAATAGAGCTTGGAAATGTTCTCAAAAGGGACGCGTGTGAGGTGAGCAACCACCAATTCGGCCAAGGCGGCGTGACTTGGCGTTTGTTCGGGCACCCCCAGAATATGAAGGTATTGCCGGAGGATACTTGGGGGTAGTGGCTCGGAGAGCGCCATATCCTATCTGGAGTCTCCTTTTTGACTCGAGCCCCGGCCGCTGAGGAAGCGATCTCAACAGGAATTACACATACAACAGGGCTTGGTCGAGATCGGCGATGATGTCGTCGACGTCTTCGATCCCGACAGAAAGACGTACGAGACTATCGCTGATGCCGATCCGTTCGCGCACCTCCTTCGGCATCGAGGAATGTGTCATTTGCGCGGGCAGGCAAATCAGCGACTCCACGCCTCCGAGGCTTTCCGCAAGCGCACAAACCTTCACCTGGTTCAGAAAGCGACGCGCCGCTTCTTCGCTGCCAAGATCGAAGGACAGCATCGCCCCCGGGCCCTTCTGCTGACGGCGCGCCAGGTCGTGCTGCGGGTGCGTCACCAGTCCGGGATAATACACCTTGCGCACCTTGGGATGTGCGTCCAGATGCCGCGCAACGGCAAGCCCGTTGGCGTTGTGTTGCAGCATGCGCACCGCTAAGGTTTTCAGGCCGCGCGAGGTCAGGAAACAATCCATGGGCGCAAGACCCGCGCCCGCGGAACGCTGAATGAAATAAATCTTCTCAGCGTCTTCTGGGCGCGTGAGGATCACGGCGCCGCCGGTGGCATCGCTGTGGCCGTTGAGATATTTGGTGAGCGAGTGTACGACGATGTGTGCTCCGAGCTCGATGGGGCGCTGAAGATAAGGAGACAGAAAGGTGTTGTCGACCACCAGCAAGGCATGGCGCTCGTTGGCGAGCTTGGCCATAGCCGCTATGTCGGTGATGCGCATGGTTGGGTTCGTGGGCGTCTCGACGTGGATCATTTTTGTAGTGGGTCGAAATGCACCCAACACCACCGCCGGGTCGCTGGTATCCACGAAAGAAAATTCCAGACCAAAGTGCACCAGAAGCTGTGTGGTCAGGCGGTACACGCCGCCATACACGGCTTCAGACAGGACCACATGATCCCCGGGACGCAGCAGGCGGAACACGGAGTCTATCGCGGCCATGCCGGAAGTGAACACGTACGCAGAAAGACCGCCTTCTAGTTTGGCAATCGTCCGTTCGAGTGCTTTGCGATTGGGATGATTAGTACGGGCGTAATCGTAGCCACCTTTGGTTTTGCCGAGCTCTTCGTATACATAAGTCGAGGTTTGGTAGATGGGCGCGACCACCGCACCCGTCGACGGATCCGGCTCCTGGCCGACATGAATCGCATTGGTAGCAAATCCCATTCGCGTACCTCCTTGAAACGCAAAAGCCTGAAAGAGTGGATGCCCAGAGGGCTATGAAACGAGCGAAGGCAGAGCCATTCGCGATGCTGCTAGTGGCTCGCAAGCTTCAGGCGTATCTGAAACTTACAAGAGGCCGCGCAGCGAGTCAAATGTTCGCTGGCCTTGACGTGTCGTCAGCTTCCAGAGAGGATGATGGCATGAGGATGGGGAATATGCGTTCGACAAGGAAGGCCATAGCCTGGCTTGTGCTTTTGAGCTGTCCGGGAATTATATTTGCGCAGCAGGATCAGCAGGGGCAGCAGAGCCAACAGGGACAGGCACAGGAACAGCCGGCACCTTTGGCAAAAAAAGAGCAAGCACCCGCACCAACCAACCGATTGACCATTGAAGTCACCGCTGGAGATTCAAATACGCCGGTGGAAAATGCCAGCGTGTATGTCAAAACCATCGAGCAGCACCTGATCAAAGACAAAAAGTTTGAGGTGCAAGTGAAGACGAACCAGAACGGAACAGCCCATGTGCCGGACGCGCCGATGGGAAGAGTGAAGGTTCAAGTGGTTGCCGAGGGTTGGAAGCCGTTCGGGCGGTGGTACGACGTAACGGACCCAAAGCAAGTAATCAAGATTCACTTGGAGAAGCCGCCGAAGTGGTACTAGAATGCCCGGCGCAGAAATAAGTGTGAGCGCTAAGACGAAGATAAGGTTCAGCGGTCACAAAAAACTTTGCTCGCAAGGACATCGGGACGCCAGCGTACAATGAGTTGCACAAAAATAGTGCAAACCGCATCATCGCATTGAAATTCGCGGAGTTAGCAGGCGCGTTTGAATCCTTTCCACAAGGTTTTCCACTTTTATGTTGAAAACGTAATGCCGCAGAAATATTTTTTCTCGCGCTTAGGCACGGATCGTGCTAAAAAGCCCGGCAACACTTTTCAATTCGAGCTTTGACCTGTCGATTTCCGCAATGCTACAGTGAAAACGAGAATAAAGATTCATGCGCGAAAGCAGCAGCGGACCTTTTTCCATGATGCAGATGTTCTGGGGCAATCTTGCCGTTCGCCCGTTGCGCTGCTCGTTAAGCGTTCTGGCGATTGCCATCCAGGTGGTTTTGATCCTGCTGATTGTGGGCATGACCTCCGGAGTGCTGGCAGAGTGGGGCAAGCGCCAGGAAGGAGTTGGCGCGGACATTCTGGTGCAACCGCCAAACGCTTCGATTTTCTTCGCCTTTTCGAGCGCAGTGATGCAGCAATCACTCGGAGACGAGATTGAGAAGCTGCGGGACGTGGACGAAGTGGCGCCCACCCTGGTGGTGAGCGATCCCAAAACCCTGATCATCATCTACGGCATCGATTACCAACGATTCAACGCCCTGAGCCAGGGATTTATTTTCCGGTCGGGCCAGCCGTTCCAAACGCCGGACGACGCAATAGCTGACGATATAGTGGCACAAACCCGGCATCTGAAGGTGGGCGATAGCGTCACGCTGGTGAATCATCCCTTCCACATCAGCGGAATCGTGGCGCATGGAAAAGGCGCGCGCTTTTTCATTCCCTTAAAGACGGCGCAGGACATCGTGGGCGCGGAGAACCGCGTGTCCATGTTTTACGTGCGAAGCAGAGGGAACACGGAAGCCGCGCGTGCCGAGATTCTAGATCTGAATCCTCAGAATCGCGTACGCTCGGTCTCGGAGTATGTTTCGCTGATGAGTTCTTCGAACTTGCCGGAGTTGCGGCCATTTATTCGAACCATGGTGGGTCTGGGAATCGTGATTAGTTTCCTGGTGGTGCTGATGAACATGCACACCATGGTGATGGAACGGACACGGGAGATTGGCATCCTGAAGGCGCTTGGGTTCACACGTTTGGATATAGTGGGCCTGCTGCTGGGAGAAATGGCGGTGCTGACTTTGGTGGGCAGCCTGGTGGGAATCGGAATTACCTACTTGACGCAGGCGATTTTGAAGCAAACTAACCCTTCTTTGTCCATTTTGCTGACGCCAGGATGGGTCGTGGGTTCGATCGGTTTGGCGCTGGTAGGCGCGGCACTCGGTGCGATCGTCCCAGCGTTGCGTGCTTCCACCTACGATCCGGTGGAAGCACTGGCCTACGAATAGTCCAACCAGCGCCCCTCAGCCTCAAACGATCAAAGCCCCCATTGCACAAATGAACCTAAGCTGGTACAAAAGTTCCCACTGAGATGACCAGTGGTTGTCGAGGCGATCCAAGGAGAAAGTCATGAGGCGAATCGTAGCAGCGTGGTCCTGTGTTTTGGCATTGGGTTTGGCCTCCGCGCTCCACGCGCAGATGGGTATGGACCTGTTCAAGAAACCTTCCATCACTAAGGTCTTCCACCCCGTAGTTGGAAAGGGAGCGCAGTACGAAACTCTCAGCAAGGCTGCCGGCGACTCCAGAACCCGCACCATGGAGATGGGCATCGTTGGAAAGGAAAGCGTTGACGGTAAAGATGGCTACTGGATGCAGTTCGTCAGTTCGGACAGCAAGGGACAGACAGTCGTAGGAAAATCGCTCATAACTGTAGATGACTTCCAATTTCACAAGATGATCATTCAGCCCCCGGGACAAGCTGCTATGGAAATGCCGATGAACATGTCTGCCAGGAATCGCCAGAGCGTGGACGAGAGCATGAATGAGTGGCGTTCCGTGGGAACTGATACCATCACTGTTCCTGCAGGCACCTTCAGCTGCGAGCACTGGAAGAACGATAAGAGCGGCGCCGAAGCGTGGACCAGCGACAAAGTCGTTCCGTTCGGCATGGTGAAAGAAGTCGGCAAGGACAGCTCCATGGTCCTGGTGAAAGTGCTCGACAACGTCCCGGACCGCATCACCGGCCCGGTAAAACAATTCGATGTACAACAGATGATGCAGCAAATGCAGCAGCAGAGGCAGCAGCCGAAACCCTAGGCCACAGGCAAACACGGCGCAGCGACGATTCATTCGCGGGCGGGAAGGCGCGAGCATCCCGCCCGTGCCGTTTTCAGCAGCAGGGCATCAGAGTATCAAAGGAAAACAGCGCATGAGTGCAGACAAACACCTGCAAGCGAAAATCGTGGACCGCCGCGAAGTGGCTCATGATCTTTTTGTCTTGCACGTGGAAACCGGCGGAAACTTCTCGTATCTCGCTGGGCAGTACGCGACCTTAGGCGTGGAAATCGAAGGGAAGCGCATCGAGCGGCCGTACTCGATGTGTTCTTCGCCTTACGAGCAATACCTGGAGTTCTTCGTGGAACGCGTGCCCGAAGGTGAATTGACGCCGCTGCTTTACGCCATGGATAAAGGCGCTCCTTTGTTGCTGCGCCGCTTTGCGAAAGGGCGGTTCACTCTGGACTTGCGCAGCGGGCGAAAGCATCACCTTCTGCTTTCGACAGTCACTGGCGTGGCTCCCTATGTCAGTTACATCCGAACAGTCTATGCGGATTGGAAGCAGGGTGGCGCAAACATGCCCGGAGAACACAAATTGTATTGCGTACAAGGCGCCAGCCGCTCCCGGGAATTCGGCTACCGTGAGGAGCTCGAACGCATTGCCGCGGAAGTGCCGTGGCTGAAACATGTGGCCACCGTGAGCCGGCCATGGGAAGACCCGGATTGGAACGGCGAGAAGGGACGCGTGGACGATTTAATCCGCAAATACGCCGGCGTCTGGGGATTGAATCCGCAAGACACTACGGCTTACCTGTGTGGCCATCCCAGCATGGTCGAGAACGGCCGGGGAATCCTCCTGCGCGGCGGGTGGAAAAAAGAAGCCCTTCAGGACGAGGCGTACTTTCCACTCGGCCATTGAGCGGAGGTACCGCGCAGTGCCACAGACACTCTTGCCTGTGCCCAGCGAAGACTCTCAACTTGGCCCGCTTGCCATCACGCTCAAATCCCCGGGGCGGCATCCTCCAGGCGGTCGGCGACATCGCGCAAAGTCTCCATCGGGAAACTGATGTGTACGTTATCGGTGTCTGTCACCGCATCGAGATACAGCCTTCCATTCCGCATGGCCAACCGCACATGGTCGGAAGAGCTATGGACATCCAGGAGTTCGGCGTTGGGATATTTTTCAAGCTCTTTGGAGATCTCCCGCAACACCGGCAAATAGGGACGCGACTGCTCGGCCGCTTGTCGCAAACAACGTCCAGGCGCCAGGCGCAAGCCCGCCGACACCGCCGTGGCCGGAACCCAGAAATGAACATGTGATCCGCCGGAGCAGCTTTCATCTACGTCCACGCGGATCACACCTTCATGAAAAACCCAGCAAGCTGTAAAAGCGAGCGTAGCCCCGATGCCGATTCCCACCTTTGCAAGAAGAATCATCCCCTGCCTCCCAGCTCAATCCGATACGTTCTTGGAATCGACCCACACGCGCACGGTGTTCTCCTCGTCCTTCACAGTGACCAAATCGGTGTCTCCGTTAGACGACAGCGCGCGCAGCGCCGCCACAATGTCCAACTCATCTTTCCCGGCGGACAGAAGAGCATCTACGACCTTCATTGGCACTTTCACTTCGACCTTGGATTCCTTGGAACGCACAGGCTTGGCGCGCGTTTCCTTCCCCTCGGATTCCTTTGCTTCCTTCCCGGCGTGGTTCTTTTCCGTCACATAAATATAGAGGTAGCCGCCACTCTTGGCGACGCGGACGTCGTTCTCGTGACCCTGTACCGTCACGTACTCGCCGTCCTTTGCGCTACGAAGCGCGTCTAACATGGTGTGCAGGTCTACGTCGTTGAACTGCCCGTCACAAATATGGACTTTGCCGTCGTGAAGCGGCTCATGCTTGATCGCTGGCAGAACTTTCACGGCCATATCGACGGGCACATTGACGCGAACGGTCTCGCCGCCGTCGTCCTTGCTCTCCACGCGCACGTGGATCCACTGATCGGATTTGGAAGCGGTCTGTGCCAATGCCGGCACAGTCACAAGAGTCCCACCGGCCAAACCCATAGCGGCCGCAAGGACAAAACCCCGGAAAGAATGGTTCATGGAAAAGCTCCTTGCTGAGGAGTACGGGGTACCGCCTAGAAAAGTTCCGAAGAGAACGGAAAAAACCGCGCTTGGGACGGAATTGCCAGAATCACGGCTTTGCCAATCTCGGGCAAAGTCAATGTTTCCAGTGGCCTACGCGTGGAGGCAAACTGTCGTCTTCGGCCGCTAGGACAGTGATCTTAGACCCGGGAGCCCTGCGTCCCGGAACAAGGCCTAGGAACCGCAGAGCTCTGCGTCTTTTGGGTCTGTGCGGCTGGTCCTACTGCTTGACCTCGGTCGGCCTGCCCATCTTTACCGTGCTGCCGTACCGCTTGTAGTTCGAATAGCGGATGGTCATGCGGATGTGTACATCGCCGCTGCGGAAATGCAGGTAATCGTCGGCGCGCGTGAAAACGGGGAACCAGAAGCCCTGCTCGATATTTTGGCGATAGGTGCGAAAACGTGGGAACACGTTCTCGTTGTTCTTGGTGATGATGTCTGGCACCGCCTTGCCATCGGTCATCACGATCTGCAGATCTTTGTTGTCCACCCACACGCGGCCCTGGAAATAGCGCTGCTTCTTCTCGATGACCTTGGGCGCCACATCGAAGACGTAGGTCGCAAGCTCATCCACTTGCTGACGGCCGACGTACGTGACGTTGTATTTCGGAAGTTCCGTGGTAGTCAGAACAAAGGGCTGAACATTCCGCACGTCGTCCAGGTCCTGCTCGCTTAGCATGATGCGCTGCAGCGTATTCTGGGGAGCGAAGGTCACTTTTTCGAAGCGCTTGCCGTCCGGTGTAAAGATGATGTCGCTGGTCATGCGATATTCGCCGTCCGGGCGGTTACTATCCTCGTCGATCGTTTGGATAGAGAAGGCCTGCGTGTACGTGTAATTGTCGCGCTCCAGCTTAAACTCGGCTTCGCGCTCGGCGAAGCGCTTGATAATCTCCTCGACGGGCTGAGAAGGCGGATCTTTGGTGATGGGATTGTCCCCGGGCGAACGAATGACGCCCTGAGGCGGCGGAGCACTGTGATACGTCTGGTCCTGCTGCGTTTGTTGCTGCTGCGGCTGACGAGAGGGAGGCGGCGTCCGGGTACTGGGAGGGAGCGGCCCCGGATCCTGTGCTAAGAGCAAGCCGCCGATACCTCCGGCGAGCAACGCCGCGGTGGCCAATCTAATTGCGCTACGCTGCAAGTTCGACGTTACGGACAACGGTCAACCTCGTCTCCGCGGGCGATTCCGCACTTAAACATATAGAGTCTAACGCAAAGCCTGGGGTTGCACGAAATCACCCGTAGCATAGGCTTTAGCGTGTGTCTTTCCCTTTTGCCACAGCAGGCACACAGGCTGAAGCCCGTGCTACCGGCTCCATTTCAGGAACACCGCAGCGAGCGGCGGCAAGGTCAGCGCCAGCGAATATTGGCGGCCCATCCAAGGATGTCCCCCCGCATTCATTCCGCCCAGGTTGCCCACATTCGATCCCCCGTAGATAAACGCGTCGGTATTGAGAATTTCTTCGTAATGCCCGGGATGCGGTACGCCGACGCGGTACCCGTAGCGAACCACGGGTGTGGCGTTCAGAATCGCAATGATCATATCGTCTGGATTCTTTCCACGCCGGATAAAACAAAAGACGCTGTTGTCCGAATCATTCGCATCCAGCCACTCGAATCCCTGCCAATCAAAGTCCACCTGGTGCAGCGCGGGCTCCGCAGCGAGCAGTCTGTTCAGGTCCCGCACCAAACGCTGCACACCTCGATGCGACTCGTGTTCCAGCAAATGCCATTCTAGGCTCTGCGCTTCATTCCATTCGTGTCGCTGGCCAAATTCTTGTCCCATAAACAGCAGTTTCTTCCCCGGGTGCGCGTATTGGTAGGCGTACAGCAGCCGGAGATTCGCAAACTGCTGCCACATGTCGCCGGGCATTTTGTGCAGAAGTGAACTCTTCCCGTGTACCACTTCGTCATGGGAGAACGGCAGCATGAAGTTTTCGCTGAAGGCGTAGAGAAATGAGAACGTCAATTTATTGTGCTCGTATCGGCGGAAAACGGGATTCTTGGAAAAGTAATGTAGCGTGTCGTTCATCCAACCCATGTTCCACTTTAGGCTGAAGCCTAGGCCGCCGAGATAAGTCGGCCGCGAAACACTCGGCCATGCGGTGGACTCTTCTGCGATGGTCAGCACCCCGGGAAAGCGCAGATGCGTGATTTCGTTCATGCGCTTGAAAAAGTCTATGGCTTCCAGATTCTCGCGCCCGCCGTAGCGATTGGGGATCCACTCACCCTGCTTGCGGGAATAATCCAGGTACAGCATGGAAGCGACTGCGTCCACGCGCAGTCCATCAATGTGGTATTTGTCCAGCCAAAAGAGCGCGTTGGACAGCAGGAAGTTCCGCACTTCATTCCGCCCGTAGTTGTAAACCAACGTGCCCCAGTCGGGATGCGTGCCTTGTCGCGGATCGGCGTGTTCGTATAGGTGTGAACCATCAAAGAGGGACAGGCCGTGCGCGTCGCGCGGGAAATGCGCAGGCGTCCAATCGAGCAAGACTCCAATGCCCGCCTGATGGCAGCGGTCGATGAACTCCATGAATTCCGTTGGGGAGCCGAAGCGGCTGGTCGCGGCAAAGTACCCGAGGGTTTGATAACCCCACGAACCGTCGTAAGGATGCTCCATGATCGGAAGCAACTCGATGTGCGTATAGCCCAGGTCTTTGACGTAAGGAACCAGTTGTTCGGCGAGTTCGCGATACGTCAGCCAGCGATTGCCGTTCTCCGGGACGCGGCGCCAGGAGCCCAGATGGACTTCATACACACTGATTGGCGAGTCCAGCCAGTTGCTTTGCGCACGGCGGGTCATCCACTCGCCATCCCCCCAGGGATGCTTATCAATGCGCGCTACCACCGACCCGTTGTTTGGGCGCAGCTCCGAGGCAAAGCCGTAGGGGTCGGCTTTCAACGGGAGCACATTGCCGCTTTGCCCGAGAATCTCGTACTTGTAAACGGTTCCCTCACCGAGTTCAGGGACAAACAGCTCCCAAATCCCCGAAGAACCACGAAAGCGCATCGGGTTAACGCGGCCATCCCAACGATTGAAGTCGCCGACTACGCTGACGCGCCGCGCTCCGGGTGCCCACACGGCAAAATGCACTCCCGTCAGGCCATCCACGGTCCGAATATGCGCGCCAAGTTTCTCGTACGCGTCGTAGTGGCGCCCCTCGCCCATCAGATAAAGGTCGAATTCCGTGAGCAGAAAAGGGAACGCGTAGGTATCGTAGTTCTCCAGCGTTTCGCCGTAGCCCGTCTGGTAGCGCAGCCGGTAACTGGAGGGCGCCGGGGCAAGCTCGCTGGTGCCAGGTAAAACCGCCTCAAAGATTCCTTCGGGGCGATGCCTGCGCATCGGAAGTGCTTCCTGGGTCGCTTGGAGGATGAGCTGCGCTTCCACGGCACGCGGCTGAAAGAAGCGAATAGCCCAGCGGCGCCCTTCTGGCGACTCGATGGGGTGCGGGCCAAGAATGGCGAATGGGTCCGCATTACGCGCGGCAAGCAGCGCGTCTAGAGGCTCACGCTGCGGATCGGCGGTTGGCAATGTTGGGGAAGAAGGATTCGCTTCGGGCACGGGAGCATTCTAGCGGAAGAACCGCGGTGTCACCAAGCCACAACACACAACTCGGTGCCCCACATGCCGGTTTTGCATGTGGGGTCTTCCGATTAACGCGTACCGGCAGACAGTCAACTTGCAGCAGGGATTTTCCCGGGTTAGAGTTCACGGACATAACCGAAACAGGAAGTGAGTCGTGTCGAAATGTCGGGGAAGGGGAGAAACGAGTGCGACGAATCTTCAGGGCAGGGACAATCTTGATGCTTAGTGCTGGATTGGGAATGCTGGCGAGCAGCCTGCTGGCGCAGGACCGCTCGCAGACGCGCTCCATGGTGATTTCACGGAATGGCATTGCCGCTGCGGAGTCCCCACTGGCGGCGCAAGCCGGCGTGCAGATGCTTGAGCACGGAGGCAATGCCGTGGACGCGGCTATTGCCATGAACGCGATGATGGGTGTGGTTTCCCCGATGATGAATGGCATTGGCGGGGACTTATTCGCGATCGTGTACGACGCGAAAGCCAACCGTTTATACGGCCTTAACGCCAGCGGATGGGCGCCCAAGGCATTAACCATCGACGCGCTACACAAGCAAGGCCTGCGGGACATGCCGCAGACCGGCGTGAATACCATCACTGTTCCCGGTGCCGTCGAAGGCTGGCAGAAACTCGCGGACAAATTCGGCCGCAAAAAGCTGGCCGAAGATCTGCAACCCGCCATTCAAACCGCAGAAAGCGGTTTTCCCGTTACCGAATGGGTGGCAATGTACTGGGCAGGAGCCACCGACTACCTACGAGGAGATGCGGAGGCCGCCAAGCTTTATCTTTTAAATGATCGTGCTCCCAAGGCCGGAGAGGTTTTTCGCAATCCGGAACTCGCCGCGTCGCTCCGGCAAATTGCGGACCACGGTCGGGACGCTTACTACAGAGGCGAAATTGCCAAGCGCGTGCTGGAGACCATCACGCGGCACGGCGGTGTGATGACGCCTCAAGACATGGCCGAGTTTTTCGCCGAATGGGTCGAGCCGATTTCCACCACCTATCGAGATTGGACCGTCTACGAGATGCCTCCCAATGGACAAGGCCTCGCCGCGCTCCTCATGTTGAACCTGATGGAGAGTTTTCCGTTGGGCCAGAAAGACTACGG
>Ga0187781_10001541_pt1 | contig 17413 bp, 15 predicted proteins | sample 0715_SJ02_MP02_2_FD_132447 | JGI IMG/M metagenome (GOLD analysis project Ga0187781, IMG submission 132447) | Tropical peat soil microbial communities from peatlands in Department of Meta, Colombia - 0715_SJ02_MP02_20_MG | ecosystem: Environmental > Terrestrial > Soil > Wetlands > Peat | place... | reverse complement strand
CGCGCGGGCGATGCACAGTCGTTGGCGCTCGCCACCGGAAAGTTGCACGCCATCATCGCCGATACGGGTCGCGTACCCATGCGGCAGCGCTTCGATGGCATCGTCTATACACGCCAGCCGGGCAGAATGCTTCACGCGCTCCAGCGATAGCGACGGATCGTGCAAGCTGATGTTCTCAAATGGTGTCTGGTTAAGTATTTCGATCTCCTGAAGCACGGCGCCCATGCGCGATCGAAGTTTATTCAGGTCGTAGTCGCACAGGTCTTTTTCGTCGAAGTACACCGACCCGGCTGACGGAATGAGCATGCCGAGCAACAGTCGAGCCAGCGTGCTCTTCCCCGATCCTGAGAGACCGACGATTGCAATCTTCTCGCCTGGGCGTATGTATAGGTCGATGTCGCGGAGAATCCAGGGCGATGCCGGTGAATACCTGAAATGCACGCCAGTGAGACGAATCGCGCCGCGGATCGAGGCGGCGTCGCCTGTTCCGCTGCGCTCCGGCTCGCTCTCCATCACATCATCCAGACGCGACAGGTAAGAGCCGAGGTGTTGCCAGCGTTCGACCGCTCCTACGAGCGAATTGAACGCCGTCAAATACAGCACTTGCAAAGTCAGGAACGCAGAGAACACGCCGAGGGATATCTCGCCGGTGATCACCGCGTAACCGGCGGCGGCGCTCACTACTGCGGTACCCAAAGTGCTCACCAACCCCGCCAATTGCCCTGCCGTATTGTCGAGTTCGACGCGCGGTCGACGAGCATTGGCGCGCTGTACGACGCGATCGCTCCAGCGGCGGATCGCGTGTGCTTCGGCTGCAACGGAGCGTATCGTCTCGACGGCTCCGAGCGATTCCACGAGGGCTGCGCCGGCACCGCTCAATGCCGTCAACTCTGCTGCGACCGCTTTGCGGTTCAAGCCGCGGAGCATCAGTTGCAAGAAGGCTCTGCTGAAACCAATGCCGATCACGAGCAAGCCCAGTTGCCATCGGTAGATCAACATGATGGCCGCATAACCGAGTATCAGGAACGCGTCGAGAACCGAGGTCGCAATCTGTGCGCCCAAAAAAGCTCGCAATTCACCGTTGCTCTCGAGTCGCTGCAGTAAGTCGCCGGTATCGCGCTGCAAAAAGAAACCCATTGGCAAGCGTACGACGTGATGCATGAAGTCCCCCAACAGGCGCAAATCCAAAAGGACTTGCATCGTGCTGAGTGCCCAACCGCGCGCGAATCGCAACACGGCCTGAACCAACGCGGCGACAACCAGTGCGATTGCGAGACTCCATAGCCAGGACTCTTGTCGCTGCACGAGAATACGGTCCACGAGGAACTGCTGGCCGAGCGGAAAGGTAAACCCGCCGATCTGCAGAAGGATGGACAGCCCGACCAGCAGCCCCAGCGTGGAGCGGTTAGCACGCACCAGGGATCGATAGCGACTCAGGCTTTGCGGCCGTGGTCGCCGGCGTACGAGCTTTGCGGTAGGCGCGAACGCCAAGACGGCGCCGGTAAAACATCGGGCGAGTGTTTCCTTGCTCGCCGTGAACCGCCCGCGCGCCGGGTCCACGAGCCGCGCACCGCCGCGGCGGGTCATCCGTTCCAGCACGACAAAGTGATTGAATTGCCAATGCAAAATCGCCGGCAATGAGAGCTGCTGCAGCCCATCGATTTCTGCCGCGTACATCGCTGCCTGTAACCCATAGCTCTCGGCCACACGCAGCATGGCGAGCGCATTGACGCCATCGCGCGATACCGCACATGCTTCGCGGATCTCCGCTAGAGGTGCGTGATGATCGTGATAGGCGAGCACCATTGCGAGGCATGCCGCGCCGCATTCTCGGGATTCCAGCTGAGCGATGTACGGCACTTGACGCATGGCAAACCGCGCGCGGCAACTCACCTGATGGATCCTTTGAACGAGGCCAGTGAATACTCGATCAGGCGCTGTTTCCTGTTTGCTGCATGCACGACGACGGCCATACCGTCATGCAATTCGCGGAGCGTATCGCCCTTTACTGCCGGAGCGATGAACTCGATTTCCATTCGCGCCGGCGCATTTGGCGTCCGCCTGGTCTGATTCCTCGCCGAATCGCCGACGGCAGGAATGATCTTGCTCAGGCGGCCGTCGAAAAATACCGGGCGAGCGTGCCAAGAGGCTTGCACCTCGACTCTTACATCGTCTCCGGCATGCAGTGAGGCGACCCTCGCATCCGTGGTAAACGCGATCACATGCGGCGTGACACCGACGGCTTGCGCCGCGCACGTCGAGTCACCGACTTGAACTGACCCGCTCCAGCTGGTCGGCACGTCTATTTGCGTGAAATAAAGAAACAGAAGGGCCGCGATGACCAGCAGCGACGAAACGAGCAGCGTGAACCAGGTCCACCTGAACGATGTGCTGACGACACCGGCGCTTTCCGAGTCGCGAAAATGGTGCTCGACCGCTTCTTTTCGAAAGAAATCCGAGCCTTCAATGACTGAAGGCAAGGATGGAGAATCGCTCGTTGTGTTACGCGCCGGCATCTAGCAGTCACTCCCATCGCTTACGCGGGTCCGCAACCGCGCCAGCTCCGAGTCGTAGAGTCGGGCCAGGAATTCATAGATTACGAACTCCTGGGTGCGCTGCGCCGACCGCAGCACCCGATTGCAATGCATGTGAATAACACTGTGTGCAACGCGCTCGAGGGAGCGGGTGAGCCCGCCGCGCGCATGGATGCGGCGCATTTCGTTCATGGTCGGTACGCTCACTTGACTGCGATGGTCGAGTGATGCGAGTCCTGCGGCCAACGCCGGGATCACGGATCGATGATTCGGCTGGATCAAGGGCTCTATGGACTTGCGTTCCTTGCGGAATCTGTCGGCCAACCAACCCTGGGTCGCCTTGCCTTGCGCTCGCATTTCCTTCTGGTAGCCGTCGCGCGCGTCGCGCGCGAATTTATGCCTCGCCGGTAGATCAAAGCCAAAGTCCCGCAACCACCGGTCAGTCCCGCTTAGCGCCAATTGCCATCGATAAGTGGCGCCCTGATCGCCCTGGCATGCGTGCAAGATTTGCAGGACGGCTTCGCTGTCCAATTCGAACAGGCGTTCCGCATGGAGAATATTGGACGGGCCTCCGTAACGGTCGATCTCACGCTGATAGGTCCCGAGCTCGATGCGCCACAGTCGCCCGCCCAACATCGACTTCAATCGGTCATGCAACTCCGGCAGCGCGTCACCGCACAGTCGGGCGCGGTTGCCGCGCAAACGCACTCGAAGATGCGGGTCCGGATCGCTGTAGCGGAGAAAGAACCAAGCGTCGATGGTGCCTCGAGCGCGCAATTCGGCAATTGCCGGAGCGATCGCTTCGGTCAGGACCGAGTCGGCCGTGCCCTCGCCCCCGTAGAGTTTCAAGAACAGCCACTCGGAGCCCGGCGCCAAATTCTCGGCGATGCCCGCATCGTCGAGAGGGCGAAACGTGACGGCACGGGGAAGCGCCTCCTGAGGGTCACGCGTTCGCAGCAGCGGCACGATGATCTCGTGCGCGTAGCGGCCTTCCGGTCCGCGGACCGGAAGCTCATCGGCTGCCGGAATGCACTCCTCGAGCCTGAACCACGGCCGCCTCTTTACCAAATCGCAGAAAGTGTCGATGCTGAGTACGTTATCGAGATCCACGAGAAGCTCATTGTCGTTTTCAGCGAACTGGCAGAAGCGCGGCAAGGCACGCGCGAGCCGCCACGCTTGCGTGCGGCGGAAGCGTTCGGCGCCGGCGGATTGCAGAATGGCCTTGAAATCCGCCGCTTCCACCGTCCACGACGCTCGGGATAGCACGATACGACCATAGGATACGCGCGGCAGAAAGGGCTCTTTGTCAATCTTCCCCCAGCTCCAACCCAGCCAATTCTGCATGTGCTGCCCTGCGAGCGCGCCGAAGAACTGACTGACGCCGAGAGTCGCCGCAAAGCCCAAAGCACTCGTCAAGCGAGGAATCACCTCCTTGCCGTGTGCGCGCGAATACAGTAATACGCGGTCGTCGATGACGGAAACGAGAAGATCCGAAAGCGCGATTTGCTGGTTCGCATCGGCGCCCGAGCGACCGAGAAATGCGATTTCATGACTGCGCAATACCGGCCGCACGAGCACGTTGGCGCTGCGACCCTGAGGCAGATGCACGAGCTCCGCGAATATGGCGTCGGGCCGATAGCTTTCCTCGGCGCGCAGATGAGCTTGCGTCCTTTCGTCCAGCTCCGCATCGCCGTAACAGAAACGACCGAGCATACGCACGCCGGGCGGCCCAAAGCATCCGTCGAACACCAGCCGATACTCGCCGCGTTCGATGGCGTCCTCGGAGTCTGCTGCGAGCATGAGCACGATGGCGGCAGAATCCGGAATCGCCCGCGATGAAACGCCCTCATCCAGCGCACGCAGGTCATCGTCACTGAGCTTCCATTCTCGCTGTCCGCTGGACAGGAGCGTTTGCAGACGCCTGAATAGAAATATTTCCCTGGGAGTCCAGCCAGAATCGGTGCTCTCGAGGCCTTGGCCGATCGCAAAACCGCCGAGCAACGCCGCATCCGCGGCGGCTGACGTCGCGCCAGCTGCAAAGCCGATTCCGCTTTCGGGATCGAGGACTTCCATCAGCGGCAGCCACTTATCGCCGTAGCGCCTGCGAAACGCGTCCCTGAAAGTGGCCAGCGAGTCCTCGGGCCGAACCGGGGTTATTCGCCGCAGGATGGCAGTGCAGTCCTCAATGACCTGCGCCACCTCCTGGCCAAGGGCGAAGCGCCCCGTCGGCTTGAACATATCGACCTGCCATAACTTGGACAGATCGACCGATATGGGCAATGCCTCGAGACTTTTTGCCATGGCTCGGTAGACTTGCGGATCATGGCCGATGCCGTATCGATCCAAATCCCGCATCTGCGCGCAAGTGGTCCGAATAGTTCGCGCAACGCCGGAGGTTTCGCTGCAGGAATCGAGGAGCTCGACCAGTTCGTCGATCGGATCGGGGCCGGTTATTCTCGGTTCGAGATCGAGTGTCAGTATCTGAGCATCAATGAGCTCGAGCACGAATTCTTCGGCTTCCTCGAACTCGACGTCGCCGTCTTCGGTCAATGCACGTGCCAATTTTGCGAGCGTCGTTCCTGTGCGCGCCCTGTCCAATGTCGCGAGTAAGTGCGGACTCTCTTCGACGGCAATCAGTTTGTAGCTTCGCGAGCCGTTTTCATCCACCGAGAATTCCGTGTACCGCATGCGGCCGCCGGTGCGATACAGGCTGCTGTTGGGACGCAGCGTCATGCATTTTCGCAACGCAGTCGACTGCTCGAGGCTGTTGACGAGCCTGCTCATACACCCCCGATCGAAACGCGTCCAGCGGCGATTCGCCTGCAACGGTTCGAGAGCGAGTCTCGTATGAGCGTCAAATCTTGCCATCGATAGACCGGCAAACAAGCCGAACGGCGTGCAGCGATGCACCATGCGCTGCAAATATCGTACGATCGCAAGCTCCGCCCCTCGACCTCGCTCGCTTTCCGCATTCTGCAGCCATTCTGCGACGCTTTGATCGAGACTCGGAGAAGCAAGGAATAGCGCTTCGCGAATTTCCGGCCGGCGAAGGAGCTCACGCAGCGCTTCACGCAACCGTTCTTTGTCCTCGCGGAGGGCCGATTCCAGCTCGTCGCCGGCCGATAATGCCTGCGGCGCCTTGAGTGCCGCCGTCCAGCGCTCATATTCGGTAAAGGGCAAAAGCGGCGTTCGTACCGTAAAGAAACCGTCCACGCGATACGGGGCCACCGGCAGATTGTTACGGGCCACAGGTCAGGCCTCCTTGGTCGGAATATTCAGCATCAAGACCTCGTCCCACTGGGGCTCGATGGGCGAGATCAATCCAAGCAGCGCTAAGCCGATGCCGCAGATGCCCGTGAACAGACCCGAGTCGGCTCGCCACGGATCTCTTGCCGGCTCATTGGGTCCCGCCGGCAACCACGCGCGAAATCCGGCAGGCCCCAGTCCCTCACGGCGCATCGCCACTCCTGCGTGCACCCAGCGAAGCGCTGCTTCCAGAAAGCAATCGTCGCGTGTTGCGGCATGGAGCCGGCGAAAGGCATGTGCGTTGCCGAAAGCTCCGTGGCATAGACCGGCGTCCATCACTGCCCCGGTGTCTATCGAGCGGCGAGCCGCGTTGCGCGCTATCTCGAGGGCAGACGCTTCCCAATCAGGGTCACGCATGCAGCGCGCAGATAACAAGAGCGCTGCGGAATTACCGAGGTCTCCATAGCACCACGCCAACCGCGATCCCGCCGCATCCTCCATGGGATCCGAAAGGAAGGAATATGCAAACCGGGATCCATTTCGATACGGACGTTGCTGGGCGAATAGCCAGGCCGCGGCGTGTGTCGCAAGTTCCCCCGCCAATGGCACACCGGCGCCGGCGGCCTGGGCCAGGAACGCGATCGCGCCGGGAACGCCATGCGACACGCCTAAGTTGTAGCAGCCGTGCGGCCTCGACCTCAGCGCATGAGGAGGAAGCTTCTCAGGGGGATTGAACCACGTCCGAAACCCACGGTGCTCGACGGCGCTTGCCTCCAGCGCGCTTACCACGAGCCTGACAATCTCGCGGCCCACAGGGCGATGCCGGCGCCCCAGGGCATAAAGGCCGATACCGCTCAATCCCGTCAGCAATTCGCACAACATGGAATTCGAGCGATCTCGTACCCATTCGAGGAGTGCGTCGTCGACGGGATCGCATAGGTCATCGTAGCCATGCAGGGCGCCGGTGATGTTCAAATGATTCACCGCCCACGCCACGCCGGTAAATCCGCCGACCAGATCCGGCCGGCCCGTCATTGTCGGCAGCTTGTCAAGCGCCGACTGAAGATAAGCCATCATCAAGTCTCGGTGCCGCTCGCGCTGCGGCTCGGCGAGCAGCCCAGACATCACCAAATAGGCATTGAAGATCGCATACCCCGCATCGCCGTCGGCCAGCGTTGAATTCGAATCCTTTGCGCCTGGCAGCGGGATTGCTCGAGCGATATCGCGCAGTACGTTTCCAGCGACTGCGCGAATTTCACCATCAAGAATCGGCGACCAAGATCGAGTAGCGAAAGCGCAGGGGAGCGTTCGCGCCGCAAATGCACAAGCCGTCATGTATCGATCTCCAGGGTCATGCGGAGCGGCTTGCGCCGCTCCGCGGTCGCGTTAGTCGCAGTCACACGTCCTGAGGTAGGTTTCCGGGGGGCAGGGCTTTGTGTCCCCCGTGCAACACAATGTGCAAAGTGCCGTCGTACAACCCGGGTCGTCGGATATCGGCGGCACGCCGCCTTGCACGCGGCGTGCGTCGGTAGAACTCAGCACTCTCAACGTCTCTCTATTCAGCTTCAATGTTTTCATCGCAGTTCCTTCAAATGTTGATGCTGAAGTGGCGCGCACTCCGAAACGCAATCGATCGTTTGCGCCTCCTCATTCGTGCAGACCTGTTTTGCGGGTCAAACCCGACATTTCGCTTCAAAATATCTGGCGCGTGATCCCGTCGGCAACACGATGCCGTAGCGAAAATGCAGCAATCGCGCCGCAAGCGTCCAAGGCGTCATTTGCCGACCCCCAGGGTCATGCGGAGCGGCTTGCGCCGCTCCGCGGTCGCGCTAGTCGCAACCACACGACCTGAGCCAGGTTTCCGGGGCGCAGTTCTTGGTATCCTCCGTGCATCCCGATGTACAGGGTGCTCCCAGCGTACAGCCGGCCAAGTCGGATATCGGCGGCACGCCGCCTTGCACGCGGCGTGCATCGGTAGGACTTAGCACTCTCAAGGTCTCTCTATTCAGCTTCAATGTTTTCATCGCAATTCCTCCAATTGTTGATAGGTCACTGAGGTGGCGCGCAGGTTCGAACCCAATCGATCGTTTGCGCCTCCTCATTTGTGTAGACTTGCTTTGCGGCTAGAACCCGACATTCGCTTCAAAAGACTTCTGGCGCCGCCCGGCCGACACCCGCGTCGGCTGCGCCGACGCGATCAGCCACGAAGAGCGCATCATCAGGCCCGCACGACACGTCGAACCTATTTCACGGCGGGTCCCAAGGAGGTGCGCGTCTCGAGTGCGCCCGCAAGATACAGCCCCATCAGCAGGCAGAGCGCCACCGCCGCGAGCAGGTACGCCGACAGAAAGCCGAGGTGCTCGGCCAGGGCAAGCAACAAGAGAGATAGAACACGCTGAGAGCGAGGCGGATGCCTTGACGGCTTGAATCCGCCGAGACATCTTTTTCACCCAGACAACTTTGAACCGGAGGTATTCATGAAGAAATTTATTGCCATCCATCTCGGCTCGGCGTCTTCGGCGAGGCGATCCGAATGGGATCGGATGGAGGAAGGCAAGCGCAAGAAGCTCGAAGCGTCCGGTACGCAGGCCTGGGTGGAATGGATGGCGGTGCATGGGTGATATTTCCGGGGGAATCGGTCGAGGTCATGGAGTGCTTGCCGATTCCAGGGCAGGGACAGCGCTGAGCGCGTTGGCCTCGCGTACACTTGAGAGCATGAACAGCGCCGCATTCATCGATGAATTTTCGGACGTGGCTGTCGAGTATGCCGCTTTCCGGCCCACCTACCCGCGAGCGCTCTTTGACAGGCTTGCGGAGCTCTCGCCCGCTCGTCGGGCGGCGTGGGATTGCGGGACCGGGAGCGGTCAGGCGGCGATCGGGCTCGCCGAGTTTTTCGATTGCGTCCACGCCACCGACGCGAGCGCCGCGCAGCTCGCGCGAGCAACCCCGCACCCTCGCGTGCACTATCGGCTAGCGACTGCCGAGAATTGCGGTCTGCCCGACCGTTCGGTGGAGCTCGTGTCCGTGGCTTCGGCGCTGCATTGGTTCGATCTCGATCGCTTCTTCGCCGAGGTCCGTCGTGTCGCTCGCTCCGGTGCGCTCCTCGCCGTGTACGGCTACCATGGGTTCTATATCACGCCGGCGCTCGACGAGCTCACCGAGCGCTGGCTGCTCCGACCGGTGCAGTCGCATTGGGCGCCCAACAATCAGCTGTTAGCGGACGGCTACCGAACGATACCCTTTCCATTCGAGCAGGTGGTGGAGCCCAATCTTGCCATCCACGTGTCATGGACGTTGAGCCAGTTGCTCGAGTTCTTCCTGACCTGGTCTGCACCTCGCCGCAAGATCGACGTCGACGGCGACGGCTTCGTCAAGGAGGCCCACCGGGCGTTCGAAGCAGAGTGGGGTGATCCGGAGCGGCGACGGCACGTCGTCATCCCGCTCATTGCGCGTATCGGAAGGGTCACGTAACGCTTGAGCGTCGCCGTGATCGCGCGCCGCTCAACGTCTCGCGGGCGATGCGGATCTCACGGCAAACTCGTGCCAGCGCGAGGCCTGCTCCCGATCGTCTTTGCGCCACCAATAATCACGCAGCATCTGGCTCCCGGGCACGACCGCCTGGGGCTCGCCTCGAATGACTGCCTCCATGAGCGCAACGCCCTCCGCCTCTCCCCGGCTCAGGAGCTGGCGCGCGAGCACGAACTTGGCCTTGAAGGAATCGGGCGCGCGTGCGAGGAGCTTGCGGCGCAGCGCCAATGCGGCATCCGCGCCCGCGCCCACCGCCTCCTCGAGGTCGGCGAGCTCGATTGCCCCGTCCGTGTCGAGCGGTGCGGGGGTGGCCTGCTCGCGCAGGGCCGCGAGCCGCAACCGATTCTGCTGAGTCGCCTCGTAGGCCTTTTTCCACGACGGCTCGACGGCCTTGCGCCAGTCGGCATCGAGCCTCGCTTCGAGACGCCTCGCCTGCGCGCCGAGAAGGGCATCCGCCGATTGCCCTGGGGCGGGCAGGGCCAGCTCTGCGCTGACCTGCATCGCGGCGAGACGGTCTCTCAATGCCGGGTGCGTGTCGGCGGTCGTCGTCGGCTGCGCCATCGCCTCGCCGAGCCAGCGCTGCGCATCGCCGGGATCGATCTCATCGAGCGTCGCGGCGTTCAAGCCGCCGAAGGGAGCGAACGCCGGTTGCGGCGAATCCTTGGCTGTGGCGCGAATCTTCGGCCAGTAGCGCTCCACCAGAAACCGCGCCATGACGCTCGTATTGGTGAGTGCTTGGGCGGTGGTGCGCGCCGAGGTGAGGGCGGCCGAGCTGGCATCCGCCTCGAACTCGTTGCGGCGCGCGAGCGGAAAGGAGCAGGCGTTGAAGTACGGGATGTACCATCGAAAGAACACCCGAATGGGACCGGAACCCCACTTGCGGCTCTGCTCGAGCGCGCCCGCGAGCCGCAGCCAGATCAACCGCAGCCGATAGATCCAGTTCGCGGTGCGCGCGTGGCCGCGCGAGAGATGTCCGAGCTCGTGCGCCAACACGGCCTCGAACTGCGGCACGGTGAGCGCCTTCATCAACGGCAGGCCGACGAGCAGGTAGTTTCGATGCCAGCCGAACCATCCGAGCCTCGGCAGCTGCTTGATGCCTGCATTGAAGTCCCCGCTCACCACCACATCGTGCAGGGGCGGGGTGTCGAGCCGTGCTCGCAGTTGATCGAGCAGGGCGAAGAATTCGGGGGCATCCCGCCGTGAGAGCGGGATCCCCACCGGCGGCTCCAGCGGTATCCACATCGCCCGAAGCACGACCCACAAGAACGCGCCGAGGCCGATGGCCAACTTGATGCCGACGATGGCTGCATAGCGGATCGTGACGAGCGCACCCGCGAGGAGCAGGAGCAGCACGGCGGCGATCAGTCCGAGATAAACATAGCCGAGCACCGCGAGAGCCAACACCCGGTGCTTGTAGGCGGCCGGCCGTTCCCTCGACAGCCGCTCCATCCGCGCAACGAGCGCGGTGAATTGTGCTTGATCCATGATCGATTACCGTTGAGCTTCGGTATAGCATCCGCACCGCTCGCGCGCAATTTCGATGGCTTTGCACCGCAAATCCCGCGCGCTCGTCTGCGCCGAGCCATGACAAGCTTGCGCCACAGGCGAACAAGTTCGGAGCAAGGCCGTGGGTCGGAGTGACAAAGGAGGGCGCCGCGCGGGTGGCGCAATTCGCTGGTCCTCACGGACGCTGAGCCCGTCGACCTTCGCCAGCTCACGATCGAAGGTGTTCAAGAGGCGGCGGGGCCGTTGCGCATGGCAACCCCGCCAATGCCATAGCGGGCCAACGCGTGGCGAGGGTCTACTGAGCCCTCCCACGATGTTTGGGTTTGGCCGCCCGTCGCGCGGGTACTTTCCCGTCAAAGCGCCTTAACGGTCGTCGCGCAGCTGTCGCCGCAGCTCGGTCTGCAGTACCCGCCGCCGGCTACGAGCTGAAGCTCCACACCGGTGAGCGTGCGGATGGTCCGCTTTTCGAGGCGCAGGGACGGCGACTTACGGGACGGGCTGGGTTCAGCAGTGTTTGCGGTGGGCTGGACGGTGCGATGGTCGTTGAACTTGTTCATGGCGTGCTCCTTGAGTTGATGCTTGCGTACCAGAGCAAAATGCGGCTCCCGACCAATAGATCGCATTTGCGGAGCCAAACACGACAGACCAGGGCCAAGAAGACGAATGTCCGTCGCTCCGCATCGATCTGACCCCGATATTTGCGTTCGATGAAGTCTGAGTCTGGGCGCTGAACGCTGCTACCAGGTTGCTACCGTTCTGCGCCAAACCAACGACAACCAGCCAGAAGGCGGGGCCTTGTAATCGAATAAATCAGCACGGTTCGGGCCTCCAGGGGCTTTCATCGAGCCCGCCTTGACAGCGGCGCATGGGGTTCGGAGAATTCGCGCCTCCCTCAGGTGAGGTAGCTCAGCTGGTTAGAGCGTGGCACTCATAATGCCGAGGTCGAGGGTTCGAGTCCCTCCCTCACCACCATGAAATCAATCACTTGCAAGCGCCCTCGCGCGCACAATCGCGAGTGCGTGACTTTTGCGGACCCGAGCTCGCACACCTTCTCGGCAGCCTCGATCAGCGCGCCGATCTCGGGCGCCGAGTAGTGTGTGGTCACGTGACTTGATTTGTGGCCGAGGAGGAGCTGTCGATCCTCGAAGCCGACACCGGCGACACGCAAGCGGTGCCGATGCGGATGACGGTGACCGTTGGCCTCACCTCACGGTTGAAGCGGTTCTTGTCCATGCCGAGATAGGCGGGGGCATCGCGCAGTCGAAGGAAGCGAGGGGTGATCGAGCGCGCGTTCGATTCAGTGGAAGTCCTGCTCATGACCGATTGTTCGAACATGGGGCGACCGGGCGGCCGTACGCGAATCAATCTATCTCGAACGTGGGGACGCGTGACAGGGCGGAATTGGATCGAATCCCACTACAACTCGCGCGCGCGGCAAAGGAGAGTGTGGCGGGAAGTTTCGAGTTTCGGTGCTTGCGCGCCCACGGGGAGAATTTGCGGGGATGCCGGGGTAGCGGGTAGGCCATCGATCGCCGCTCTACGGGCTTCTCAGGAAGTCGATTTTTTTGCAACGAGTTATGGTATCTTATACCATATGGGTAAGGCGACCCTCATCTTCCGGGACAAACAGGTTGACCCGGTCGATGGTTCGATCACGGAGATGGCCCTGTGGCAGCTCGCCGATCCGATGCCGGGGTGCAAGCACCGCTTCAAGTACCGGCTATTCTATGGATACGCCGACCGGCCGCTCGTGCGCTATGACAACGAGCGCGGCAAGGGCGATCACCGGCACGTCGAGGGACGCGAGGAGCGGTATGGCTTCCGGGACGAGAAGCAGCTCATTGAGGATTTTCTGGCGGACCGGCGCCGCCTCGGAGGAAAGTAAGGTGGCCAAACGACGTATCCAGGTTCATGTAGGCACGGCTGATGACATGGGTCGGCGCTTCATCGATGCATGGCGCCGGGCTGAGCGCGGCGAGCGCGTGCGCGAGGAGCATCTGACCTTCGTAGATTTCAAGCAGCTGCTCGGGACGCTCTCGGATGAGAGATTGCGGCTGCTGAAAGAAGTTCGGCGCGAGGGCGCCGCCTCCGTGCGTCAGCTCGCGGAGCGGCTTGGGCGCGATTACAAGAACGTGCATGACGACGTCGAGCGTCTGACTGCCGCCGGGCTGCTCGAGCGCGAGGACGGTCGCCTGACGGCTCCTTATGAGACTATTCTCGCGGAGATGTCGCTCACCCCGTGAGGGAAGGCGTCGCTGTTCCGCCCAGAAGCGTGTCTCGAGCAGCCCCACCAATCGACACTATACCTACCTGTTCGCTAGATATTCCTCATCGCTGACTTTCTCCATCCAGTCAACTGATTTACCGTCGAGTTTTTCCACTATCGCGATATGTGACATCGCCGTGGTGGCGGTAGCACCGTGCCAATGCTTCTTGCCGGGCGGACAGTGCACGACATCGCCCGGGCGAATTTCCTGCTTCGCCTCACCCCAGCACTGCGTCCATCCGCAACCGGCTGTCACGATCAAAACTGCCCGAGCGGATGGGTATGCCAGGCGGTGCGAGCGCCGGCCTCGAAGGTGACGGTCGCACCGAGCGAGCGTGCCGGTGCAGGCGGCTCAAAGAGCGGATCGATGCGCACGTTCCCTGTGAAGTACTCGGCCGGCCCCTTCACGGAGGGTTGCGAGCCGCTGCGTTGGATCTCCAATGCTTCTCTCCTTCGCTGATTGAACGTGGCGAACCTTTAGGGCTTCACCAACACCTTGATGGATTTTCGATCGTTCATGGCGCGGTAGCCTTCGGGGACCTCATCCAGGCTCGTAGTTCGATCGAAGACAAGACCGGGCCGAATCTTTCCCTCCAGAATGTCCGGAAGGAGCTTTTCAATGTACGCTCGTACCGGTGCCGGACCGCCGCTCACGGTGATGTTGTGATAGAACGCGGGCTGCGAGGCAGGAATCGCTTCGTAGTGGGGGACGCCGACGCGACCAATCGCTCCGCCCGAGCGAACGATGCCAAAGGCCATCTCGATCGCTTGGCTGCTGCCGACACATTCCAAAACGGAATGTACTCCGACTCCTCGTGTGAGCGTGCGAACGTGCGCAACGCCTTCCTCGCCCCGCTCGCTGACGATGTCCGTTGCGCCAAAGTCTTTGGCCAGCGCAATTCGGTCGGGATAGTGGCCCAGCAGGACGATCTGCTCGGCGCCCAAGCGCCTGGCGGCGATGACCCCGCACAGACCGACGGCGCCGTCACCGATCACCGCCACCCTATTGCCCCGGCGCACGCGCGCCGAAACCGCCGCGTGGTGCCCGGTGCCCATCACATCGGAGAGCGTCAGAAGTGAGGGCATCAGCTCGCTGTCTGCTGCCGTGGACAGCTTAAAGAGTGTGCCGTCGGCCTGGGGGACGCGAACGGCTTCCGCCTGGGCGCCACCGGCTTCGCCGCCGACACCGAAGAATCCGCCATGCAGGCAGGAGGTGTTGAGGCCTTCATGGCAGAACTCGCAGGTACCATCGGAGTAGGCGAAGGGCATCACGACCAAATCCCCGACCTTGATCCGATGGACTTCCGAACCGATCGCTTCGACGCGGCCGATCGCCTCGTGCCCCATGGGCCGGCCCGTTTCCACGGCTTCAAGCTCCTTGTAGGGCCACAGATCACTGCCACAGATGCAGGCCGCCGTGATCGTGATGAGGGCGTCGGTGGGGTTGATGAGGCGGGCGTCCGGGACCTTCTCGACGCGAACGTCGCCAGCGCGGTACATGAGAGTTGCTCGCATGGCGGATATCTCCGAATTTCAGGGGCGAGTCACGCGGCAGTCCCTTCGTTAATGACCCGGATCGCGTTCAGCGTGCGCGGGTAGCCGATAAAGGGTAAGAGCTGCGTGATCGTGCTCACGAGGATTCGCCGATCATTCCCAACGGCGAGGTTGCCCGCGACATGCCCTGCGAGCTGTGCCTCGCAGCCGCCTAATGAGGCGATCATCGCGAAGGTGAGAAGCTCGCGGGTTTTGAGGTCAAGCCCGGTGCGCGTGTAGTAGTCGCCGAAGCAATTCGCGGAAAGAAGCGTCTGGATGTGAATCTGATCCTGAGGGCTCTTGGCATACATGGCCTCGATTCGCTCGCCGAAGATGGACTTTTGCACCGCCAACCCCTTCTCCAGTCGGTTCTCCCGGGTCGTGGTGGACTGGGGCGGGAGCGGTAAGGCGATGCCGCGGGACTCAAAGACCTCATTCGTGACGCGCAGGAAATCGAACACCTTGGCCATGCCCGCATAGGGCACCGCCTGGTAGAGAATCTCCTTGGCTTCCACGGGGGTTACGCCTATGTTGAGGGCGCCTCCCAGCAGAACGCGGTACTCATTGACCGACTGGCAGGCAATGAGCGAGGCGAGCTGCACCATCAGGCGCATTCGGGTATCGAGCGCCGAGTTCTTCAGCACCTCATCGAACGCGAAATTGTCGAAGATCTCGATGAGTTCGGGATCTGTCGCCCTGAGCGTCGAGGTGTGGTTGGGAAACAGCGTCTCGTGATTGCGCTGCGCTTCTTGACTGATAGCCATGGGAGAACCCTCGCTCATTTGGGCGCCAACTCGCCGTACCAATAGGCAGCGGCTTACTTACCCACACGTGCGGCCAAGTGAGCCGGATACCGATCCCCTTGCACTGTGATGTTCAAGAGTGCGCTACTGATCTCGCCTAGATCCGAAGCGCTCAACTCAATTGCGGCGGCACGCACGTTCTCCTTCAGCCGACTGAGCTTGGTCGTGCCCGGAATTGGTACGATCCACGGCTTCTGGGCGAGAAGCCAGGCGAGTGCAATTTGCGCGGGCGTCGCGCGCTTTTTCTCCGCGATGCGGCCGAGGAGATCCACAAGTCCCTGATTGGCCTTACGCGCCGCCGGCGAGAAGCGCGGGACGATGTTGCGAAAATCGTCCTTGCCGAACGAGGTGTGTTCGTCGATCTTGCCCGTCAAGAACCCTTTTCCCAAGGGGCTGAAGGGGACGAAGCCGATGCCAAGCTCCTGGCAGAGCGGAAGTATTTGCTCCTCGGGCTCTCGCCACCAGAGCGAATACTCGCTCTGAACCGCGGTGACAGGCTGCACGGCGTGCGCGCGACGAATCGACTGTGCACCGGCCTCGGAGAGGCCGAAGTGCTTCACCTTGCCCTGAAGGATCAGATCTTTCACAGCGCCGGCAACGTCTTCCATCGGGACGCTGGGATCGACACGGTGCTGATAGAAGAGGTCGATCCGATCGGTTTTCAGTCGCTTGAGGGACGCCTCAGCCACTTCGCGGATCCGCTCCGGGCGGCTGTCCATACCCTCGCTGACCTGGCCGTTCTTGAAACCGAATTTCGTCGCGATGACCACTTGATCGCGGATTGGCGCGAGGGCCTCACCGACCAACTCTTCATTGGTGAAAGGACCGTAGGCCTCCGCGGTATCGAAGAAAGTTACGCCACTATCAAAGGCGTGCCGAATGAGCGAAATCGCCTCCTGCTTGCCGGGACCCGGGCCGTAGGCGTAGTTCAATCCCATGCAGCCAAGCCCCAAGGCTGAGACTTCGGGACCCCGTGTGCCAAGTTTGCGTTGCATCGTGTCTCTCCTCGAATCGATGGGCTTTCCAACTGGTATCCAAGCTATCAGGTGAAGGTCAGCTCGATTAGATGGCAAAATGCGCATAGGTCTATGAGTGGGGCTCATGAATGCCACGGAATGACTTGAACGACCTGGTGGCATTTGCTGCGGTTGCACGCGAACGCAGTTTCACCAGGGCTGCGGCAAAGCTTGGTGTTTCGCAGTCGGCGCTCAGCCACACGATTCGAGGCCTCGAGGAGCGCTTGAAATTGCGGCTCTTGAGCCGCACCACCCGAAGCGTCGCACCCACGAAGGCGGGTGAACGGCTCTTTCAGGCCGTGGGTCCGCGCTTTGCGGAGATCGAGGCTGAAGTGGCGGCCTTGAGCGAGCTTCGAGACAAGCCTGCCGGCTCGCTTCGGATTACGGCAGGGGAGCATGCCGCTAACTCAACGCTTGGGCCGGCATTGACCAAGATTCTGCCGAACTATCCCGATATCAAGGTCGAGATTACGGTCGACTACGGTCTCACCGACATCGTCTCCGAGCGCTACGATGCGGGCGTGCGTCTGGGTGAGCAGGTCGCAAAAGATATGGTCGCGGTGCGCATCGGACCTGATTTTCGGATGGCGGTGGTCGGATCGCCGACCTATTTTGAGCGTCGCAAGCGACCGCAGAATCCGCGTGAACTCACGGCTCACGATTGCATCAACTTGCGACTACCGACCTACGGTGGGCTCTACGCCTGGGAGTTCGAAAAGAACGGCCGCGAAGTGAATGTGCACGTCGAGGGGCAACTCGTCTTCAACAACATCGCCCTGCGCTTGAATGCCGCGCTCGCTGGGCTCGGGCTCGCGTGTTTGCCGGAGGATCAAGTGCAGGCGGACATTACCGCGGGCCGCTTGGTACGGGTGCTGACCGATTGGTGCCCGTCCTTCTCGGGTTACCACCTGTACTACCCGAGCCGGCGGCAATCCTCTCCCGCGTTCGCCCTCTTGGTCGAGGCCTTGCGTTATCGACGCT
>Ga0187781_10001539_pt1 | contig 17420 bp, 11 predicted proteins | sample 0715_SJ02_MP02_2_FD_132447 | JGI IMG/M metagenome (GOLD analysis project Ga0187781, IMG submission 132447) | Tropical peat soil microbial communities from peatlands in Department of Meta, Colombia - 0715_SJ02_MP02_20_MG | ecosystem: Environmental > Terrestrial > Soil > Wetlands > Peat | place... | reverse complement strand
TGGCCGCCTGACTCGGGACTGGGCGGCCAGGATGTGGTTGTCGCAACGAAACTATGAACAAAGCTCAGCCTCGATCCACCGGCTGATACCGCGGGCCAGCAGCGGTCGTTGCGTCATGTCCCCGAATGTGACCGGGCATGGTGGTCTTTCCGCTCACCTGTACGGCGGCTCGCCTGGTTTCTTGGCTCGGGGCGGCCTGGAGATGCCTGGCAGTGGAGCCGTTACGAGGTTCTCCGCGCGTCCCGGGCCTGGCCTCTGGCCAGCGCCGCGGCGGCGACCTTGAGCCGGCCGATCACGGACATGACCCGGGACAGGTTCGCGATCACCGCGGCGCCCGCGAAACCCGGGAGCGAACGGGACAAAGGCCCCGATCAGCTGCGAGGCCTGATCGGGCTGCTCGGCAGGCTGGACAGCGGACGCCCCTTGTCCTGCGGCACGAACGCCAGGTGGCAGGCGATGAGCACCAGACTGGAGACCCTCCGACCCGATCGACGGCGCGACGAACCGGCGGTAGGACTGCAACAGCCCGTACAAGACCACCGACAGCCCGCACAGCAGCCCCTGCGGCGCGAACACCCGCAGCATTTGCCACCCCGACCACCTCGGCATGCACGCAGTGCGCATTCGGGTTACTCGGGTTCAACTACCCTGCGCTGTCCGTCCCAGCGGGCTGGCGTTGGGTTGGCGTGGGATAGAAGAGACTGCTAACGTGTGACCGGCCTGGGGCGTATCAGCTGCGGTCCATCGTTCGGGGTAACCCGATCGCGGTCGGCACCTGCATAGGATTGTGCCGTGCGTATCGGTTGTCTGCATGGAGTGGGGTCCTAGGAGTTGATGGTTCAGAGCCTTTCTGGATACCTGCGGCAATATCCCCACCCGTGCCGACAGTCGATGACCGGACACCCGCATGGCGAGGACGAGCACTGCCGCAGGGTAATGCGCCGTCCCTTCCCCGCCGGGCACGGCGCAGCGCATTTCCCGCCGGGAAGAACTGGTGCGATGCGCCGGGGCAGAACCTGGCGGATCGAGGAGTGAGGACCGTGGGCGTATCTGCACCGCTGGCCGAGCTGGTTGCTCCCGTCACCGTGGCGGAAATCGAGCTGGACGAGCCGGTCACCGTCACGCACCGGTCGGTGGCTACCCCCGGCGAGAACGGCCGCGCGCCGCTCGCGCTCGTTCTCGTACGCCTGCATGCCATCCCGGTAGGAACCGTCGTGGTCCAGGCTCCGGCGGGCGAAGTAGACGCCACGTCGTGCGCTGAAGCAGCGTGGTCCTGTTTCGCCGAGACTCTCCGCTCTCACCTGGCCGCAGATGGCTTGCCGGGCGATCCGCCGATCAGGCGCCAAGCCGCCGCCGACGTGCCCCGGTGCCAGCGAGACTCGCTCGCCGCGGATGCTCCGCTCATCTCGGTCGTGGTCGCGACACGAGAACGGGCCCGATCGCTAGCAGCGTGCCTGGATTCGCTAGCCGAAATGGACTACCCGAACTTTGAGGTCGTGATCGTGGACAACGACCCGGTCACCAATGCGACGGCCGCACTAGTAGCCGAGCGGCCGGAGGAGAACCTGCGCTACGCGCGCGAGCCCAGGCGCGGTCTAGCCGCTGCCCATAACTGCGGACTGGAGCAGGCACGTGGCACCATCGTCGCGTTTACCGACGATGACGTGGCCGTGGACCGCAGATGGCTGACTGAGATCGCCCGGAGCTTCCGGACCGCCGCCGACGTAGCATGCGTGACGGGCCTGATCATGCCGGCCGAGCTGCAGACGGAGGCTCAGCTACTGCTGGAAATGCACGGTCAGTTCGGCAAAGGGTTCGAGCAGCGGCTCGTCAACTGCGACGGGAGTCGTCCCGAGGATCCGCTGTTCCCGTTCACGGTCGGCAAGCTTGGCTCGGGCGCCAACATGGCGTTCCGCAAAGATCGGCTATGCGAACTCGGCGGCTTCGATCCGGCGACCGGGGTGGGCACCGTGGCCCGCGGCGGTGACGACCTCACCGCCCTGTTCTCTGTGCTGGCCGGAGGGTACTCCCTGGTTTACCAGCCCACCGCGCTGGCCTGGCATCGCCATCGCCGGAGCCTGGAATCGCTCAGCAACCAGGCATTCGGGTATGGCGTGGGGCTGGGTGCCTATCTCACGAGCGCACTGGTCAGCCATCCCCAGATGATCGGCCAGGCGTTGCGGCGAGCACCGGCAGGCCTGCGCTACGCCTTCCATCCGGCTTCGCCGCGCAATGCCCGAGTAGGCAGTGCCTGGCCCCGGCGGCTCGTCTGGCGGGAGCGGCGGGGACTAGCGCTCGGGCCGTTCGCATACGGCATCAGCCGAGTGCGCAACCGCCTGGCGCCCTATCCGGACGACACCCGGAGCCCGCAGCGATGACCCTTGTCAGGGCCGATACCGGCCAGGACGGCCGGGCGGATCGCGGCTCCTCGGCGGCGGCGGCCGCGGCGGAGCGGCCTGCGGTACGGCCAACTGTTTCGGTGGTCATCTGCGCCTACACCGTTGATAGGTGGGAAGACCTCAAGCAGGCGGTGGTGTCGGTCGGCAAGGAGACCGCGGACGAGATTGTCCTGGTCATCGACCACTGCCCGGAGTTGCTGACGCGAGCCGAGTTCCTGGCCCAGCTGCTGCCGTGGAACATCGTCGTGGCCCCGAACCGGTTCCAGCAGGGTTTGGCAGGCGCGCGTAATACCGGCGTGGCGATATCGCAGGGCGATATCGTCGCTTTCCTTGACGATGATGCGGCAGCCGATCCCGGCTGGCTGGCCGCGATGGCCGACCACTACCAAGATCCCCGCGTGGTCGGCGTCGGCGGCATGGTGAGACCTGACTGGGAGGGCGGCCGGCCGTCGTGGTTTCCGTCCGAGCTTGACTGGGTGGTGGGCTGCTGCTACCAGGGGATGCCGACCAGCAGCGTTCCGGTGCGCAACTTCATAGGCGCCAACATGTCCTTCCGCTGCACGGTTCTGGAGGATTGCGGCGGCTTCTCCAGCATGCTCGGCAGGGTCGGCGCCACCCCGCTCGGCTGCGAGGAAACCGAACTGTGCCTGCGCATCGGCCAGCGCCATCCTGACGGCATCCTGCTCTACGAGCCGGCTGCCGCCGTCAGCCATAAGGTACCCAGCAAGCGCGCCGAGTGGAGGTACCTGAGGTCCCGGTGTTACGCGGAGGGCCTGTCCAAGGCCATGGTGGCGCGGCTGGCCGGGCAGTCCCGGGCTCTGGCCTCCGAGCGCTCCTACGTCCGGTCGACGATACCCCGCGGGATCTGGCGATGCCTGACCGATGCTCCCGGCGGCAGGCTGAGCGGAGCAATGGCGGCCTTGACCATGGTCATCGCCGTGGCCATGACGACCGCCGGCTACCTGGTGGGCAGGGTAACGGCGCGCCGGGCCCGGGCTTACCCCCCGCCGGCCGACGACCGGCCAGGGACCGCGCCCGCCGGGCCCCCGGCCCAGCCGGCCGCCGCACCCGACGACACCATCCAGTTCACCGCGGCCGCCGCGCCCGCCGGACCCCCGGCACCACCGGACGCCGCACCCGACGACACCATCCCGTTCATCGCGGCCGCTGCGTTCGCCGAACCACAGGCACCACCGGCCGCCGCACCCGATGACACCATCCAGTTCATCGCGGCAGATTCGACTGGATGCGATGGGGGGCGGTCGGCGCTCGATCGGCAGGTCGCTCGCCGCGAGCGCGCGGGACCCAGGCACGCCGGGGGGTCAGCACAGCACGACCACAGTGCGAGATCTATCGTACGCAAACCGCTGCATGCGATGCTTGACGTCCTGGCGGACCCCATGCTACGCAACGGGCATGCTCTCATCGCCAGCGCTTCCGTGACACAATTCGTCGGCATCGTCTACTGGATATTCGCCGCACGTCTTTACCCGGTTGCCGTGGTCGGACGAAATTCTGTGGCTATTTCCGTGATGCTCTTCCTAGCCGGGGTAGCGGAGCTGAACCTGATGAGCACACTCGTCAGGTTTGCGCCCACTAGCGGGCAGCGGACACTCCGCCTTATCGTCGGCGCTTACCTTACGAGTGTTTCGATCGGCGCCGTTATCGGCGCGATCTTCATCTTCCTGATCCCGCATGTGGAGCCGCAGCTCGATTTCCTGCGTTCCAGCCCGTACGTCGCGGTGTGGTTTGTGTTCTCGGTCGCCATGGGTACCATATTCGTCCTGGAGGACAGTGCCCTCACCGGAGTCCGTGCCGCGACCTTCGTCCCTATTGAAAATGGCGTCTTCTCACTGCTTAAGCTCGTCCTGTTGATCCCGTTCGCATGGTTCCTCCAGTCGATGGGTGTCTACCTATCGTGGACGGCCGCGATTGTCATAATAATAATACCGACTAATTTTTACCTCTTCACTCGAGCGGTGCCGCGGCATCTGCGCAAATACCCGGTCGCCAGCCCGGCGCCCCAGTTCCGCGACATACGCGCGTTCCTGATACCTGACTCCCTGGCGGCGCTATTCCTGCTGGCCTCGACCGCATTGCTCCCGCTCCTGATCATCAATCGCCTCGGGCCGAATGCTACAGCCGAGTACGCATTGGCGTGGATCATCGGCTATGCCCTCTTCCTCTTCAGCCTCAATATGGGGTCTTCCCTGGTGGTCGAGACTGCCGCCGACCAGTCCGGCCTGCGTCAGCTCTCCTGGCGGTCCATGACGCATCTGGCGAAGCTCCTCATCCCGTTCGTGATCGTGATCGTGGCCGCCGCCCCGTACCTCCTGCTCGCGTTCGGCCGCGCATACGCCGAGGCCGACGTGACTCCGCTGCGGCTGCTAGCGCTTGCGGCACTACCAGCGATCATCACGAATACGGCGATCAGCGCGACCCGCTCCCAGCGCAGGATGCGCATGGTCCTCGGCATCCAGGTGGCTATCTGTGCTCTGGTCTGGAGCTTGAGCACAATGCTCATCGGACGCCTCGGAATTACCGGGGTTGCCGCCGCATGGCTCATCGCCCAGACGGCGACCGCCCTGGTGCTGGTGATCAGACCCTCGTCTTGGATGCCGTCGGCGCGGTCGCCGCGCCCCGGCGCGCAGGCGTTGGGCCGTCCTTCACCGGCACCACCATGGTCTCGTCTGCCACGTCCTGTCCTGCTCGCTGTGGGCGGCTTGCTTGGTACGTTGGTACTGGTCGTGGGTACGATCGCGATCACCGGCGTGATGCGGAGCGGATCGCCAAGCATGTCCGCAACACATGCCACTGGCTCTGCCCCGTCCTCGAGCCGTCCATCGAATCCCAGCCAGTCGGGCCAGCCATCGGATTCCACCGCCCCGCTGGCCGGGCAGGCGATCTCGGTCACGTCCTCGCCGCCATCGCCGGGGATAGTGGGCGGCACCTATACGGTGACGGCCACGGGCGGCGGGTCAGGTAACTTGGTGATCTTCAGCGTCGATCCTGCCAGCGGGTCGGTGTGCTCGATCTCTGGTTCCACCGTGACCTTCAACAACCCGGGCACCTGCGTCATCGATGCCAACCAGGCCGGCGACACCAGATACCAGGCGGCCCCCCAGGCCCGGCAGACAGTGACGGTGGTCTGACCCTCTCCGGTAAGGTCCTGCCTTAACCTTCAGGTACTTGAGCTGACGGTGGTGGCCAGGCCCGTTTTCTGATCGGCACCGCAGCCACCCTATGCTCCCTCGTATGGAAACCCCTGCATCTGTCAAGCGAGTGACCAGCCCGGCTCCGCCGGAGCGGTGGCAAGCGGCTTATGCCGCCGACCGCGAAGCCATTCCGTACCAGTCGCCGAAGTGGACCCAGGCGTTGTGCGCCGACGGTCTCTATACAGACGCCAGTCGCTGCTATGAGACCGACGACGGTCGTGTCCTGGTTCTCCCGCTCGTCCGGCGTCGTGGCCTTCCGGACCGGCTCGCTACAGCAGGCTCGCTTCCGGTCGTCATGGGCGGGTTGGTCGCCGACGGCCCGGTCAGCGTCGATGACATCCGGGCGGTGATCGGCGACCTCGCAGCGCTACCCTTCGCTGCGTTGCGCATCCGCCCGAACCCGCGCGTAGGCGCCCTGTGGTCAGAGGCTGCTCCCAGCGCGACACTCCGGATACCGCGGAGGGCTCACGTCGTACCCGTGTCGCGACCGGTCGAGGAGATCCGCTCCCAGTTGCTGAGCAACAGCATCCGCAAGGCCGTCGACCGCGCCGTTCGCAACGGGCTGGAGGTGGTCTGGGACACAACGGGATCCAGGCTGGGGGTGTTCGAGGAGCTCCACGACCGCTCGGTCGAGCGCTGGGCTCGGCGCCAGCATGAGCCGCTGTCCCTGTCCCGCTGGAGGATGGAACGCGCCACTCGGGTCCCGACGCTCGCCGCGACTGCCCGGTGCATGGCAGGCGTGTGGCGCATGGGCGTGGTCGAGATCGGCGGGAGGCCGGCGGCTGCCGCCGTCATCCTCATTGAGCCGGGCGGCAACGCGAACGGGTTTCGCATGGCGATGGATGCCGATCTCGTCGGCCGCAGCGGAGCCGGCTACCTCGTTCAGGTTGCGGCACTGGAAGAGGCCAGCCGGGCCGGCTGCCGGTTCTTCCACCTCGGCGAGTCGGGCCAGGCGGAGGGCCTCTCGGATCATAAGGAACGCATGGGCGGCATTCCGATCGCATATGAGGAGCTCGTGTTCGAGCGATTGCCGGTCGCACGAGCCGACCGTCTGCTGCGGTCCGTCGTGAAACGGGCAATCGGCTTCCGGGACGCCAATGAGGCTGCGATGGCCCGATAAACCGAAGTTGCCGTAGCTCTCCGTAGGTATTGCGTCCCGAACTGCGGTTCCGGTGGGATCTGCGCCGATAACGTAGTCAGAATGACCGGCGTGTCTCTGGGCGATCCGGGCGAGGATACCGGTATGATCCGGCTATGACGCCGAACACCGGCAAAGTTCACGTAGTCAGAGTCAAGAAGACCGGCTACGTGGACAAGCAGGGCCGCCGCCACGACTACTCCTCGGCCTACCTGCGCCGCACCTACCGGGAGGCCGGCACGGTCAAGAACCAGACCGTGGCCAACATATCCGCGCTGCCGGACCACGTCATCGACTGGATCGACGCCGGCCTGAAAGGCCGGCACCTGGTCCCGGCCGGGCACGCGGTCACGATCACCCGGTCGGTGCCGCACGGCCACGTCGCCGCGGTGCACGCGATGGCCAAGAAGCTGGGCCTGCCCGCGCTGCTCGGCCCGGCGGGCCGGGCCCGGGACCTGGCCCTGGCCCTAGTCATCTCCCGGGTGGTCGCCCCGGCCTCCAAGCTGTCCACCCTGGCCTGGTGGGATGATGTCACGCTGGGCGCCGACCTGGGCGTGGCCGGCGCCGGCGCCGATGACATCTACGCCGCGATGGACTGGCTGGCGGGCCGGCAGGACGCGATCGAGGCCGGGCTGGCCCGCCGCCACCTGGGCCCGGAGGCGAACCCGGCGCGGATGGCGCTGTTCGACCTGTCGTCCTCGTGGCTGGTGGGCCGGTGCTGCCCGCTGGCCGCCCGCGGCTACTCCCGGGACGGCAAGAAGGGCCGGCTGCAGATCGAGTACGGGCTGCTGACCGACCCGGCGGGCCGGCCAGTCGCGGTCCGGGTGTTCCCCGGCAGCACCGGCGGCCCGGCCGCGTTCACCGGCATCGTCCAGGTCGTGCGGGAGAAATTCGGGCTGGCCACGATGGTCATGGTCGGCGACCGGGGCATGATCACCTCGGCCCGGATCGCGGCGCTGAACCGGCTGGACGACGGCACCCGGCGGCAGGACGCCTCCGCCTACGAATGGATCACCGCGCTGCGCGCCCCGGCCATCAAGAAGCTGATCGCCGACGACGGGCCGCTGCAGATGTCCCTGTTCGATCAGCAGGACCTGGCCGAGATCACCAGCCCGGACTTCCCCGGCGAGCGGCTGGTCGCCTGCCGCAACCCGGTGCTGGCCGCCGACCGGGCCCGCAAACGCGAAGACCTCCTGCAAGCGACCGAGATGCTGCTGGCCCCCGTCATCGCCCGGGTCGCCGCCGGGCGGCTGGCCGGCGCCGCCAAGGTCGGCGTCGAGGTCGGCAAGGTGATCAGCAAGTACAAGACCGCCAAGCACTTCGACGTCGCGATCACCGAGGACAGCCTCACCGTCACCCGCAAACAGGACCAGATCGACGCCGAAGCCGCCCTCGACGGGCTCTACGTGCTGCGCACTCCCGTCCCGGCCGGGCAGCTCGACAGCCCCGGCGTGGCGGCCGCCTACAAGAACCTCAAGCACGTGGAACGGGACTTCCGGTCGATCAAGACCGATGACCTGGACCTGCGCCCGGTGTTCCACCGGCTGGAAGAACGCGTCAAGGCGCACGTACTGATCTGCATGCTCGCCTGCTACCTGACCTGGCACCTGCGCAAAGCCTGGTCGCCGCTGACTTTCAGCGACGAGGACCCGCCCGCCGCCGCTAACCCGATCGCGGCGGCCCGCCGCTCCGGCCACGCCCACGCCCAGGCCAAGGCCTCCTGCCAGTACGACCCGGCCGGCCGGCCCTACCGCAGCTTCCGCGGCCTGATCGAGCACCTGGCCACCTTGCCCCGCAACCAGGTCCGGTTCGCCGGCACCCAGGTCACCGTGCCGATGCTCACCGAACCGACCAGCACCCAGCGGGAAGCCTTCGACCTGATCGGCGTTCCCATCCCGCTGACCTTGAAGTAGCCAGAACAAACCCGGCCAGGCCCGGTAAAACGCCAGCTCAGGCCCAGAATTCCCCACCGAACTGGCCGTAACTTCGGGATAGAGGTTTCGCGATGGCCTTGTGACGGTCACCAGCTCGGTCCCTGCCCGGCGAGGGCTCCTGGTGCGCCCAACAGAACAGTCTCCTTGTTCATGGCTCGTCGTCGCCTGCCGGTGAAGGTCTGGTCCGGATGGCTGCCAGTGAGGAAGCCCCGTGGCAGGCTGGCGGTGCCGCCTGGAAACGGGCGAGGCCCGGCTTCGAAAGCCCTGTCTGTATCGGCGGCGCGTGATTGCCGTCAACCAGCCTGCCGGCGCGATTTCTTGATCACCGGCAGTTGGCCGTAGGCCTTGATGACCTTCGGTGCGGCCCAACCGCGAAGGGTGCGCAGGCCGGGGATTTCACGGGACGTGGGGTAGAGCCAGTAGCCGAGCCGTGGCGGAAGATACGGCAGCAGCGGTGATCGCCGCCGGCGCAGGAGCGTGGCGAACTGGCGCGGTTTAAGGCCGATGTAGCGATCGACGTTCTCATACCATTGAGCGCTGAGGCGAGCCGCGATCTGCGCCGCCGTGACCGCGGCCTGGCGTTCCCTTTCATAGGCCTCGAGAGCCGGCTTCACCTCGCCGTGACGCTGCAGGTTGTCGGCTAGCGCGATGGCGTCCTCGATAGCCAGCCTCGTCCCCGAGCCGATAGTGAAGTGCGCGGTATGGGCGGCGTCTCCGGCCAGGACGGTCTTGCCGTCATGCCAGTGCTTATTCGTGACAGTACGGAAGTTCAGCCATTGGGCGCTCGTTTCGCCAGATGACTGCCCGATCAGCTGATGGCCGTCCAGGGGCCGTTCGAATATCTTCTCCAGCAGGGCGAGGCAGTCCTCGTGCGGCATCGTGTCGAAACCAAGGCCAGCCCACGTTTCGGCCGTGCATTCGATGATGAATGTGCTCGACTCGGCGCCGACCCCATAGGCATGCGCCCATATCCAGCCGCTATCCGTATGGACGAAGGGAAATGAAAAAGCCTTGAAGATCTTGTCCGTTCCCAGCCAGATGTACTTGTTCCTGCCCAGCTGCACATCAGTCTGGAAGCCGCTGGTCTCATTGCGGATCCGGCTGTTCACGCCATCGCTGGCCACGATGAGATCACACTCTGGTAGCTGCGAAGTGGCGGTCACCTCGTGCTCGAACTCGATGTGCACGCCTGCGGCCAGCGCCCGGCGGGCCAAGATCTCCAGCAAACGCTGCCGCTTGATGCCGTAGCCCTGACTCGGGGGATATAGCACTTGCTCGCCCTGGACGTCCACGACCATCTTGTCCCAGCCGAACGATGCCTGTTCGATCTCGCGTGCCGATTCGGGGTCGGTGCTGTAGAGCTTTTCCAGCAGGTCGCCCCAGAACACTACGCCCCAGCCGCGAGCCACGCCGGGAGCGCTCCGTTCGAAGACCGTGATGTCGTGCCGAGGTTCACGCAGCTTAAGAAGCAGCGCGAAGTACAGGCCGGCGGGCCCGCCGCCGACGCATGCGATCCGCAACGTGTCGCCCCCCACTAGATGTAGTACTAACGCATATATATTAGACGCCCAGCCCTGGCCTTCGGTGCACAAGTATTTCCATGAGGATGGCCGCCGAGTTATCCGAACACCCGCAATGGTGCTTACTTAAGTTGGGAACGACCGGTTAACCGCGGTTGGCCAGTGGATCAGGCGGGCTACAGGGATTGAATTGTCAGGGTTTGGGTCTGTATGTCTGATCACAGTCGGCGCGCCTGCGTGATCGCGGCGGGCAGCGGGTCTATGCCGGGATTATGAGATATCCCGATGGTGGTGGCCTGACCCCCGCTGGGCGGGCCAGGCGTGAGAGGGTGCGGCTGCAGGCCGCACAGCTGTTTGAGCAGGACATGCCGCCAGTGCAGGTGGCGCATCAGTTGCGGGTGAGCACGAAATCGGCGTACCAGTGCCGACGGGCTGATCGGCCGGCTGTTCCACATCCGGTACACCGTGCGCGGCACGTCGTACCTGCTGCACCGGATCGGGGCGAATTCCGTATCGCGGTTTGCCTGCTCCTGATGTGCACGGTAGGTTGCGTGTAGTCGGCTGGGGGGCATGAGGCCGGGGAACGGGCTGGAAGATAGCGGAACCTTGCCTAGGGTGAGGGAGACATTGAGGATCGCATGCGTCGGCGGAGGACCGGCCGGCCTCTACTTCGCGCTTGCGCTGAAGCTGCGTGAACCTCGGCACGACATCACGGTCTTCGAACGGAGCGCTCCCGGCGTGGCTCGCGGCTGGGCCGTATCACTCTGGGACGACCTGCTGGAAAAGCTCTACAGCACCGACCCCGAGTCGGCACGCGAGATCGAACAGGCGTCGTTCGTCTGGGACAAGATGGTCGTGGACGTCCAGGGCGAGCAACTGGTGCATGCCGGAGGCCGGGGCTATGGCATGGGACGGCAGCGTTTGCTGGAGATCTTGGCCCGCCGGGCGCTGGCCGCAGGCGTGCACATCGAGTTCGAGCACGAGGTGACCGCCTCGTCCCAGCTACCAGAGTGTGATCTCATCGTGGCCAGCGATGGCGTGAACAGCCGGATCCGCAATGAGACCAGCGGCTTCCAGACTGATGTTCGGCTGGGCACAAATAAGTACATCTGGCTGGGAACGGACAAGATCTTCGAGGTTTTTACGCGGCATTTCGTCCATACGGATAGCGGCTGGCTATGGAGCGGGGCTCATGCCTATGGTGCCAATACCAGCGCCGAGCGGAGTTCATTCACCGTTGAGTGCCAAGCCGAAACGTGGGCCGGCCTCGGTTTCGACAAGATGCCGCACGAAGACTGCCTCGCCCTGCTGGAGAAGATATTCGAACGGCCCCTGGACGGCCATCAGCTGATCGGGCAGACATCTGGCGAAACGAACGCTCAATGGCTGAACTTCCGTACTGTCACGAATAAGCACTGGCATGACGGCAAGACCGTCCTGGCCGGAGACGCCGCCCATACCGCGCACTTCAGCATCGGCTCGGGGACGAAGCTGGCTATCGAGGACGCCATCGCGCTAGCCGACAAGCTGCAGCGTCACGGCGAGGTGAAGCCGGCTCTCGAGGCCTATGAAAGGGAACGCCAGCCCGCGCTCACGGGGCCTCAGATCGCAGCCCACCTCAGCGCTCAATGGCTTGAGAACGTCGATCGCTACATCGGCCTTAAACCGCGCCAGTTCGCCACGCTCCTGCATCGGCGGCGATCACCGCTGCTGCCGTATCTTCCGCCGCGGCTCGGCTACTGGCTCTACCCCACGTCCCGTGAAATCCCCGGCCTGGGCAGGCTAGGCAAACGGGCGGTACGGAGGGTCATCAAGGCCTACAGCCGACTGCGCGTCGTTCGATGATCTCGGGGGTCCAGGACTGCGTGGGGCGGCATTTAAGGAAAGGCTTGGCGTTGTTCCGCGTCCGGCACCTTGGCACGCCTGCCCGTCGCGCTGGCGTGCTTCTCACGCGCTCTGGTCAAGAAGGTGATCGGCTTTCACGACGTCTAGCCTCTCCCGCCGTTCGCAGCGAGTAGCCGTAAGCGGTCATGAGGGCAGCGCAGACAGCCGTCACGGTGCGTTGTTCCCGCAGCGGCAGCTTGGTCCGCCAGGCCTCGTCCGCGCGCACCTGAAGGCCGTTGATTGCGGTCTGGCGCACCCCCGGATTGCCGGCGACCAGATGATGCTCGCTCGCGGCCGGGGAAACAATGCCGTACTGCGCTTCCGCCGCTGGGGCGATGGTAAGCCCGGTGACCAGCGAGATCTGGCCCAGCACGTGCTCCGGGCGGGACGCTAGGTCCTCGTAACGGACCCGGACGTACACGCTGCCCAGCCTTTGCAGTCCGAGTTGCACCAGCAGATTCTGCAGCACCCAATCCACCGCGATCTTCGCCGGCGCCTTCCGCGGCATGTTGCCCGGTTCGGAGTCGGACGGGACCAGCTTCTGCCATGAGTACGCGACGCCCCGTGGATCGCGGACCAGATGGACAGTGGCGATCGCGCCGACATCGGCGCGCGCCATGAGAGCGCCGAAGATCGGCTCCTTCCCGCCGTCCACGATCCAGCTCGCGCCGGTAAGCTGGCCGATCGCCCGGTAGAGCAGTGCCCGCTCGGCCAGCATCTGCCCGGCCCGGGAGGTCTCGGGCACGGGCCAGGCAGCTGGGGCCAGCGTGAGCGCGAATTGCCTGCGCAGGACGTGCCGTTCGAGTTCTGCCAGTTGCCTGGCCTGACCGGGCGTCATCTCACCGTAGGCTTCGCGCACCACCGCGGACCAGAAGGAGCAGTCGGGCAGCGGCCGGCCGCAGCTGCACACTTCGGCGCGCGCAAACCTGCGCCAGAAGAAATTCAGCTCGCCGACGAAGATCACACCTGGGATACTCCCCAGCAACTCGCCCAGAACTGTGCTGCCGATCCGCGGAACCCCGGCCACGTACAGTATCCGCAGGCCGTTACGAGATGATGCCTCAGTCGTGTCCTGCCGGATTGGCTCAGTCATGGTAGCTGCTGCCTGAAATAGGGGGAAAGGCCAGCCTGCCGGTAGGCAGCTTGAGCCTGGGCGGACTGATTGGAAAGCATGAAGTTGCACTGGTCGGTAGAGGAGTTCCACAGGTTCAGTGCCTTAATGCCGGAATACATTTTTATCGCGGGCGCGATGTCTTGATACCAGGACGCTTCCAGGCCAGGATTCGCAGGGTCGGGGGAGGTGCCATATTCGGTCAGCATGATGGGCTTTCCGAAATGGCGTACACTAAGCCACTGATAGAACGGGCCGATCGTCTGGGAGAATGACTGCCAGGGAGAATTCCGGCAGGAGAAATAGTTATAGGGGTCGTAGCCGATCCAGTCGACGTAGGAGTTCCCGGGATACATGGCGGCGATCGTGGATGCGTGCGGGAGGTAGCCCGTGGTGGTCCATACCCAGACCACGTTGCGGACCTTCAGGCTGGCGAACACATCATGCACATGCCGCCAGGCGGCGACGAACTGGGCCGGCGAACCCTGGCTCGCCCCCACGCTAGAGTCAGCCTCGGGGGCGAAGCTGAGGAAGACCGTGGTGCCGAGGTTTCTCAGGCGTATCGCCTCGGGGATGATCACGGACTGGTCCAGGGCACCCGATGCGATCGTCTCCCAGGAATACTCCTGGCCGGTCGACCAGACGACCGGCGCCCAGGAGAACACCAGCAGGTGATGGTGGCTGAGCTGCTCTTCCGCACTGTTGGGGAAGATGCCGTCTGGTGTCGTTGACATGTCGTGATAGATCAGGATGAGATCGAGCGGTCGGCCGAGGCTGGCCTCCTGCGCATCCACCGCCGCGAGCAGCCCGCTGCCGTCCGTTGCCGCGGGCACGTACATTCCCCACCAGGCTCCGCAAGCTGGCACCAGGATGCGCGACACGCCACAGCCGTCCTGGGTTCCTGGCGCCGTTGTTCTTGGCGCCGTTGTTCTTGGCGCCGTTGTTCCTGACGCCGCCGCGCATCCGGCGGTAAGGACAAGCACCACCAGTCCGGCGAGGGCGACGCGCGCGGCCAGCCGGGCCCATGTGCGCCTGGTGGCGCCTACAATCGTCACGCCCATGCTTTTGGTCACCCGGCCGCGGTTCGCATGGCTGCGGCCCGGCGGTACTGGCGCCACGCGAAGGCTGGTGCCCGGTAGCTCCGGGCGGTGACCGGCGGCCCGGATTCCGCCAGCCACGCCGCCACTGCATGGGCGTCGGTGTGGGCCCTGACCATCAGTCGCGGAAGCGTCAGCACTTCGTCGTGAGCGCGGCTGAGCACGTTGCCCACGGCGCAGGCCGAGTCGTATCCCGCTTTCGTTATCAGCGGCAGGATCCGCCGACGCCAGTATCCGTGCGGATACGCGAAGCTGCGGATGCTGTGCCCGAGCGTTTCGGCCAGCATCCTGCCGCTGAGCGACAGCTCATGCTCCACCTCGCGATCTGACATGACATCCATCTGCCGGTGGGTATGAGAGTGCGAGCCGATCTCCACACCCGCGGCTTCCAGCCCTGGCAGGTCCGTAGTGCGCAACATGCGCGCGGTCGGCAGCACGCTTTCTTGGCGCTTGTCGGCCAGTGCGCCAGTGGTCACGTAGAGCGTACCTGGCATCTTCCGGTCGGCCAGCGCGGGAAGAGCGTAGTCAGCGAAGTCGGCGAAGCCGTCATCGACGGTGATGAGCACGACCGCCGGGGGAAGAGTGGCCGCTCCGCGCAGGCCGTCTGCGTACTGCGAGACGGTAAGAGGCTGGCGGCCGCTGGCGGCGACCGCATCCAGATGGGCGGAGAAGGTCTGCGGACTGACGCTGTAAGGGGCGATCCAGTCTGGCGGGTCGGCGCAAACTGAGTGGTAGACGAGGATCGGCGTCCTGCTCACGATCGTGCCCTCATCCCGCGAGCCACCTCGGCAAGAGCGGCTGCTGTGCAGACGGACGCCAGCACGACCAGCACGAGGCGCGCCCGCGTCGGATGCCCGAGGGCCGCCACCTCGCTGGTCAGCGCGGCCAGGCTGAGGCCGATGGCCAGGCCCAGAACGGCGCGTTCCAGCGGGTCCCGGAGACGCAAGAGCCGGATCAGCACCACCCCTGGGCAGATGAGGATGAATCCGAAGACGGCGATAGTACGGGCCGGCGTTGGTGCCTGAGCCGTGACGATGCCGAGCACGATCCAGCCGGATGCGGCCAGGAGCAGAGAGATTACCCGGCTCCGCATGCCTTCCGACCTGGGCATGGTCAGAATACCCCGTGTCATCGACATCTCACCTGGCCAGCTGCAGGATCATGGCATCTCCGTTACGGTAGACGACCTTCAGCTTTCCCGAGGTTAGCAGGGCACGGACCATACCCTGGTACGCCTCGGGAGGCCACAATCCAGAAAGCCTGATCGACACTTCCTGACTGTCGGTGAGGATCAGGTACGCGGGCCCGGTGCTGCGCGTCATGATACGGGTGATGTTCTGGACCGGAGCGCGCAGTAGCACCTTGCTGGCCGAGGGTGGCGTGTCCAGGAATGCGTAACGGTACTCGTTGTAATGGACAAAGGCCCATGGGTAGTTGCTGTCAGCCGCGATGAGCAGCGCCCCGGACGGTGCAGTCCGGTATAGCCACTCAGCAGCGGCGACGTCGCCGGGACTGAAGTAGTTCATCCCTTCATCGCCGTAGTTCGCGAGGCTGGCGCCGGCTACCAGTACGATCATCGTGACGGCCAGAAGCATCGCCGACCTGAGCGACCAGCCCCGTTCGGGCGTGGGGAAGAAACAGGCGGCAGCCGCCACGGCCATGAAAGGCAGCGCGAACAGGAAGATGCGGAAGATTATCTCGCCGCCATAGTTGTTAGCCGCCGCGGCAGGAAGCGCCGCGACCGCCAGCACAGCGAGCCGGTTCCACGAACTGCGAGCCTTGGCGTCATGGCGCCGGCGGTATCGCCAGAACCCAATCAGGGCGAGGATGCCGATGGCCGCGCTGATCGCCCGGGAGTCCCAGTCGACCAGGATCTGGCCGGCCGGCACCTGGCCCTGGCCGACGATGTGCGGGCTGATGTTAGCCCACGGATCGCCCAACCCACCGAGGATCTGGCTGGTGTTCGCTTTCAGCCAGGGCAGTCCGCCGTACAGGTTCCAGCCGGCGGTGATGGCCGCCATCAGGAGCGGCAGCGTGCGCGGCCGGAGCTGGCGGAATGCTACGAGCAGGATGAGCGCGCCAAGTAGCATGAATGGTGTCAGCTGATGACTCGACGCGATCGCGGCCATCAGCGGGACGAGGCACAACACCATGACCCAGCGTCGTGGCTGCGGATGTCCGGTGACCTCGTCGGCGTCGGCCATGGACGGGGGCGGCCCGATTCGCGGGTGCCAGAGCCATCGCAGGCAGACGGCGATCACGGTTAGGTAGAGGAAGTAGGCGAAGGCCTGGGGGGAAAAGTAATCCTGGCCGATCCAGTTGCCGATCTCGAAGATCCAGGCCGCAGTCCAGACGAGGCGCCAATCGGACGTGAAAGCACGGGCGATGAGGATGACCGGGCCAAGCCACAGCAGGTCGTTGAGCGGCAGCACCCAGGACGCATAACCCAGGGCGGTATGCAGGCCGCTTGCTGAGGTGAGGAAGGCGTTGAGCGCGAAGAACCCTGGCCAGCCCTGATAGACGCCGAGCACGCCGCCGAGATTGAAATGGATTCCGTTGGTCGCGATGAAATTTATGACACCGACATGCTTCCAGGTCCACGAGTATCGCGGCGAGCCGTACAGGATGGCGGGGGTGGCGTGCAGGATCGCCACCAAGGCGACCAGGTGCGCGGCGAGAAGGGGCCATCGGCTGTCTCTGCGGGTGACGGCCCAGGCGAAACCGCCCATCAGTCCGGCGAGGGCCGCCCAGTAGGTGAATGGCATGACCGAGACCAGGCCGAGTCCGGCTGACTGGATCCGGCCGACGTCGGCCATGCCGAGTGCTGACCCCCACAGGGCGAGGCATGCGGCCAGGTTGAGCCACGGAAGAAGCGCTGCGCCGCTGTGCGGCCGAGCGCTGAACTTCTCAGCGGGCGCAACAGCTGGCGGTGCCGGGGGTTCGGCGGGCGCGGCTTCCGGTGGTGCCGGGGGTCCGGTGAGCACGGCGGCCGCTATGGGTTCGATGGTGTCCTCGGGCGCAACAGCTGGTGGTGCCGGGGGTTCGGCGGGCGCGGCTTCCGGTGGTGCCGGGGGTCCGGTGAGCACGGCGGCCGCTATGAGTTCGATGGTGTCCTCGGGCGC
>Ga0187781_10001538_pt1 | contig 17422 bp, 26 predicted proteins | sample 0715_SJ02_MP02_2_FD_132447 | JGI IMG/M metagenome (GOLD analysis project Ga0187781, IMG submission 132447) | Tropical peat soil microbial communities from peatlands in Department of Meta, Colombia - 0715_SJ02_MP02_20_MG | ecosystem: Environmental > Terrestrial > Soil > Wetlands > Peat | place... | reverse complement strand
TCATGCGAGCCGTTCGTTCCGTCGCCCGGTGCTTCGCTACCATCCTCCTGACCAAGCTCCCGAGGAGGAGTGCGTGGATACAGGTGCGTTAGCCAACAATCTGGACAGATCCATCGCCGGCAACAGACGCACCAACGCAGCGGAGTCAACGCCCATTGCACTGATCGTCGTTCCCTCTGAGATGCTCGCGAGAACACAACGAAACGCGGATCTTGCCAGCAATGGCCGCAGACATCGATACGATTGGAGCACCTCACGTACCCGTGAGGCTTGCCTTCAAATCCGTTTGGGCGGTCCACGTGGCCTCCGTCTTGCGATGAGGAGTTTTTCAACGAAGGCCCTAACGTGAGCATCGACCTGACCGACCGGAGCGTGCTCGGCGACCGTCAAGACCGCGGCTCGAGCGTCAACGCCTTCGTCCGTGCACAAGTTTCTGAACTGATCCCACTCCTCGGGGAAGAGCGAAGCGCGCTCACGCTCCTCTGGTTTGGGCTTGTCGAGAATCTTCTCCGCGCGCTTTTTCAGAGCACGTGACCACGTGACGATCTTGGCGCCGTGCATACCTTCGATGTACTCGCGGATCGCGAGGGCTTGCGGATCGTCTACGTCTTGGCCGTCCCACTCTTCGACGACCTGCCAATAGCTCTTGCCCGTGACGTTGTGTGAACGCTTGACGTGCGCGGCGTCGGTCACCTCGAAACCGAGCTTGCTCAGGTAATCGGCGCGTCGGCATCGAGTGACATCGACGCCGTGCTCGAGGGTCGGACGAAACGCGCGCCCCATCACCCGATCCACCGTGTCGCGCCACAGCTCCGCGAGAAAGCTTTGCAGCGCCGCGAGCTCGGCGTCGCCGACTTCGGCAGCTTCGAGCAACAGAAGGACGTGCAGGTGGGGGTGAGGACCGTGCTCGCCCATCAGCGTCACTTCGAGCGCGCGCACCATGTCGACTTTGCCGAGGGCAGGATGCTCGCGCCATTCCCGATGCTGCATCATCCGCCGGAAGGACAGGACGAGGCCCTTGCGTAGCCGTTCGATCTTGCATCTCTGCCAGTGCCGAATCGTGAACGTCGCCATGGCCGTGCGCTGGTAGCCGTGGACCTGGACGAGCGCTTCGATGAGTTCCGCGTCGCGTTGCGCGAGGCGCGTGCCGCAGTGGATGCATGATCGGCAATTACACGACATGATCCCTCGCCAAGAAGCCTCACCTTCCGTCGAAACGACAACGGCGATGTCCTTGTCGCGGAAACGCGTGTGCCTGCAACGACGCATTCGCTCGCGCAAAAGGGGCGAAAGCTTTTTCTGCGTGACGTAGCGACCGCTGCGCGCGTCGTCGCGCCGGCGAACGACTTCGGCTTCGCGCTGTACGCCTCGCGCTTCACGAACGAAGGCACGACCATCGGCCGTGTGGAGCCACTGCCCTATCTGCGCGACATGCCTTAGATATTCCGGGTCGGCTGCGTTTGTGTAGTAGGGTTTGTACGTGTCGAGTGGGGCGTAAGGGATGTAATTCTCAAGGGTTAGCGGGTCGACGGCGTCGACTTCAGGCTGACCCTCGGGCGGCATCATGGGCGCTCCGGTGACCAGGGCGGTTTTTCCCCGCGGCGTTCCGCATCACGCTCAAGGATGACTTCGCGGTCAAGGTCGGCGCCTAGCGGCGTGTCGAACCAATCCCCCAAGTCATAGCAATCGTTAGGGTAACCCTCTCCTACTCCACCGTAGCCCGGTCTCTCTGGAGTGCCCCAGCCTCGTGGAGTGGAAACACCTCCGACGTGTCTCCAAGCGCTCCGCGGCTCCGCCGCTACGCGGGAGCCCTCTTGACCTGGCACGGTGGATGCCATAGCGTCACAGCACAACGCCGCTGCCTCACCCGCGGACGGCAACCCCCTGGAGCCTGTGGTGGGCATCAGGGGGTTTTTTTACGCCCTCTCGCTGAGCTCGGATAGACACAGAATCGCGCGGGACGACGCGTCGCGAAAGGCGTTTTTGCTTGCAATCGCGCAAGCCCGCGACGCGAGAGGGGGCTTAAGAGGGGGGGGATGGGCCCCGCAGAGCGCGTGTCGTGTGCCCCGCGGGAGCCCCCCAGTTTTCTCTTGACGTGAGGCTTTCAGGGGCCTTGGTCGGCCCCTGGCCCCGCCTACCAGCCTTCAGCCGCCCGCGAGGCGGGCGCGCTTCGTTGGCGCACCTTGTTGGGTTCCCAGGCGCCGCTCTTGGCGTTCCACTGCCAGACGAGGCTTTGTTCGTCGAGCCCGTACACGTTCACGAACTCACGACGGTCGCCGCGAACGACGGCGCACGAGATGCTTACGATCTTGGGCTGTGCCATTTTTCTTCCTTTTCCCTTTCTTCCTGTCCTGTTTCAGAACGATGCGAAGCGGCCGCACCGAACGCACTGCGCGATGTACCGTCGCGCGCGGAAGCCTGAGCCGCGAGGCGATGTCCCTAATCGTCAGTCCTGCTCGGCGAAGGATCCGGGCGCGCTCGACGTCCGCACGAGTCATACGCTTAGGTCGCATCGCTCATGATTTCACGGGTGCGTTGATGACTTCCTCCTCTCGGCCGAGCACTTCGGCAAAGCCGCGCACGAGCTCCGCGGCAGCTTGCTCGCCGCACTCCTGGCTACAGACGAAGTTGCAGAAGCTGTCGAACTGCGGATCGGCGGGAGAGTCGTGCCGAGTCGCCGCGGCCACGCGAATCAGAATCACTACAGGCTTGCCGCATCGCACGCAGCCGGGCGGAATCTTGAAGAAGTCTACCGAGACGTCGAAGATCGCCTTTCGTTTGATCGCGTAGCTCATAGCGTGGAAACCTCCGTTCGGTCGTTGTCTCAAAAACCTACCCCAAATACGCCTTGCAGGGGGTGTCTCAAAAAGGTACTTTTGAGACATGAGCGATCCACGTGCAACGTGTCCCGGGTGCGGTGACAAATGCATCGACGGCAAAGCAACCTGTGGTCGCGTGACCTGCGGTCCGTCGACCGGACGCCGCATCGTTTGCAGCAAGCGTGACGCCGGGTGGCGCAGTCCGATCGCGCAAGGCCCGGGCTTCCTTTCGTTCGTCAACTGCCCCGAGTGCGGGATGATCCACCGATGAGCCTCACGGACGAACAGCGGCAAATGGCGCGGCGTCTCCGCAATGCACTTGCCGGCGTTGATGATGAGTCGCTCGACGCATTTCTATCTGGCTACGCCCTTGGCCGGATCGCCGGTCTTCTCGTCGATGCGATGACACCCGCGCAACGCTTGGGATTCATCGCATCGCAACGTGTTGCCCACCCCGAGGCATTCAGCCAAGGGCAGGGCTGAAAGGGTACTTTTGAGACATGGACTTCCCCATCGTTCAGTGCGCCCGATGCTTCTGCGAGCTCGTCAAGACGGGCCCGAACACTTGCGAACCGTGCCCCTCGCATCCTGATGTCGCGCCGTTGTGGAACGTGACGGAACCGATCGGCGATAAGGGATGTGTGTGCGGTTGGAAGCGTCCTCTCATCGCGGTTACGCGAACCGATGGGGAGCTCCCCACGGAGAGTTCGTCCGTTACGTATGCCTGCCCGGAGTGTGGCCGCGCGCATCGATGGCGGTCCCAGAAGGGTACTTTTGAGACATGAGCCGACTGCCCTGGAAACCGATTCGCACGAAGGAGGATCTCGAGGATCTCCTTTCGAACCCGGCGGAGGTCGAGCGACGCGTGCGGGAAGGCACACTCGCGTTTCGGACGGTCGAGCAGTACACACAGGCGCCTCGCATTTGCGGAAGCTGCGGCCTCACGGAAGCCGAGCACACCGGAGAGACGAAGGAATGCCCCGACGGGGGCGTGAAGCTGATCGTTGCATGGCTGCGCAGCGGCGACGGTAGCGATCCTGTCGGTGGAGACGACTACGTCGCGCTGGCCATCGCGAACGCGATTGAGCGCGGCGAGCACGTTCGCTGGCGCGATTCGAAGCGCTAGAAAGGGTACTTTTGAGAGATCTTCGTGCGACGCGAAACCCGTAGCGCTCGACGCGCGCACGGTTGAGGAGCGCGACGGATACGCGGAACGGTGAACAAATGCTCGTGCGCACGAACCGCGCCACGAGCCTCGAAAGGGAAAGCGTAGAGAACATGGGAGGACTGATCTGGATCTGCAGGACCTGTGATGCAGCCGGCTAGCGGGCGCCCTCGATGTGAGGTGCTCGAGGAGCTCATTGCGCACAAGCGTGTGGAGCTCACGGCGAGCTGGCGCGAGCAGTGGACGCGCCGCAAGGTCGACGCGTGGAGGCATGCGATTCGCTCGGCGCAGCGTGAGCTCGCGGAGCTCAAACGAAATGGCAGCGTATGGGCCGGCGAACGCGAGTAAAGGCGCTCTCCGTGACCGACGAGACGAGCCTACGCGAGCGCGGCGGCATTCGTATCCGGCTGCTTGTCTGCGACCGCTGCGCGTCGGTGTGGCCGACCGAGCGCGACCCGGAGCACGGAGGGTCGAGGCAGGACGGCGAGCCATGCGCGTACAGGTGGTCGGACGGGAGCGTGTGCGGCGGAACGGTATGGCCGTTCGGGCGTCCGGTGGGACATGCCGCGGGGCGCGGCTGGGAAGACACGCGAGAAGGCGCGGCCGGCGAGATGATGAGGGGCCTACGCGGGCAAAAGTGGCGCGAGGCCCTGGGCATTGCGAAGGGCGAAACCGTGACGCTCGCGCGCGTGCGCGCGCGCTACCGCGAGCTCGCGAAGGTGCATCACCCCGATGTCGGAGGCGACCACAAGATCATGCTAACCATCAACGAAGCGTACAAACACGCTCTCGCCGAGCTCGGGCAACGATGAACCGCGACGGCGACAACGGCGACCGAGATCGCATGAGCCCCCGGCAACTAGAGGCTGGGCAGGGCCGCCCTTGGTGGCAAACATGTCGACTCGACGACCTGCGCGCCATCTGCGAGCGCAAGACCATAGAGGAATTGCAGAGCCTATCGAGCGACATGCGCGGCCTGCTCGCACTGCTGCAGGGCCAGATCGAGGCGCCCGGACCGGACGCTGACCAGGCCTGGCGCACTCGGCGAGCGCACGCGTTCCTGTGCGAAAAAAGCCGGATGGTGCGAGGCCTCCTCGCGGGCCGGCTCACGCGCGAGCAGGCGGGACGCATGACGCGCAAACGCGCGCTGGCCGCGCGCGCGCGCGAAGCCTTCGAACGAGGCGACCTACAACAGGCCGTCGCGATCCTCATCGAAATCGCGACGCCGGAGGAACACACACCATGAAAAGCGGAATCTATCGGGTAGCGGGGGCAATGAGCTGGCGCAACGTGCTGGCGTGGATCGCGTTCTTCCTGTCGAGCGCGTGCGGCGGCACGGCAGCCCTGGGGCTCGAGTTCAAGGGTGATTCGGGCGTCGCCGGCGACGCCGAAAACGCCCTTGACGCAGGGCGCTCGAGCGAGGCGGCCGCCGGAGACGTCACGAGCGGAGATCCAAGTAGCAGCTACTGGGATGCTACTTCGGACGTCGCCGGCGACGTCGTCGAGCCGCGCGACGTCGTCGACCTGGTCGACGGCGGCGAGGGCAACTGCACACCGCTCGCCTTCCCTGTGCAGTTGCCTTCGTCCTGCACCTGGTCAGTCGGGAGCATCACGGCGCCTGGCAGCGTGTGGGGCATTCAGCCGTGCAGCAGTCCGCCGGGCTTCTGCTCGCCGCAAGGGGTGAGCGCTGGAGCGGCGACCGCGTGCGAGCGGTGCGCGGAAACCTTCCGGTGCTCGTGCCTGGCGACGTCAGGGCAGACGGGCGAGTGCAAAGACACGGATGCCGGGCCCCTTCTGGTGCTCTGCCAGTAGGATCTCCCCATGAGCAGGAGCGTTGCCACGATTCCGGGCGTTTCGTGCGTCGTCTGCGCGATGTGCGAGCCCCGGTCGGACAAAAGGCGCGAAGGGGACCTGTGCACAATCTACGCGCTCGGCGCCGAGGGCATCGGGCTATCGGTCTGCGAACGCCACATGAACCTGCTCGAAGAGGCCCGACGCGAGATCCTGGGAGCCCTAAAGGGTCCGAACTGATGGCCCGACCCTGCGAACATCGCGACCCTGTGCAGATCGTCGGCGAGCTGCGACTTTCGGGCCGCGACGAACCGGTGGCCAAACGGTCGGTGCCGCCGCTCATGTGGTGCACGCGGTGCGGAGCGCTCGGCTACGATGGGAGCTGGTGCCAGCCGAGCGATGCCCTCGCGCACGAACAGCCGATCGAACCGCGCTAGCCGTGCTGGTCTCCGGTGAGCTCGAGCTCGCCGGCGTGTGGCGCCAGGCGCTCGACCTCGATGCCTTTGGCTACTTCTTCGCTCTGCACCATCGGCTCGAGCTTGTCCGAGACTTTCATGGCGCGCCCGCAGTGTTCCACGGCCGCGTTGCAGAGCATGTGCACCGCGGCTCCCGTCTTGTGCGCGAGATGGCAAAAGCCTACGTCCTCGCCAATCCAAGTGCCTTCTTCGTCGACGTCCTCGAGGAAGAGGGCCGGATAGGAATCCGGGCCCGGGTTCACCGTGCGCGCCCGCCTTGCCAGCACTTCCACGAGGTCGCGGTGGATCGCGACGATGCCAAACCCGATCTGGTCGACGTGCGCGTACGCGCACGGTCCGAGCCACTCGACCGGGCCGCTGGCGCGGTGGAAGTTGAAGGCCTTGCCACTGCGGAGCACCGCAGGACCCGCGACCATGCCGCGCGTGTGGCGCGCGACGGTCACGAGCTGAGAGCAGACGTCCGCGGCGGCGAAAATGTCGTCGTCGACCGTCAGCCAGACGTCAGCCTTCGAGCGCAGGAAAAACCCGGCCGCATGGCATCGGCTCTTGGTGATGAGCGTGTTGCCGCCCATGTAGAGATCGATCGGTTCCCCCAGGTACTGGAGTACCTGGCCCACGGTGCGAAGGCCCGGCCATTCGCTCTGGCCAAGCGCGCGCGTCTGCTTCTCGCGCCACGCCTCCCACTCGTCGCCGGCGAGCTTGGCCGCCGTGTAGAGGAACGTCGAGACGAAGATCACGCGCTCGTCTTCTTCGCCGCGGGCGTGCCGGGCGAGGTCGCCGGCGATGGCACTGTTGCAGGTTGCGGCTTCGCTGCGGGATTGGGGCCGAGCTTGGGCTTGCGTTTCGCGGCCATCGCCGCGCGCATGTTCCGCCAGTAGCGCGCGAACCCACCCGGCGTCGGCTTTTCAGCCTCGGGCGCTGTGGGCGCCGGCGTCGTCGACGAGGGGGGTTTTGCTGCGTCGTCGCTCATGGGTGTGCTCGCTCACAAGGGAGAGTAGCGGAACGTTGCGCCGCCCCAACGGAAAAAGCCTTGCTGCGGTTCAAGGCAGGCATCGAGGTTTTGCGCGTAGCACGGCGTCGTTTCGAGGCTCGGGTTAATCGCGTAGTTGGCCGTAACGGTGTAGGGCTCGTATTCTCCGTTGAGAAGCAGGCCCATCGAGGCGCCGCTCTGCGCTTGCGGAAAGGTCAGCGTGTTCGCCGCGTTGGCGAACTCGGACGCGATGATAAGCGAGCTGAACCCCTCGAGGTCGAACGTCACGCTCGGCCCGTTGCTCGAATTGCCACACGAGTAGATGCAGCTTGGCGCATCGACCGCGAGCTGACTTCCCCCGCAGTAGACCTCGCCCGTAGCGACGTAAAGGAAAGGCGTGTCTAGGGCCATCTGTCCCCAGAAGGTGTATCCCGAGACCGAGCAGAGCCCCGTCGTGGCACCGAGGACGAAATCGAAATCGAGCACTGGCGGGTAGTAGCTACTTTGCGCGTAGATCGTCCAACTCATGCACGTAGCCGGGTCGACCATGCCGCCGAAGAAATAGGGATAGCCGATCGAAGTGGAGCCGTAGGCGAAGCAGCAGTTAAAATAGTTAGTGTTGGAGAACCCATCGAAGTTGGCGGCATACTTATCGAACTTCACGGACTGGAAGACAACAAGTCCGAGAAACGCGTTGATCTGCAAAGCGCTCGTGCCGCCTCCGGCAGGGTCCCACGCATCGAGCCCGACGATTTGCAGCGCGCCGGACCCATCAAGAGGAACGAAGCCGAGCGACACCAGGTTGACCTGGACCGCCTGGCACTCGTCGACGCTCTGGTCATTGAGCCAGATATCGTTCTCGCTGGGCACGTAGGCCACGGGAATCGTGGGAGGTTCGAATGGCTGCGAGAGGTTCCAGAACGGTGGGTCGCCGGCGAGAGCGTACGACCACGCCTCGCTGCGTCCGCGAGTCGTGTTGATGAGACGCGTCGAGCTCACCGTCGCGGCGTTTAGGTCGAACTGGAGGAGGTTGTTAGATCCGGCGGCCGTATTCTTTGCGACGTGGCCCGAGAGCTCGTAGGAGCGGATGACCGTAGGAAGTACGCCCACGATGACCGGACTGTAGGCCTCGGCGTCGCGCTGGTAGGGCGTGAAGACGACGGGGTCCGTGTCATCGATGTGCGAGCTCGCGAACACCAGGATCGTCGTGATCGTGAAAAGGGGCGAGGTCGTTCCCCAGGCGTTCGTCAGATCGCGGTAGGTGCTCCACACCGGGCCCGTGCGCGATGTGCCCGTGTAGTCGGTCACCGTCGCCGTGTTCGAGCCCGTAGGCGTGGCCTTGCCGGTCGCGTTCTGCGGATCGATGATCTGCACGCCCTGCAGGGCGAGCGGTTGCGGGTTGAGACCGCCCCCCGAGGGCGGAGGGGGCACGTAGGGGGCCGTCGTTGTCTGAAGCGTCTGCCCGTCGATCGTCGTCAGGTTGAAGGTGCCCGGGATGAGGGACAAAAGGAAAAAGGGATCGATCTTGCCCATGGTTCCCGCCTCCTAGCGACGATACCCCATCGCGGCCTCATTGAAGCCTGGCGGCATCCAATGCACCGCCTCCTCGCGCTCGCCGCGCAGCTTGTCGAGTAGGTGCGTCATCGCGTGAGGCTCGGTGACCGGAGCGACGAAGCACGCGAGCTGCAGCGATTCGGGCTCTTTACTCAGAAAGCCCAAGCTGACGGACGCCGTGATTTGTAAGTCCTGCGCGGGGATGACCAGGGGGATCTGCTGGGGGGCGTAGGGCGAGCTGATGTCGAACTCGTAGACGGTCGTCGCGATCGCCTGCCCTACGCCGACAGTCGCGTTCAGGTACAACGTGAGGTCGGCTGTTTCGTCCGCGTTGAACTGCGGCGTGATGAGCACGAGGCAGTTCCACGACAGCGGCCAGCGCCAATGCGCGGCAATGAGCTGGCGGTTGAAGGAGATCGGCGGGCCCTCGACCGAGAGGCCCGGAGGAATGGGAAGCGTCAGCGTTTCGCCCCATCGGAGCGTGTCGTGGGCGCTTCCGTGCTCGAGGCTGGGGTGTGCTCCGTGCTCGTTCATGTGGGGGCGCCTCGCGTCGGCATGTAGCGCAGGTAACTTTTCGGATCACTCGCGGGCAGGTTGTACGTGGTCCAGTGCGACCAATTGGTGCCACCGTGCGAGATCACGAACGCCGCGCGCGCGTTCTCTGCGGGGTCGTAAAGCGCAGGCTCCTTGTACTCGGGATGCGCCAGCGTGTTGATCTGCCAAAGCCCTACGCTTCGCTCAGGCAGAAAGCCGGGCGCGGGGTTGGTGACCACGTTGAGCGCGAGCGGATCTCCGCCGCTCTCGGCGAGGGCGACGGCCGCGGCCGTGTCGAGCTGGTCGTCTGCGAAGCCGACGCTTTTGGCGAGCTCGCGGAGCTGCTCAATGGTGAGCGCGCGCCGGCTCATGGTCGGCACCCGTCGCGCTGCTCGAGCCGGCGCGCTCGCGAAGAGCACGACGAGGAGTAGTGCCCACGCGACCCCATCACTGCGAGCTTGACCATGCGCCATTCCCCCCCACTATCCCGGCGGCGGAGGAGCGGGCGGATAGATGTGAAAGCCCCTCTCGGCAAGAAACCGCGTCGCCTCGTGAATCCACGCTTGCACTTCCTCCTCTTCGCGCGGGTCGAAGGTCACTTGACCGGAGACCGCGGGCGCGGCCGTCGCGGAGGTCGGAGCGTGACTCATTACCGCCTGGTCGATCGCGGCCGCGGTCTGCGCGCCCGCCTCGCCGTCTGCGGTGAGCCCCGAGGCAGCTTGAAACGCCTTCACGGCCGCGGCCGTGTTGGGCCCGTACTTGCCATCGGTGCCTTTGGGGTCGAGCGCCGGGGTCTGCGTGATTGCAGCAAGCCACGTCAACGCCGCCTGGTAACGAGCGATGTACGCGCTGTTGGTCTGCCACGCGCCCGGACCGGGATACGGCGCTACGGCAGCGGGCATGCCCCCCGGGCTTGGTGCCGCTGCTGCTTGTGCAGCAGCCGCGGGCGCGACCGCCGCGTGAGTCGCGGCCGCGTGCGCCGCCGCGGCATGCGCCGCTGGAGCTCCCCCTTGCCACTCGGCGAGGGTCGGGGCGTTCACCCCGTCGTAAGCGCCGCCGCTCTTCCAGGGATATACCTTCACGGGAGCGAGGCTGGTTCCCATCGTGCCCAGCGACGACTTGAGGACCGCCATCGTGCCCTCACCGGGGAAGCCGTCAGCAGTGAGCCCCGCGGCGCTTTGAAACGCCTTGTAGAGGCCCTGGTCAGTGAGCTTGTAGCCGTGGCCGGCAAGCGCGGCGTTCATCGCTTGCGCGGCATGCTGCACGGGCGTGAGCGTGACCGTCGGAGGTGAGGCGCTCGGCGCCGTCGCCAGCCTCCACGCCTCGGTAGCCATGAAGGTCTGCGCGCCTTTGTCGCCCGGGTGCCACTGCGCCGCGAAGGTGAGCCACTGCCCGCCGAACTGCTCTTGTACGAACGCCTTTACGATCTTTTTGTTCTTCTGGTCCCAAAGAAAATTGTTCCAGTAGTCGGCGCGTTTGCTGACCGGCTGCGTTTCCGGTGTGTCGGGCACCCAACCGGGGCCGGGGAAAGCGGGAAGATCGGCGGGGACTGCGGCCGTCGGCCAGGGCGGCATCGGCACGGCTCCCCCAGGCTTTGCAGCCGCGGCTTGCGCAGCGGCCGCTGTCGCGGGCGTGGCCGGAGCCGCGGCCGCGGCGCCCTTCCCATTCTTCGCGGCCGCGGCCCCTGGCACTGCTGGCGGGCCCGGTGGGCCGGGCGGCCCTGGCTTCGGTTTCTGCCCCTCGGCCTGGAGCAGCGCGAGGAGCGCGAGAAATTCCATGATGCCTGTGGCCATTGTCTCACTCCCAGCGGCACGCGTACGAGCCATCGGGCCGCGGCGTGCATAGCCAGTTGGTGGCCCCGGGTGGTGCTCCGGGCGATCCGGGCTCAGGGCCCGGAACCGTGTCGACGTGGACCGCCGCATGCGGGACGCCCAGGGGTTTGACTGCTGCGGCCGCGGCCGCGAGAGCCGCGGGCGGTAATTTGATGACAGCGGGCGGCGTCGTCGCCGGTTTGGCCGCGGCTTGCTTGTGCACGATGGGCGCCGCGTGCACCAGGTGCAGAGGGATGCGCACCGCGATCGGTCCGCTCTTGAGACCAGGTGCCGCCTTCTTCGCGGAAGCCACCGCCGCGTTGACGTGGTCGGGCACCGCGGTCCCGGGCTTGGAGCGGCGCACGCCAAGGTGATTGACGACAAGCGCCGCGAGCGAGCTCGCGATGCTTCGCGGCGAGACGCTCCCGATCTTCGGGTCGTCGGGGACCGCGTTCAGCAGCGCATCGAGGGCGACCGACTCGATGGGCTCGTGTCCCGCCGTCAACTTGATGAGGCTATCCACGATCGGGTCGAGCACGAAGCGGATCGCGCTCGCACCGGGGATAGACGCGAGCGCGAAGTTGTACGCCGAGTGCAACGCGGCCTCGAAGGGGTCGCCGCTGAGAAGCGCCGCCGCGCTTTCGTAGGCCGTCTCTGCGGCAGCGAGCACATCGCTAACGGCCGTGCCGAGCCCCGGCACGACAGAGACGGCCGCCTGCACGCCGTGCAGGATGTCGCCCCATACGGGCGATTTGACCACGCTGGCCACGTCGTTGACGACGTGGGAGACCGTCGAGACAATGCCGCTCGCGATCTTGCCGATGTCGCCGAAGAAGTCCCCGACGATCGTCCCCTGCGCCACACCTTCGGCGGCGAGCTGCGCCAAGAGCTCGGCCGAGTGTTCGGCCGGGTGACGGCCGCTCTGCTCGGCCGCGGCTTGCAGGTCTGTCGAAAGCGCCTGGATGAGTGCATCGTGCACCTGTCCGGGCGTCGCGCCGGTCATCGCGGTTTGCACCGCCAAGAGCTTGTACCTGTCGAGGCTCGTGGAGAGCTCGGCTGCATCGCCCAGGCAGATCGCGCCGCAGAGCGCGTGCCCAAGCGCATGGTAGGGGCTGGGGTGACGGGCCGTGACGCTGAACGCGTAGGGGACCGTGCCTACGACGCTTGTCACGCCGTGCACGGCGTGCCCGTGGCGATGCCGCGCATGGGCCCGATGTCGGAGGCGCTGGCGCACGCCGATGAGAGGCGATCCGTTGAGCGGCAGATCGACTCGACCCTCAAAGAGGTCGCCGAAGCCCACGACGTGAGCTCGCCGCACGCCCCACGATGGCCCGCAGTGCACCGATAGCGGCCCGACTGTCGGGGCAAGCTGGCCCTGGTAGACGCGGCCATCATGCGGGTCGCACGCCCAGACGCGGATCGTTTCGTCGTCGATGCCGCCCACACGCTGGGCCTTCATGCCGGCCGCGATAGACGGGTCGTCGATCTGGCCGTCTCCCCTCTGCACGATCGCGTGGTAGGTGTTCGGGCCGCTCGGCACGACGCGCGCGAAAGCCTGCGGGTCTTCACCCGTCGCACGCAAGGTGGCCGCGTGCAAGGGAGCCCAGTCGTCGCAGTCGCCCCAGCCGCGCTGCGCGATGGTGCCCCCGTGGTCGAAATGCTCGTCGCCCGGGGGCTCCGGCCGCCAGACCGCGCCCCGTGCAATGAGCTCGGCGGAGGTCGGGATCTGACCCGCCCGGATCATGTGTTCGTTGAGGCGTGTGACCGACTCGAGCGCCGCGTCGATGACGGGCGGCGCCACGAAGGCCTCAGGCACGGCAATGCGCATCCTCACGGGTCCACCGAATCCTTTCCGGCGGCCCGCCCACGCGAGCAAAAAAAGTGGAAGTCCTCGCGCAGGCGAGCGCCGCGCGCGAGCTACTGGAGGTAGTGGCCGAGTGCCGAGACCGTGTAGACCTCGAAGTCGGTGCCCGTAGGAAACGCCGTGAGCGTTGCCTGCACGCGGATCCAGACTCCGGGCTCGGCCTGGTGCAACGACACCCACGTGTCGAATGCAGTGGCCGCGCCGATGCTCTCGATGTCGAAGTACCCCAATTCCGCTTGCTGGAGCGAGGTCCCGACGAAGATCTGCGCGATCATATTCCCCACGGCGGTCAAGCCCGACTTCGCACCTCGGACGATGAGGCGCGTGGTTTTGAAGGGCTTTTGCGGTCGCGCCGAAAAGGTGATGATGGTCCCGCTGGGGGCGCCGCCGCCGGCGGTGTTGCCCCACATGCCGCCGTACGTTTCGGCGGTGAGAGGCAGCGGCGTGTGATGCTCGCCGAGGGGCGGGTTGCCGGGCGCCACCATCGGCCGCCACGGCGGCGAATGCACGTGCGGCGGAGGCGGTGGATGGATCGGCAGCATGGGCGGAAACCCATGCGGGGCGCCGTAGCCGTACGGCACCGGAGCCGGGGGAGGGGGCAACTGCCCCGCGACGTACCCGTACACCCCGAGGCCGGGGTAGTACGCTCCAGGGTCTGCGCCGGCCACGTAGCCGCCGCCCACAACACGCGGGTATCCTGCTCCTACAGACATGTCGATCTCCTTGGTGTGAACCGCGCGGACTCAAGTGCCGCGTGGGGAATTTCCCCAGGAATCAGAAGCTTGTATTTTTGCGCTGCTCAGAAGCCGCTTACGAAGCCACCTCCGTAGCCGCTGGGGTCGGGCACTTCGCCGACGCCCGTAACCTTGCCGGTCTGCCCGAACTCGTGCAGGGCCACCGCGATCGCGGCGGTCGCGACGTCGTCGGCGAGCTTGAACTTTCCCCGGTCCGAGAGCACCGCCGCCACCAGAGCGATCGTGCCCGCCTCACCGAGGATGGGCAGCGCGGGGATCTGCACCTGGCTCTTTTGCAGGAATCCGAGTACCAGCGCCCCGAGCCCAACGCCGATGCGCTTGGGCGTGATGATGCCCCCGAGGCCTCCGCCACCGCCGAGAAGCCCGCCACTGCGACCATGGTGCTTCTTCTTGGGATGGTGCACGCCGGCGGGACGAGTGCGCACGATGATGGGCGCCGGTGTGTAGTGGGGGTGATGCTGCTGACGAGCGCGCGCTACGGCACGCTTGACGGCGAGGGCGGTGGAGATTCGAGCCATGTGTCTATCGTCCTTTCTTTTTCGTTCGAGGGCAAGCGCGCGCCTTTTTCCGGCGGGCGACATTCGGTGATGCCACTGCGCGCCGCAGACGGCGCCAGGGTTTGCGGCGTAGCCGCTACGCTCGACTGACGCCACGCATCGGCGCATCCAGGCTTTCGGCGGGCGCCCTGGCATTACTGCACCTTGCTGGAGGGCGGAGGTTTCGTTGCATCGGGGTCGGCAGCAAGGTCGATGGGAGGCGGGCGCACGCTCGCGCGCAGAGTCCGGAGCTCGCGCTGCTGCGCGCCGAGCACGTAACCGTGGATGACCGCGACCCCTACGGACACGATCGCGCAGCAGAGACCGAGCTCGGGGACATTCGTGCGTTGAAAGGCAATCGCCGCGACGACGCCGATCGCGATGAGGCTGACGCCGACCCAAGGGTTCAGTTTCATCGCGAGCCCCCGCGGAACTCGTGCACGATGAGGAGCACCAGTAGGATGGGGAGCGCGTCGACAAGCCCCCCGAACATCGTCGCGAGCGTCGGCGAGCTCGCGGCCGCGGGCTTCGGGGGAAGGTTCGAGACGCCCAGGCGCGAGAGGGTATCGGTCATCGTCGCGATGTCCCTCTGGATGGCCTGCCCTTCGTCCATCTGCGCCGCCGCGTCGAAGACGGACGACGACTTGCCTAGAAAAGCCTCCACGCGACGCTGGAGCGCCGTCAATTGCGCGTTTACCGAGCGGTTGCCTTTGAGCTTGTCGGCGCCGTCCTGCACCGCGGCGTTGAGCGCATCCCATTGGCCACGCACCGCGACTTGGAGGCTGTCGACGTCGCTGGAGGTGACGAACGGCACGGCGGCGCGACTCTTTCCTATAAAAGCTTCTGGCCCTTGGCCAGCAAACAAAGCCCAAACCCGATCGCGCCGTAGGTAATTTTCTGTTTGGTTGTGGGCTCTTGCTCGCCTTGGATGCTCGTCCGTCCAGCGTCGAACGCGCGTTTGAGTGCGTCATTGATCTGCGCCTTCGTCGCGAGAACTACCTCGTTTGTGTGGATCAGCTCGATGGCCTTTACGGCGCTGGTTCGGGCCTCTTCGGCGTTTGTGTTGTTGAGCGCTAGGCGCCCAAGGTCGGAAATCTTTCGCAAGACTTCCGCGTCATCCTGGGACGAAGTTGTCGCTTTGTTCGCCTTGTTTGTGCGCTTTGATTCGTGCGTTTGTTCGGCGGTTTGTTCGGGCATGCCTTCCAGCTTACGATGGCGCGTCGATCCAGCCTAGAAGGACGAGCGCTTCGAGGACCCGAAGCACGCCTATACGCATCGCCATGCGCTCTTGTTCGCTGCGTTCGCGGTAGGGCCTCGCCGAGTGCGGGGGGATGACGGTCGCGTGCTGAGCGGCCAAACGCTGGGCGATCATCAAGGCCAAGTGCGCGACCTGATCGGCGCCGTCGGGGCCAAGGCTCGTCTCGGGTAGCGGCTGCTGCGCGAGATGCGACAGCGCCGAGTCTGTGTAGAGCGGCATGCGATCAATCGTCGCACATTGCTCGAATCAATGTCGGTAGCTGTTCGGAGATGAGTCGACCTGTGCTCGCGGGTCCGGTACCATGGCGCTCGTGACACAAACGGCGCTTTCTTCCTGGCTCAAAGAGCATAACCCGTCTCTTGTCAAAGTACGTACCGCGGATGGGGACCAGGAAGAGGTCAAAGCGTGCAACAATCGCTACAAGTGGGCGAAGCTCGAGGAGGCAATCCTTTCGCTCGACCCCGTAGAAATCCGGGCCTACGACCGCAGGGGCGCATTCTTGGCGATCCTGAAAATGGAGAGCTCGGACATCGAGAAGGTGCCCGACGCAAAGGACGAAGCTGGCACAGACATGCAGCAGCAGTTCGCCGGGATAGCGCGCGAAGTCAGGATCGGCCTGATTGAAGCGTTCGATAGAGGGGCGCAGGCAAGCGGCATCGCCATCGAGGGGCTACGGGGCTCGAATGACGCGATGGTCAAGGGGCAGTTGCAGTTCGTCTCCCTCTTCCTCGCGCAGTCGCAGAAGCTCGGCGAGCAGGCTGCGAAGGACGAGAACGGCGGAGGGGAGAGCAACCACCTCGAAAAAATCATGCTCCTATTGACGGCCGGGCTCGGCCAGCAGCAGCAACAGCAGCAGCAGCAACAGCCAGCGCAGGCTCAGAAGAAAGCGAACGGTGGTCCGTGACGCGTGCTGAACTCGAAGCGCTTGCGCAATCGATGGGCGTGCCGCTCGAGCAGGCGGCAGCGATGCTCGGCGAGTCGTCCCTGCTTCGCGGGCCACACCCTGGCAAGCTTCACCGGCCGCCGACGTCGGCCGGCGGTGAGGTGAGCATGCGCGGCGTGCACCCTCCGCCTATCGTGCCCGGCAAGCTCGGCTAGGGCCGAGGCGTTCCTGAAGTACGCCGAGGAGCACCCGGACGAATACCTGCAATCGATCGAAGACAAGACCGCGCTACGCGGAGGCAGGCTGACTCATGAGCCGGGGCGACCGCATAATCCGAGCCATCATCGACGAAGCGCTAGACGAAGTCGGCGCGGACACGGTCGAGCGCGTCAAGGGCGAGATATTCCGCCACATGCTTTTGGCCACGCGGCAGGTTGTCCGCGCGTTCGTCAAGGCGCACCCAGGCGTGGAGCTTGCGCGCGTTCCGGTGACGGAGCTCCTTCGTTGGGCCGCAGAGAACGCACACGAATGAACTCCTACAGGTCTTGTTGGTGCTGTGGCGCGGCTGAAGGGATCTGCGTTGTGCATCTTACGCTCGAGCGAAGGACACTTCTCCCGGCGAGACCAATTTGCACGACATGCGCGACCGCCGTGGCCGAAGCCCTGCAAGCACGCAATGCGGCCGCTCGCGGTTCAAATGCAGGCACGACCCGTCACTGACCCCGCATCCGGGGGTTAGGGGGCCAGCAGCGCGCGTGCCTGCAAGAGCAAGATAGGCCCTTGTTCAGTACCGCGCATCCGCAGGACAATAGGCACGTGCCAGCCGTTTCTGTGGTCATCCCCTGCTACAGGCAGGGTCACCTCCTCGGTGATGCCCTGGGCTCGCTGGTGGCGCAGACGGTTGGGGACTGGGAGGCGATCGTGGTCGGTCCGGTGGGCTTTGCACTACGGGACGGTCCCGGACGTTCCTGCACAACGGATGCTGAGCCTGCACCACGAGACGCCG
>Ga0187781_10001537_pt1 | contig 17424 bp, 15 predicted proteins | sample 0715_SJ02_MP02_2_FD_132447 | JGI IMG/M metagenome (GOLD analysis project Ga0187781, IMG submission 132447) | Tropical peat soil microbial communities from peatlands in Department of Meta, Colombia - 0715_SJ02_MP02_20_MG | ecosystem: Environmental > Terrestrial > Soil > Wetlands > Peat | place... | reverse complement strand
GCCCAGCCCGGCCGCTGCCACGACCATCACCGTGGCCAGCCTGACCCGGGAACGACCTCGTCCCCGGGACCGCCGGGCCCTTCGGTGCCGCACTGGCCGCCGGGCAGCGGATGAGACACCGGCCGGAGAGGCCGCCCGGCTGAAGGCGGCCCGCACTGCCGCCTCCCCGGACAGCTCACCGGGTTCCGCCGGCCCGGCCAAGGCGGCGAGCATCCGCGCCAGGTCATGCATCGCCGCCGGCGCGTCGGGGGGGAGGGCGCGCCGAGCGATGATCATGTCCAGCAGCGGCTCGTCGTGCTCGCCGCCGGGCCGGCCGGGGAAGGGGAACCCAGGCATCTCACCCTGCATAGCGTCCGGCTCGCTCATTGTGTTACACCCGCCCGTTCGGCCAGGTCCGCCAGTCGGCGCAGGGCGCGGTGCGCGGTCACCCGGACCGCGCCCGGGGTCTTGCCGACGATCCGCGCCACGTCGGCGGCCTCCAGCCCGGCCACCACCCGGAGCATGATGATCTCGGCGTGATCGCTGGGCAGGGCCATGATCAGCGCCATGACCGATCGCGTGGAGATCGCCTCCAGCGCCAGTTCGGCCGCGTCCGGGGCCAGCGGGTGCTCCGCTGCCTCGGCCGCGGCCAGCGGCAGGCCGGGACGTCGGGACCGGGACCGGCCCGCATCCACCGCCCGGTGCCGGGCGATCGTGAACAGCCAGGCCCGGAACGCCTCCTCGCCGCCGCGGAAACGCGGCAGGCCCTTCACCACCTGCACCCAGGTGTCCCCGGCCACGTCCTCCGCCTCGGGCGCCGGGACGATGACGTGCAGGTACCGCAGCAGCGCGGGCTGGATATCGCGGAACAGGCACGCGAAGGCCGTCTCATCGCCCCCCTGGGCGCTGGCCAGCGTGACGCTGAACGCGGCACCGATCACCGGTCCAGTATCGGCCCGGCCCGTCCCGCGGCGCAGACGATCACCAAGAAGGCGCAGGCACGAACCACGGACCGTTCGGCAACGAGATCTTTTTCATAGGACCGAACGGACCGTGGTGTCACCACCGGAGGTAGGATCCCTGACCATGCCAGCCCGCACCGTCCGGCTCACCGGCTGGGGCCGGGTCTCGCCGTCGTCCGCCGAGCTGGCCTGCCCGGCCACCGTCGCGGCCGCCGCCGCGATGCTGGCCCGCGGCACCGCTGAGCTCTCGGGTGGCGGTTCTGCGGCCCGCGGCGCAGCCGCCAAGGCGCACAGCGGCGTGATTCCGCGCGGCCTCGGCCGCAGCTACAACAACGCCGCGCAGTGCGCCGGCGGCGTGGTGATCTCGACCGCGGGGCTGAACCGGATCCTCGACCTTCATCCCGCGACCGGCCTCGTGACCTGCGAGGCCGGCGTCAGCCTGGAACAGCTGATGGTGGCCGGGCTGCCCGCCGGGTGGTTCGTGCCGGTGTCCCCGGGAACCAGGCAGGTGACGGTGGGCGGCGCCATCGCGGCCGACGTGCACGGCAAGAACCACCATGTGGCGGGCAGCTTCGCCCGGCACGTGCGGTCGGTCGAGATCGTCCTGCCCAGCGGCGAGACCCGTACGGTGACCGAGCAGTCCGATCCGGCCCTGTTCTGGGCCACGGCGGGCGGCATGGGCCTGACCGGGCTCATCGTGCGCGCCACGGTCCAGCTGAAGCCGGTGGCCACCTCACGGGTCCGGGTGGACACCGTGCGCGCCGCCGACATCGACCAGACCATGGCCGTGCTGGCCGAGCACGACCGCCGGTACGGCTACACGGTGGCCTGGTCGGACAGCCTGGCCCGGGGCGGGAGCCTGGGCCGTTCGGTGATCACCAGCGGTGATTTCGCCGAGCCGGGCGACCTGTCCCCGGCCGATGCCAAGGACCCGTTCGCGTTCCGGCCCGGCGCCCGGCTGGGCGTCCCGCCCGGGTTCCCGCCGGGGCTGATCAACCGCTACACGGTGGCCCTGGCCAACGAGGCGTGGTATCGCAGGGCGCACCGCTCGCGCAGCGGCGAGATCCAGGCCATCGGCATGTTCTTCCATCCGCTGGACGCGATCAGGAACTGGAACCGGGTCTACGGCCCGGGCGGGTTCCGGCAGTACCAGTACGTGGTGCCGTTCGGCGCCGAGGCCGCCGTGCGCCGGTCGTTCGAGCTGGTCAGCCAGGCGCGCGCGCCGTCCTTCGTCACCGTGCTCAAGCGCTTCGGCGCCGGCGACGAGGGTCTGCTCTCGTTCCCGATGGCCGGCTGGACGCTCGCCCTGGACTTCCCCGCCCGCACGCCCGGCCTGGCCGGGCTGTTCGGATCGCTCGACCGGCTGGTGGTCGAGGCCGGGGGCCGGGTGTACCTGGCCAAGGACTCACGGGTGCCGGCCGACGTGCTGGCCGAGATGTACCCGCGGCTGGCCGAGTTCAGGAAGCTGCGCGCCGAGCTCGACCCGGCCGGGATCCTCGCCTCCGACCTCTCCCGCCGCCTCGGCCTCTAGCGTCCTCGCAGCAGATCGCCATCCCGTGAGCCAGCCCTCGGCCCGCCCGCTGACGGCCAGCGAGCGCGACTGGCTCGCGGTCCGCGCCTACCTCACCGGGCACCGCTACGACCTGGCCGTCGACGCCTCCGAGGACTACCCGCCGGACCTCCGGGTGGCTGGCACCCCGCTGCTGGCCGCGCCCGGGTGGCGGCCGCCCGCCCCGATCCCGCTCCGGGACATCGGCCTGGAGCTGAGCGACGCCGACCCGAAGACGCCGGCCGGGGCCGAGCCCGAGGTGCCGCCGGCGCTCCTGCCGCGGCGCCCCGACGGGACACGCTACCGCCGCTACTCCGAGGCGATGAGCGCGCTGGCGGCCCCGCTGGTGTTCGAGAACCGCCTCACCTACCGGCTGACCGAGGCGGACCTCGCCGCCGCCACCCCGCGGCTGGCCTTCACCGTCGGCCGGTACTTCGACGGTATCGACACCGGCGAAGCGGCCGCGCACGAGTACGCCGCCGCGCGCCTGGGCGGGCCGGCACCGGGCCTGCGCCCGGCTGGCCTGCGGGGCCGCTTCGCCGACCCGTGCGACCTGCGCCGCCGCCCGGCCAACCTGGCCATCAGCACGCTGACCCTGCGGCTGGACCGGAGAGCGGGCCGGGCCTCCTTCCAGCTGCACTGGCGGGACCCGGCCCGGGTGGGCCACGCCGGCGGCCTGTACCAGGTCGTCCCGGTGGGCGTGTTCCAGCCCTCGGGCGAGGCGCCCTGGAACCGGCGGCATGACTTCTCGCTGTGGCGCTGCCTGATCCGCGAGTTCGCCGAGGAGCTCGGCGGGCGCTCGGAGGACTACGCCAGCGACCGCGCGCCCGTCGACTACGATTCCTGGCCGTTCGCCCGGCAGCTGACCGGCGCCCTGGGCCGCGGCCAGGTCCGCGTCTGGTGCCTGGGTCTCGGCACCGACCCGTTGACCTACGCCACCGACCTGCTTACCGTGGCGGTCATCGACAGCGACGTGTTCGACGCCTGGTTCGGCGTGGACCCGCGGCACAACACCGAGGGGCGCATCCTGGCCGCGCGCGAGTTCGCGGCTGACGTCATCGACCGCACCGTCACCGGCGAGCCGGTGCAGGCGGCCGGGGCCGCCCTGCTCCGGCTCGCCTGGCGTCACCGCGGGACGCTGGGCAGCTGACGCCGAAGCTGCCGTTCACGCCGGACGTCCGGTGCTAGTGGCTGGTCCCCGACTCCTCGAAGACCAGCTGGGCCTTGGCCATCCATTCCTCCTTGTGGCTGACCCGCATGTAGATCAGGGCCGCGATGGTCACCGCCAGGATGACGAAGAACACCAGCAGGCCCCAGTAGACCGGTCCGCTGCTGGTGAACGGGGAGAAGTACGACTTCCAGACCACCACGACGCCGGCCGCCGTCGCGATCAGCGGCACGAGCACGTGCAGGACCGGGTTGAACTGGGCCCGGCCCTCAGTCAGGTAGTACTTCACCACCCCGATGTTGGCCAGGACGTACATCAGCACCAGGCCGATAGTGATCGCGTTGGCCCAGGTCAGGAACACGTTCGAGGCCCCCCAGATCAGGATGCAGACGAACCCGACGACCTGTACGGCGACTTCCAGGTGAATCGAGTTGACCGGCGTCTTCCGCTTCGGGTTCACCTTCCCCAACGCGGTGGGCAGAACGCCGGACCGGCCCATGCCGTACCAGGTCCTGGTCCCGCCGTTGAAGCAGGCGATCGACACGGCGATCGCGGAGTTCACCAGGGCGAACAGCAGGAAGACCCAGGCGCCGGCCCAGACCCGCTGCGCGAGCGTCGCCACCGGCCACGCGACCGCGGTGGGGATGGTGCCCACCTTGTGCACGCCGATGCCGTTGAGGTATCCCCAGGTGACGAACACGAAGTAGATCATCAGGACGACGACGGACCCGACCAGCCCGATCGGCACGTTGCGCTTGGGGTTCTTGCTCTCCTCGGCCATCGGGCCGGTGGATTCCCAGCCGCTGAACGCGAAGATCGAGAACACCACGCCGAGGAACAGGTTGGTCGACAGGTGGAAGTTGCCGGGGTTCAGCGGCGCCCAGCTGAACCCGCCCGCGCCGGTCGACACCAGGCCGCTGATCGCCAGCGACACCATGATCAGGAGCTCGATGCTGCCGGTGATGATCAGCGCCTTCTCCGACAGCGCGATCCCCTGGTAGGCGAAGAAGATCACCAGCGCGATGCCGACGATGACCCAGATCCACCATTTGACGTCGACGCCGTAATACGCCTTGATACTCGGCTCGAGCACGGTGACCGAGAGGTAGGACAGGGTGAGCACGCCGACCGGAGGCAGCCAGACCGAGAACAGCACCCCGGCGAAGAACCCGGCCCGCGGGTGGAAGGCTCGCGCGATCCAGGTGTACCAGCCGCCGGCCGACGGGAACACCTTGGCCAGCTGGGCCGCGTTCAGCGCCTGCATGCCCAGCAGGATGCCGCCGAACAGGAACGCCCACGGGGTGGACAGCCCCGCGTAGGTCACGATGAACACGAACGACGCGAGGATCGCGAAGGACGGCGCGATCGTCGCGATCCCTTGCATCAAGATCCCGGGGATCCCGATCGCGTTCTCCTGCAGCCCGGTCTTGACGGTCCCCGGAGTCGACTTAAGATCCTCAACTGCCACCGTGAGTCTCCTTCCCAGACACCCGCCGGAAGCAGGACCCTGCCGCCGTCGAGCATTCGCTCACGGACTGACCATCCGCTCTCTTCGGAGTATCGACCTGCGACGTGATCTTGGCAAGGGCCCGGCCGGCGCGCCCGGCCGGGCCTAGCGGGCCGGGCCGGGCAGGCCGTGGTGGCCGGGGCCGCGCGGGATGATGGGCCAGATGTCGACGACGACCTCGTCGTGGACGATGTGGTAGGCGTCGTACCAGTTCACGGTGCTCGGCGAGTAGCCGGGCACCAGCGCGACGGCATCGCCGACCCGCAGGGACGATCCCCCGGGGGCGGAGAAGATGCCGTGCTCCTCATCGAAGCGGACCACCTCGTGATCGTGGCCGACGATGGTCACGTCGGCGGGATCGGCGACCGACTTGTTGCCCGCATCCACGATCACCTGGCCGCTCTGCCGGCTGATGACGGTCGCCTGGATGGTCAGCGAGTGCTCGAAACCAGGCACCATCCGGCCGTGGAAGTTGTCCATGACCACGTACGTGCCGGCCTGGATCTCGGTGAGGCCGGGAAAGGCCGCCGTCCATTTCCAGGTCGCGATCCCGCCGGCCGAGCGGATCGGGCAGGGAATGCCGTTCGCCTCCAGCAGGTCGGCGACCCCGGTGAAGAAGGTCATCGCCACCCGCTGACGTTCATGCCGCAGTTCGCTGTCGGGAGTCAGCGAGCAATGCCCCTCGTAACCGGTGATGCCCTCGAAACGCAGCCCGGGAAGTTCCGTCACCCGCCGGGCCAGGGCCAGGCAGTCCTGCGCGGTATCCACCCCGCACCGGTCCATGCCCGTATCGACCTCGACCATGATCCCCAGCGTCGACCCCGCCGCGACGGCCGCCGCCGAATGCGCGGCCGCGTTGGCGGCCTCGTCCACCGCGACGAGGATCCGGTGGTCCCGGGCGAGTTCGGCCAGCGCCCGCAGCTTGTCCGGATGGGCCACGGTGTTGACCACGAACAGGTCGTCCATCCCGGCGGCGGCCAGGACGGCAGCCTCCCAGACGGTGGCCATGGACAGCCCGCCCGCTCCCGCCTCCAGCTGGCGGCGGGCGAGGTCGGGGCTCTTGTGCGTCTTGTAGTGCGGGCGGATGGTGGCCTTCCCCATCTGCTTCAGCTCGCTCGCCATGCGGTCGATGTTCCGCTGCGCCGCGTCGATATCGAGCACGAGCGCGGGAGTGATCAGCTCATCGCGCCGCTGGCCGATGGCCTTCCCGTACTCGTGCCTGGCCCGCTCGTAAGCGTCCCGCAAGATCGCCGCCGGGTCCGCCATCGGTTACCTCCTGTTGCTGGTCATGCAGTCGCTGGTCATGCAGTGCTGGTCATGGGGGGGTCGGCCCGAGGCAGCGGATGACACGGACGGCCTCCGGTCCCGCGCGCACGCGGATCGGCAGGCTGGCCGGCAGGGCGAACGTCTGCCCGCGGCGGACCGGCTGGCTGCCGAAATCGCCGTCGACCGATCCCGTGCCGGATGTCACGATCGCGATCCAGAAGCGCCCGTCGCTGACGTCGATCTCGTCCGCTACCTCCAGCGCCGTGGCGTCGAAATACGGCAGCACGTCGTCGTGCAGCAGGCGGATCTCCCGGGAAGCGCCGCTCACCCGCAGGACGCGCGGCTGCTGGCGCGCGCGCGCGAAGGTCGCCGTGGCGTCGGTGCCCGTGTAGTCGATCATGTCCAGGGCGAGGTCCCAGCCCAGGCCCATGGTCGCCCCGGCGTCGTCGGCCCCATCGGTCTCCGGGATCACGATGTGGTCACTGGGCTCCTGGACCTCGATGAACGAGATCCGCGGCCCGAGGTAGTGCGGCACGCCCGCGTGCGCCACGTAGACCTGGCCCGGATGGACCTCGGTCCGGTGCAGCGTGCCCCGGATGCTGCGGTTGTCATGTCGGCGCACCGCGTCGGCGAACCAGCGCCGGTCAATTCCCGGCACGAAACCGACGCCGGCGTAGGCCGGCTCGCTGCCGTCGCCCGGGGTGTCCAGGAGAATCCAAGCCTCCGTCTTGCCGAAGGGGGAACCGAGGTGGCGCCGGGCCCAGTCGCGGGTCGGATGCGCGTGCAGCGGCACCTGGCCGGCCGGAGACAGCAGCTTTACCAGGACCCCGGTGATGGGCCCGTGCTGCTCGGCGAACCGCGCGCCGACCATCTCCTCGGGCAGGGCCGTGATGATCTCGCCGAGCGCGACCGGGCCGAGGCCGGGCAGGTCGACCGCGCTCATGCCCTGAGGGCGCCCGTCCGGGTCGTCGTTGCCGGCCCGGGTACAGGAGCCCACCCAGTCTTCTGACCACCAGTCGTCTGGCCGCTCAGGAAGGCCGCGGAACGTCCTGGTCAGTGACCCGCCGCGGTAGAAGCGGTACAGCGGGTGGTAGCCGAGCGGCAGGGGCCGCCTGATCGCGTCCCGGAGCCGGGTGAGCCGCTCGGTCATCGCGGGCCCGCTCTTCGCCGAACCGGGTAGGTCACGGGCCCTCCTACAGCTCCGCGTTCACGATGAATCCGGCGTCCACGAGCAACGTCGCGGAGGTCACGTAGCTGGCATCGTCGGAGAGCATGAAGGCGATCGCGGCCGCGAGTTCCTCCGGCTCGCCCCCCCGGTGGAGAGCGACCCGCTCGATGTAGTACTCCAGGGCGGCCGGATCGTCCGTCAGCGGCGCGGACATGGGCGTCTTGACCCAGCCCGGCTCGACCGCGTTCATCCGGATGCCGTAGGCACCCAGGTCGCGGCCCAGCGCCTTGGCCAGCATGCTGATGGCGCCCTTGGTGCCGCAGTAAGCGGTCTGGCCCGGGGCGCCCACGTGCGCGGAGATCGAGCTCACGCAGCAGATCGCGCCGCCGTGTCCCTCCCGGATCATCTGCTTGGCGCCTTCCGTGCAGACCACCCAGGTCCCGCGCACGTTCGTCTCGAACAGGTTGTTGAAGTCCTCGACGGTCGTCTCATCCCACTTCATGAACGGGTTGATCGCCGCGTTCGAGACCACGTAGTCGAGCCGGCCGCCGCGCGCGGCCGCGGCGTGCACCATGGCGGTGACCTGCCCCGGATCGCGCATGTCGGCGACCACGGGGAAACCCTGGCCGCCCGCCTCGCCGATTCTCCGCATCGTCTCGGCGGGGTCCTGCTCGGGCAGCTGGTTCACCGCCACCACCGCGCCCTCGGCCGCCAGGCGCACGGCGGTCGCCTGCCCGATACCGGTCGTCGCGCCGGTGACCAGCGCGACCTTGCCCTCGAAACGCCGCTCCATGACAGTCCCCTTCTAGAAGATTGCGATTGGATTCCAGGGCGATCCGGTCCCGCCGGGCAGCCGCAGCGGCAGGCCGACGACCATGCACTCGAAGCGTTCCTCCTCGGTGCAGGCGGCGGCCACGTCCTCGAGCTGCAGGCTGTCCGCGGCGAACATGCCCATCGCGGTCACCTGCAGGGGATGGATCGGGTACAGCATCCCCTCGACGTTGCTGGGGACCGTCTCACCGTCCCCGTCGGGCAGGAACGCGGCGATCCGCCGCTGGTGCATCCACGGGATCGAATCGACATGCAGGCCGGCCTTGCCCTCGCCGGCCGGCGGGTAGTCGTTGCTCCAGGCGCCGAGCGCGAGCCGCCGCCGGTGGTGCCCGGTGCGGAACAGCAGGATGTCACCCTCGCCCAGCCGGACATCCTGCGCCCTTTCGACCGCCTCCAGTTCGGCGCGCGTCACCGCCTCGCCCGGCTCGAGCCAGTCGACGCCGCGGAACCTCGGCACGTCGAGCAGGACTCCGCGGCCGACCAGCCCGCCGGAGTAGGCGGTCACGTCCAGCGCCGTGGCGCCCCGCGAGGTCATGACCTGCTGCGCCGGCCGGCCGTTGTAGACCCGCCCCCGGTAGGCGATGTGGCACAGCGCGTCCATGTGGGTGTGGCAGTCACCGTGGAACGCGAGGCCGAGGTAATCGGTGGCGAAGGTCAGCGTGCTCGACCCGATGTCGATGTCGTGACCCTGCACGACATGGTGGATCACCGGGCTGGGGTTGTCCGGGCCCGCCACCGTGTTCATCGGGATCGACATCGTCACCTGCCGTCCGGACCGGACCAGCGCGGCCGCCGCCCGGACCGTGTCGGGGGTGATGTAGTTGAGGGTCCCGAGCTCGTCCTCGGGACCCCAGCGTCCCCAGTTCTTCACCGCCTCGAAGATCTAGTCGAACTCCCGCAGCGTGACCGGGACGGGTCGGGTCAGCTCTGCCAATCTGGGCCTCCTGTCATCGCGTTGATCCGCGCCTGGGGACTGCTGCTTCCGTGGCCACCTCGTCACCCTTTCAGCCAGCCAGGGCAGTTTTCACGTACTGGTCGTAGGCGTCCTCGGGTTTCACGGACTCGTGCACAACCGCCCCGACCGCGCGGATCATCGCCTCCGGGGCCTCGCTCTGGAAGATGTTCCGGCCCATGTCCACCCCGGCCGCGCCGTTGTCGATCGCGTGGTGGGCCATGATGAGCGCGTCGCGTTCGGGCAGCTTCTTGCCGCCGGCCATGACCAGCGGCACCGGGCAGGCGGCCGCCACCGTGTCGAAATCCGGCTCGCAGTAGTAGGTCTTGACCAGGTGCGCGCCGAGCTCGGCGCAGATCCGCGTGGCCAGCCGCAGGTAGCGGGCGTCCCTGGTCAGTTCCCGGCCGACGGCGGTGACGGCCAGCACCGGGATGCCGTGGCGCTGGCCGGCGTCGACGAGCCGGGTCATGTTCCGCACCGACTGGGTCTCGTACTCGCCGCCGATGAACACCTGGACGGCCACCGCGCAGGCGTTGATCCGGACCGCGTCCTCCATCCCGACGGCGATCTGCTCGTTGGACAGCTCCCGCAGCACGCTGGGCCCGCCGCTGGCCCGCAGCACGATGGGGGTGCCCGAGACGGGCGGGATGGTCGAGCGGATCATGCCCCGGGTGGCCATCAGCGCGTCGGCGTACGGCAGCAGCGGGACGATGGACAGGTCGACCCGTTCCAGGCCGGTGGTCGGGCCCTGGAAGTAGCCGTGGTCGATCGCCAGCATCACGGTCCGCCGGGTCGAGGGCCGGAAGATGCGGGCCAGCCTGCTCTGCATCCCCCAGTCGAGCGCTCCGCAGCCCTTGATCGGGAACGCCTCGGGCCGCGCCGGCACCGGCGCGGCGTACCTGAGAGCACCCTCGGTGCGGTCCTCGAGGTCGGGCATGGCTTGGGTTCTCCCTCCGGATTGGCCTGGCGCCCGCGGGGCGGCTAGGGCCCCGTAACGCGCCGGCGGCCCGCCAGAGCGGGTTGAGCAGGCCGTCTTCGGTGATGTCGAGCACGCGCTGGTAGATCTCCCGCCAGGCCGCGTAGTGCTGGTCGTAGGCCGCCGCGGCGGCCGGGTCGGGTTCGAAGGTGGCCGCTCGCCGGCGCAGGCCGGGCCGCGGCTCGGTCAGGCCGGAGTAGACGCCCGCGCCGACGCCGGCGCAGATCGCCGCGCCCAGCGCGCTGCTTTCGGTCACCACCGGGATGTGCACCGGCACGCCGAGCACGTCGGCCATGATCTGCGGCCACAGCCGTCCCTTGGCCGCCCCGCCGGTGAAGACGGCCTCGCCGAAGTCCCGGCCGGTCAGGCCGGTGATGATGTCCCGGTGCCCGCGCGCCACGTAGGCCGCCGCCTCCTCCAGGGCCCGCACGCACGCGCCCCGGCCGCTGGTCACCGGGTCACCGAGGTCGAACTGCAGGAACGAAGGGCTGGCGTGCACCCAGCGCCTGGCGTTCATGACGTTGGACATGATCGCCACGACGCCGCCGGGCGGGGCCGCCGCCGCGTCCTGTTCCATCAGCTCGTACGGGTCCGCGCCCCGGCTGCGGGCCAGCGTGACCAGGTCGGCGCAGAACGCGTCCCGGAACCACCGCATGCTCATGCCGCAGTAGAAGCCGATGCCTTCCAGCATCCACTCGCCCGGCGTGACGTGGCACAGCGTGCGCAGCCGCGCCTCCGGGTCGATCATGGGGTCGCCGAGCAGCACCGTGTTCTGCCAGAACGTGCCGCCGACCACGGTGTACTCGTCCCGTCCCGCGCCGGCCCCGAGCAGCCCCAGCTGGGTGTCCGCGCCGCCCGCCACCACCGCGGTGCCGGCCCGCAGCCCGGTCGCCTCGGCCGCCGCCCCGCTGACCTCGCCCACCACGGTGCCGGGGTCGACGACCGGGGGGAGCACCGCCGCCGGCAGCCCGCACAGGGCGATGATGGACGGCGACCAGCGGCGGTCGGCCAGGGTGAACATGCCCGAGCTCGAACCGCAGGAGGGTTCGGTGACGTGCTGGCCGGTCAGCCGGTACACGATCCAGTCGCTGAGCATGCCCAGGCGGTCGGTCGCGCTGAGGATGTCGGGACGGTGCCGGGCCAGCCAGCGCAGCCGGGCCGGGGCGGTGATGGCCACCCAGTCGCCGGCCTCGGCGTAGATCTTCGCGGCGGCCCCCTCGCGGATCAGGTCCTCCGCCTCCGCGGACGCGCGGCTGTCCACGTTCGGGCAGGCCCAGATCTCCCGGCCGGCCTGGTCGAACAGGACCATCCCCTCGCGCATGCTCGTGGCTGCGACCGCCGCGACGTCGCCGCCCGCCGCGCCGGCCCCGCGCAGCGCGTCCCGGACGCAGTCGGCGACGGCCCGCCAGCCCGCGTGCACGTCGAAGTCCTGGCCGCCGGGCACGCCGTCGGGCTCAGGGTGGGTCCACTCGCGCTGCCCCGCGGCGGCCTGCTCGCCGGTCTGGGTGAACAGCACGGCCCGGCAGCTCCCGGTGCCCGCGTCGATGGCCAGAAGGTAGCGCCCGGTCATGTCGCCCTGCTCCCTGTCGTGCTCCTGGCCCCGCTCCGGGACCGCAAGACCTGCGGGTTCACCACATCGGACGGCACCCGCCCGGCCAGCAGGTCGGCCACCGCGGCCACCGCCCGCCGCGCGCCCCGGGCCAGGGTCTCGGCCGTCGCCCCGCCGATGTGCGGGGTGACGAAGACGTTCGGCTGGCCCAGCAGCCGGTGCCGGCCTCCGGCCGGCGGCCGCTCCAGGACGTCCAGGGCCGCGCCGGCCAGGATGCCCGCCTCCAGCGCCCGGTCCAGGGCCGCCTCGTCCACCAGGGCCTCACGGGCCGTGTTGATGAAGTACGACCCCGGCCGCATCCGGGTGAACGCGTCCCAGGAGAACATGTGCCGGTTCTGCGGCGTCAGCCGCGCGTGCAGCGAGACGACGTCCGAGCGGTCCAGCAGGGTGTCCAGGGACACCAAGTCCACGCCGGGCAGCGCGGCCGGCGGCTGCGGATCGTACCCGACCACGGTGAAGCCCAGGGCCCGTGCGCGCCCGGCCACCTCGCGGCCGACGTGGCCGAGCCCGACCAGCCCGATGGTCAGGCTGGGCGCCTCCCGCCCGAAGAACTCGCGCCCCTCGAACACCGACTCGGCGAATCCGCCCCCGTCGGTCAGGTGGCGGCTGGCCCGCGGCACGGCCCTGATCAGCAGCAGCGCGAACGCGATGGTCAGCTCGGCCACGGCCTCGGCGTTCTTTCCCGGCGTGTTCACCACCGGGATGCCGCGGTCGGTCGCCGCCGCCACGTCCACGTTGACCGGGCCGCCGCGGGCACAGCACACCAGGCGCAGCGGGGCGGCGTCGAGCACCTCCGAGCTGACCGGTGCCCCGTGCACGATGAGCGCGTCGTGCCCGGCCACGGCCCGCACGACCTCGGCCGGATCGCCCACGTATTCCCGCAGCCGCTGCTCGGACTCCGTCCGGGGCGGCACGAACCGGACGTCGTCGATCTGCATCGTGGACAGCTCGACCCGGCCGCCCTGGCCGGCCCCGGTGAGGTCGGCCAGGGCGTCGGCGTACGCGGAGACCGGCATGTACGGATCGCCGACCACCAGGACGCGCAGCGGCCGCGGAACGCTCATCAAGGGTAGACGTAGGTGGGCTCGAGGTCGATGGCGTGGCCGCTGCCCGACTCGAGGACGAACTTGAGCAGCGGCGAGGTGTCCACGTAGTAGAACTCGATGGACGCGCCGATCCGGCCGCCCATGAGGATCTCCGCGCCGCGTTCGTGCCAGTGCCTCTTCAGCGCCTCGCTGTCCTCGATCGAGTGCTTCATGCAGGCGATGTGCTGCACGCCCTCGCCGTGCGTGTCGAGGAACTCCTGGTAGATGCTCGGGCCGCTGACCGGCTGGATGAGCTCGAAGCCCAGCCCGTCCACCTTCGTCTCGGCGCCGATCATGCGGAACTCGCACGGCTGGCCGTGCACCGCGGTGTCGTGCAGAAGCGGCGGCTGGTAGTCGAACACGCTCCACGGCCCCCACCCGAGGTTCTCGGTGTAGGAGCGCAGCGCGGATTCGATGTCGGCGACCACCACGGCGATCTGCGTGATCGTCATCGGGACCGGTGGCGGCACGATGCGGCCGCCGTTACCCCTGGCCATCTGATACCTCGTTTCTTGTGCGAAAGTCGCGTTAGGCAAAGAGCCCGCTGTGGTTGCCCGCCGCTCACCCGCACCGATCGCTCGGGCAGGACCCAAGGGCCTGCACTCGCGAGTCGGTTTTGCATAACGCTCCTCCTGCGATGATCTCGGTCATGCCGGGGCCTGCACCTCGGCGGCTAGGGTGTTCGCGGCACGGGCGAACGCGTCGATGGCGTCGGGCCCGGTCAGCGCGCCGATCTCGAGCCGGCAGCGCCGCTCCTCGCCCGGCGCGAGGTGGATGAGCTCGCCGCGCTCGCGCGCGTCAAAGCGCCCCGCGTCCCGGTTGGTGCTCGGTTCCATCGCCACCACGTACGCCCGGGTGCCGAGCTGACGCCAGGTGATGTGCCAGGGCAGGGCGGACCGCTCGTAACGCTGGAAGACGCCCAGCCCCAGGGCGCGGTTGACCACGGCCGCGCCGACCAGGCCGTCGGGCCCGGCGCGCATGTCGTGCTCGTAGCACTCCTCCACGAAGGCGGCGCTGGGCCCGGTCAGGTGCCGGTAGCCGGGGCTGCTCGCCGCGCTGACGCAGGTACCCGGGCCCGCCGGGTAGACCAGCTCGGCTCCGGCGTCGACCACCGGGAACCCGACGTTGCAGTGGTAGAGCATCATGTGCGGGCACGGGGTCGGGCCGATGTTGGTCACCGAGTCGGTGATCCGCAGCGATACCCCGCCGAGGTCGGCCTCGACCCGGCGCCGGAGCAGCAGCTGCTCGCCGAACAGCGCCGCCTGCAGGACCTCCCCCTCGGCCCACAGCACGCAGTCGTCGCCGTCCCACGCGGCGCCGTAACCGGCCAGCCGGGCGGGCAGGCCCGTGTACCGGCCGTGCAGGCCGTAGGTCTCGGTGACGCGGTGCGGGTAGTTGAACACGGTGGCGTCGTCGGGGCCGCCGAGCAGCGTGTGGTCCAGGCCGCAGGTCGAGACCAAGCCGCCGGGAAACCCGCGGAACCAGCCGATGCCCCCGGGCTCGCAGTACCACGGCCCGACCAGGCCGACGGGTGAGCACCAGGCCAGCGGCCGGCCGCCGATCCAGGCGCCCGCGATGTCGAAGCCCCGGTCGACCAGGATCTCGAAGTCGAAGCCGGCGCCGGTGGCGCAGCGCAGCATCCGCACGCCCCGCTCGGCTCCATCGCCGCCCTCGACCAGCCGGATCCCGGCGACCTGCTCCAGCCGGCCGACCCGGGCGAGCAGTTCCTCCCTGGTCCACCGCCGTCCCCAGAGGATCGCCACGAGCCGGCCTCCTCTCGCCGCTGGCTCATCGAGGCGGAGCATCCGCTCAGCAGTTGCACATCTGCTCGTATCTGCAGTATCGATCCGGAGGGCGGGCCAGATCAAGGGCCTGGCCGGGGTTACCCCGGCTCGGCCGCGGCTGGCTCAGGGTTCCAGGTCCGCGGCCCGACCCTCCAGCTCGAGCAGGCGGAGCGCGGCGAGTTCGTTCGTGACCAGGACGTCGAGGAATCCGCCGCGCAGCGCGCCGAGAATGGCGTCCACCTTGTGCAGGCCGCCGGCCACGCCGACCACCTTCGGGATCTGGGCCAGGTCGGCGAGCTCGATCCCGATCCTGCGGTCGTGGATGGGCAGCTTGACCACCCGGCCGGAGGCGTCGAAGAACTGGCCGAGAATGTCCCCGACGACCGCATGGTCGCGGAGGGTGCGGACGTCTTCGGCCTCCAGGTAGCCCATCTGCACGATGGTCGCGTCGGCGGTCGGCGTGCCGACCCCGACGATCGCCTGGTCAACGCCGCAGGCCTGCTTGAGCACCTGCTGGATCGCGGGCTCGGCCTTCAGCGCCGCCGCCAGCTCGGGCGTCGAGGCGACGATGGGCGTCGGGATGACCGTGGCGCTGGTCATCTCACCCTCCGCGGCGCCGTCGCCCTTGGACGACAGGAAAGCCGGCAGGTACGCGTCCACCCCGCCGGTCAGGGAGATCATGTGGATCGGGCCGACGGCACCGAAGTTGGTCGAGGCGATGACGCGGGACACGGTTTCGCCCCAGCCGACGCCGAGCGTCCCGCCCGGCCGCAGGTGGGTGCTCATGAACTGAGCGCCGCCCCGTCCCAGCCTGGCGTTCAGCCCGTGGTGGTCGCCCAGCTCGGTCTCGTGGTCGGGGATGACCAGCGCCTCGGCCAGGTGAAAGGTACGGCGGAGCTGCCTGCTGACCTCGAAGGCGTCCAGATGCTCGGCGTTGAGGTTGATCGAGACCAGGCCGACCTTCCGGGCCCGGTCCAGCATCCGCCCGACGGACGCCCGTGACACCGATAGCCGCCTTGCGATCTCATCCTGGGTCAGCTCGTCCTTGTAGTAGAACCAGGCCACCCGCAGCAGCAGGTCCTCGCTGGTGGATCTGCTCTCACTCGCGGTCAATGACCTGACCTCCGTCCAGCGGGATGACGGCTCCCGTCATGAACGAGGCCAGCGGGCTCAGCAGCAGCGTGATCCAGACCGCCACCTCCTCCGGGGCTCCGATCCGGCCGAGCGGGACCTGGCTGCCCAGCCACCGGTAGGCCTCGGCCAGGTCTTCGGCCCAGGTCGCGTGGATGGGCGTGTCGATGGGTCCCGGTGCGATGCTGTTGACCCGCACGCCCAGCGGGGCCAGTTCACCGGCCAGGGTCTGGGTCAGGTAGTCCAGGGCGGACTTGGTCATCCCGTATACCGACTGGCCCACCCGGCGCAAGGTACCCGACGAGGAGCTGATGTTCACCACGGAACGGACCGGCGAGTCGAGCAGCGCGGGCAGCGCGGCCTGGATCAGGAAGAACGGCGCCCGGATGTTGGTCGCGACGTGCTCGTCGAAGCGGCCGACATCCCATTCGCGCAGCGGCATGTGCCGCACCACCGCCGCGTTGTTCACCAGCCCGTCGATCCGGCCGTAGTGGGCCAGGCAGGCGTCCACGATCCGGTGCGGGCTGGCCGGGTCGGCCAGGTCGGCCGTGACGCACAGGCTTTCGCCGCCACCCTCGGCGATCCGGGCGGCCACCTCCTTCAGCGGTGCCTCGCGGCGCCCGACCAGGGCGACCCGGGCGCCGGTGGCACCGAGCTGGCGTGCGGTCGCGGCTCCGATCCCGCTGCCGCCGCCGGTCACGATGATGACGGCTCCGCGCAGGCCGACGTCGGTCAGCACGGGCGGCATGCCGGGCCGATCATCTGCTCGTTTACTGAGCGTTTGTTCACGCGTACAGTATGCTTGGCTCCGTCACGGCGGAGCAAGAGCCCCATCCGCCGCCACGCTCCCTGGCCAGGCGGCCCCGAGCAGGTCACCCGAAGGAGGCCGCCGTGCCGTCAGACGTCCGGGTCCGCCGCGTCTACGAGGCGCCGTCACCGGACGACGGCGCCCGCGTGCTCGTCGACCGGATCTGGCCGCGGGGCCTGCGCAAGGACGCGGCCCGGCTGGATGAGTGGGCCAAGGACGCCGCGCCGTCTACCGAGCTGCGCCAGTGGTACGGGCACGACCCGGCCAAGTTCGACGAGTTCCGCCGCCGGTACCTGGACGAGCTCTCCGGCCGCGCCCAGCGCACCGAACTCGGCCGGCTGCGCGCTCTAGCCTCGGCCGGACCGCTGACCCTGCTCACCGCGACCCGCGACGTCGAGCTCAGCCAGGCCGCGGTCCTGGCCCAGGTCCTGCGCCAGCCCGTCGACGAGGAAGGCGGCGACGCGGCCTGCTGGGCGCACCTGGTGTGCCCGGAGTGCGGCGCCATCGAGACCGAGGGCCACCGCCCAGGCTGCGAGGCGGCCCGATTACGCCCTCATGGGGCGGCCAGGAAGGCGTCCACGACCGGGGCCAGCTCGGCCGCCTCGGTCACCAGCCCCAGGTGACCGCCCGGGTAGACGTGCAGCCGTGC
>Ga0187781_10001536_pt1 | contig 17426 bp, 13 predicted proteins | sample 0715_SJ02_MP02_2_FD_132447 | JGI IMG/M metagenome (GOLD analysis project Ga0187781, IMG submission 132447) | Tropical peat soil microbial communities from peatlands in Department of Meta, Colombia - 0715_SJ02_MP02_20_MG | ecosystem: Environmental > Terrestrial > Soil > Wetlands > Peat | place... | reverse complement strand
ATCCGCAGTCGCGCGGACGCCTCGTGCGCTGGATGCTCGAGGAGGTTGGCCAGCCGTACCGAACCGAGGTGCTCGACTACGCGAGCTCCATGAAGGCGCCCGCCTATCTCGCGATCAATCCCATGGGCAAGGTGCCCGCGATCACCCATGGCGATGCGGTGGTGACGGAATGCGCCGCCATCTGCGCCTATCTGGCCGATGCCTTTCCGCAGGCAAAGCTCGCCCCGCCTCCGGGCCATCGCCTGCGAGCGCCCTATTACCGCTGGCTGCTCTTCACAGCAGGCCCGATCGAGTTCGCGGTGAGCAACAAGGCGCTCGGCTTTGCGGTGCCGCCGGAACGCGAGCGGATGATGGGCTATGGGAATGCGGAGCGCGCACTCGCGACGCTCGAGAGCGCGGTATCGCAGTCGGAGTATCTCGCCGGCGACAGCTTCACAGCGGTCGACCTTTATGTCGGATCGCACCTCAACTTCAACATGATGTTCGGCACGATCGACAAGCGGCCGGCCTTTGAGCGCTATGTTGCGCGCCTCACCGCGCGGCCGGCTTTTGGCCGCGCGCGTCAGCTTGACGACGCGCTCATGCAGCGGGCGGCGAGCTAAACGCCACCGGCGCGCGAAAAACTTTACGGGAGCCGCATCAGCGGCTCCCCGACCCGCACCCGCGCGCCCTCACGGATACTGTCGCACAGCGCAAAACCTTCCGGCGCAAAGACGATGATCGTCGAGCCATGCTCGAACCAACCGAGCTCATCGCCTTTGCCGAACGCGGCATTACAAGGCAGCACATTCGGCCCGCGGTGCTGAAGATTCAGCGCGGCATCGAGGCAATGCAGGCGAATGCTGGCGACCAGAATGGCCGCGACAGCGACGAGCGTTACCGGCCGGCCGTTCACGGTGAGCTTTGTTTGCACCACCGCGCGCTCATTCTTGCAGAATAGCCGCTCGACGCGCTTGAGCGCGATCGGATTGACGTTCCAGGTATCGCCGGAGATGTAGATGACCCGTTCGATCCGGCAGTCGTGCGGCGCGTGGAAGCGGTGATACATGCTTGATGTTAGCCGCAGGGTCACATAGCGGCCGTTACGGTGCGCCGCGACCAGCTCGTGGTCGCCGAGCAGCTCTTCCAGCGTATAGGGGAAGCCCTTGGCCTGATAAAGCTCGGTGCCGGCGATGGTGCCGCAGGCGCCGACGATGGCATCGCAGGGACTGACAAGAATATCCGGCCGGCGATCGACCGGGCGCGCCCCGTCCTTGAGCTCGCGCGTAAAGCAGTCGTGCATGCTGCGGAAATGCGCCTTTTTCGCCTCGCGCAAATCCAGATTGGAAAACAGCCGCCACACCCCAATCGACAGGTCGCGCACCAGCGGCTGCTCGATCCGGCTGAACCAGCCGACCAATTGCGTGGCCAGCCGGCGCGGGATGCGATTGGTGAGGAGGAAGTTGATGTCCTCCTGCTGCAAAACGCGCAGGAGCTGGGTGCGGACCGTCATGGGACTGTCAACTCCGGCGCGTAAACCGCGATTCGATCATGGCCACAGTGATTTGTGCCACATCGGCTTGATGCATGACGGCCTGCGGCATGGAGGCTTGAAGCATGGCGGCTTGGGCTACGACAACCTTGGCACTCTATGGAGCCGGCGGCGCGGCGCTCGCGACCTCGCTGTTCAAGCTGCGGCGCCGACTTGAGCTGTCGCAAGCCAAGCACCGGTCGCTCGCCGGTCACTCGCGCATGGCGCGGCGTCTTGCAACGCTGGTGCCATTCTACGAATACGACGAAGCGCACTTCTTCTGCGCCGATGCCGCGCCCGCCGACGTGGCACAATGCCGGCGCGCAGGTTTCGAGCGGCTGTCGGCACTTTACAAGACGCGCTTCGCCGAAACCATCCGGCGCACCGCAGAGGCCGCGGATATCATTTCCGATCTGCAATTCACCGGCGCCTATCGGGTGCCGTTTCAGTTCAGCCGCTACACGCGCAAGCATCTGCCGTCCGGCGCCTTCATGCAATCGACGGAGGGCGTGACCATCACCGATCTCGACGGCAACCGCTTCTACGATCTTACCGGCTCGTATGGCGTCAACGTTCTCGGCTACGACTTCTACAAGGACGCGATCGAGCGGGGCGCCGCGCGGGTGCGCGCGCTTGGTCCGGTGCTCGGGCCTTACCATCCCGTGGTCCTCGAGAATGTGAAGCTGCTGAAAGAGATTTCCGGCCTGGACGAAATCTCGTTCCACATGTCCGGCACCGAAGCCGTCATGCAGGCGGTGCGGCTTGCGCGTTATCACACGCGGCGCTCGCACCTGGTGCGGTTTTGCGGCGCCTATCACGGCTGGTGGGGCGACGTTCAGCCCGGCATCGGCAACCCGGTGCCGGCGCACGAGACCTACACGTTGAAGGATATGTCCGCTGACACGCTGCGCGTTCTGCGCACGCGGCGTGACATCGCTTGCGTACTGGTCAACCCGCTGCAGGCGCTTCATCCCAACGCATCGGCGCCGAGCGATTCGGCACTGCTCGACAGCGGCCGCCGGGCCCATTTCGACAAGGACGCCTATACGGCCTGGCTGAAAAAGCTGCGCGCGGTTTGCACCGAGCGCAACATCGTTCTCATTTTCGACGAGGTGTTTGTCGGCTTTCGTGTGGCGCGGGGCGGCGCGCAGGAGTATTTCGGCGTGCGCGCCGACCTCGTCACTTACGGCAAGACGCTCGGTGGCGGTTTGCCGATCGGCGTGGTGTGCGGACGGCACGAGCTGATGAAGCGGTTTCGCGACGACCGCCCGGCCGATATCTGCTTCGCCCGCGGATCGTTCAATTCGCACCCCTACGTCATGGGCGCGATGAACGAATTTTTGCTTCATCTGCAAAGCCCGGCCGGACACGCCATCTATCAGGACCTTGATAGCACCTGGAACCTGCGGGCGGACAGGCTCAACGCTCAGCTTCGCGCCGAGGACCTGCCGGTCGAGGTTGCCAACCTGTCGTCGATCTGGACGGTCTGCTATACGCGGCCGTCGCGGTATAATTGGATGCTTCAATATTATCTGCGAGCAGAAGGCTTGGCGCTGAGCTGGGTCGGAACCGGCCGGCTGATTTTCAGCCTCAACTATACCGAAGCGGATTTTGAGGCGGCGGCGGAGCGTTTCATCGCCGCCGCCAAAGCGATGCAGCGCGACGGCTGGTGGTGGCGCCATCCGGAACTGACCGACAAGTCGATCAAGCGAGCCATCCTCAAAGAGACGATCGCCCGCAGGCTGTTTGCCTGAGGCGCCAAAGATTGTCATTGATAGGCACGGAACGGCGAGGCATGGAAACGTGCCGAAGCAATCCAGGACTCGTCATTGGCCGCCATGGATTGCTTGGTCGCTTTGTTGCAGGCAATGACGGTGACGCTCAGGTCAGCCGCGGCAACTCTTCGTGCTCGGCTTCTTCTTCCTCTTCCCATTCCGCCACTTCGCGCCCGATTCCCGGGTCGATCAGTTCACCGCGGAGCAACGCGAGCGGCGCTTTGTGATAGAGCTTGATGTCGTGGAAGGGGTCGGTCAGGATCTTGGTCGCCCAAACGAGCCCGGTCTGCACGTCTTTGACGAAGAACAGCTGGACGGTGCGGAACAGCACGCCGCCGATGCCGATAACGAGCCACATCTCCGCCACCTGCCGGATGAAGTCCATCTTGCCGGCGGCCGGGGTGAAGATGCCGAACAGCGTCGGATCGAAATAAAGAACGATCGGCGATAGCGCCCAGATGGCCATCAATACGACCTTGCGGCGCAGGTTGTAGCCGACCTTGATCTCTTCCTTATATTCGTGGCTCGCGTGATTGACGGTGTCGTAGTCCCTGGGCTCGAAGAAAAAGTGACCGCATTGGCGCGTCGTCATCGACACCAGCCAGCCGGCGAGCGCGGAGATCGCCGGATCTTTGAAGATCATGACGTAAGAAAACAGAAAGCTGATCGCGCTGACAAAGTGCAGCGACTGGTTGACGCGACTGTGATGGTAGTAGCGATGATCGTCCCAACGCTGGGTGCGCAAAGCTGCGAGAAAACCGTCCATCGTATTCCCCCGTTATGAGGTCATCTGATCTGGATATGGCGATTCGGTGAATCCCAGATGACACCCGAATGGCCGCCACATGAGGAAAAAGGAGAATGCTTCTAATTTGGGGACTTTCAGGACACCGCGCGCGCGCCCGATATAGCCCCGGACGACGAGCGCGCCCGTTCCGCGCCGCCCTCCTTGGCGAAACGGATGAGCGAGAAATGGCCGAGCGGCGGCATGGCGCGGCGCTCGACCAGGCGGATGTCATGCGCGCCTGCCGCCCATTTGGCATAGCGCTCGAACGAGAATTCGGTCCGCCAGCCGAGCTTGCGCGCCGCCGGCGCGAACCAGTGCTCGAGCGCACGCCGCAGACCCGCTTCGGCGCCGACGCGGCTGACCAGGATGATCTCGCCGCCCGGCTTCAAAACCCGCGCGAACTCGTCAAGCGTCGCTTCCGGATTGGGCGCGGTGGTCACCACATATTGCGCCACCACGACGTCGAACGAGTTGTCGGGGAAAGTGAGGTGCTCGGCGTCCATGACCCAGAGGCCTTCGACGTTGTTGAGCCCGAGCTCGGTCACGCGTTCCTGCGCCTTGCGCAACATCTGCTCGGAGATGTCGATGCCGCACAGCCGGGAATTCTTCGAATAGTGCGGCAGCGCGATACCGGTCCCGACGCCGACCTCCAGAATACGGCCACCGACGCGTTCGGCGGCGGCGATCGCGGCATCGCGCCCGCGTTCAAACACCGCACCGAACACCAGGTCGTAGACCGGCGCCCAGCGGTCATAGGCTTTGGTGACTGTCTGCTTGTCGAGTTCAATACTGGAAAGGCTGGTCATAGCTGATCCTTTTCTTGCCGCCCTGCTGAGATTAACCGCCCTGCCCGCTTCAGCCGGCGGCGGTTTCCGTAACCGTCACCGCGCTTTCAAATTCGCGACTGTTGCCGCTCGCCACCTTACGGACGTGGCCGAGGAACTGCCTCGCGCTGTTTTCCCACGAGCATTCCAACGCGAACGTACGGCAGGCGTCGCGAGGAAGCTTGAGAGCCTCGATGCAGGCGCGGCCGAGATCCTCGTCGAGAACCCCGACCGGCCGATCGCCGACCACGTCCTTCGGACCGGTCACCGGAAACGCGGCAATCGGAACTCCGCTTGCCAGCGCCTCGAGCTGAACGATGCCGAACGTGTCGGTGCGGCTCGGGAAAACAAAAACATCAGCGGCGGCCAGATGCGCGGCGAGCGTGCCGTTCTCCAGCGGTCCTAAAAATTTGGCGTCGGGAAATTCGCGCTTGAGCTTCGCCTCCTGCGGGCCCGCGCCGACGACAACTTTGGTGCCAGGGAGATCGAGCGACAGGAAGGCTTCCAAATTCTTCTCGACTGCGACGCGTCCGACGGTCATGAAAATGGGGCGCTCGAAGCCGAGATCGATGGCGCGATCGGGACGAAACAGGTCGACATCGACGCCGCGGGTCCACATGCCGAGATGCTCGAACCCGCGCTGGTTGAGCTCGCTCATCAGCGAGGGCGTCGCCACCATGGTCACCGTCGCACCGGAATGAAACCAGCGCAGCACACGGTAGACCATGCCTTCCGGAATGGGCGAGCGAGCGGATATGTATTCCGGGAAGCGCGTCGTATAGCTCGTCGTGAAGGGCCGGCCTTGGCGCCGGCAATAGGCGCGCACGGCAAAGCCGATCGGCCCTTCGGTCGCAAGGTGGATGGCATCCGGCCTTGCCGCCTCGATGCGTTCGGCGATCCCGCGGCGGTTGGGAATGGCGAGGCGCAAGCCGGGATAGGTCGGCAGCTGGAAGGAGGGGAAACCGTCCGGCGATAAGAACTCGACGTTGACGCCGAGCTTATTGGACGCACGCGCCAGGGAGCCCAAAGTACGCACCACACCGTTGACTTGCGGATGCCACGCATCGGTGGCGACAAGAACTTTCATCGGGCTTGCGGCCAAACACCGCCCCTTGCTATTAACGAATCGGTTGCGACAACAATTGCGATTTCTTATCTCAATCGTGTGACGGTCAGGCCGCGGCGCCTTTGGAATGCCTTGCGATTGTAACATTGGTGTTACACTCGAGTGAGACTTTCCGCCGCGAATCGTGTGAGGGCGTTTCTTCTTGAATTTTATCGCTCCTCACCAAAAACAAGCTGTGACCAGCGCCATCGGGCAGAGAGTCAATTCCAGGCTCGGCCGCGGGACAATTAGCGCGGCCATCAGCTTGACGGTTCTGGCCGTGGCTGCAGTTATCCTTTACAAGCTGTTGCACGATGCCGATTTCGGCAAGGTTGTCGCCACGCTGAAGGCGCAATCAGTTCAAAAGATCACAATCGCCGGCATATTCGTGGTGGCGGGCTATATCACCCTCACCTTCTACGATTATTTCGCGCTGCATGCGATCGGCCGGGACAAGGTTCCCTACGCGGTCGCGGCACTGGCGAGTTTCACGAGCTTCACGATCGGTCACAGTTTGGGCGCGGCCGTGCTCACCGGCGGGCTCATCAGATTCCGCATCTATTCCGCCTGGGGCCTGACCGTTCTCGACATCGCCAAAATCGCCTTCATCACCAGCATTACGTTCTGGCTCGGCAACGCTCTTCTGCTGGGCGGCGCGACCGCCTTTGCGCCGGAAGCCGCCGCTGCCCTCGATCACCTGCCATTGTGGGTCAACCGCGTGATCGGCTTGGGCGCGCTGTTGGCGATCGTCTGTTATCTCCTGTGGCTGGCGCCGCGCCGGCGCGCCGTCGGCCGCGCGGGGTGGCGGATCGTCTTGCCGAGCTTTCGCTTCACGCTCGTGCAAATTGCAATCGGCGCGCTGGACCTGACCCTGATCACGCTGGCCATGTACACGGTGTTGCCGCCCGATCCTCCCGTCGACTTTATCACGATGATGGTGCCCTTCCTGACAGCCACGCTTCTGGGGACGGTCAGCCATGCGCCCGGCGGCCTCGGCGTCATCGAGGTCACGATGCTTCTCGGCCTTCCGCAGTTCCAGCGCGAGGAGCTTTTGGCCGCTTTGCTGACCTTCCGCGCGCTCTATTTCGTCCTGCCGCTGCTATTGGCCACGCTCTCACTCGGCGTCCGCGAGCTTCATTTGCTCACTCGCTCCGCTTCCGAGCGCCGCGACCGCGGTGCGTAAGGGCCGTCCCAACCTTGTAAGGCCGGTACCCCCACGGTAAGGTTTTTGCCGCTGGTTGGGGTTGGTAGTGACGCGCAGAGTGCTTGTTGCCGGGGCTGGAAAGCAGCCGCAATCGTCGTTGGCAATGCCTGTTCAGCGCACGGTCGCGGCAACGGCAATAGCCATGTTGATCATGGTCCCGGGCTTGCCGGGCGAGGTCGCCGCCGAGACCATGGAGTCGGCGCTGGCGCGCGCCTACCAGGGCAATCCTCAGCTCAACGCTCAGCGCGCCATCCTGCGCCAGAATGACGAAGGCGTCGCGCAAGCGCTCTCCGGCTATCGCCCCACTCTCTCCGCCACGGCCTCGGTCGGCGAGCAATACACCAATCAGACGGGAGTATTCCCGCCTGTTCCGCCTACTCTGCCCAACGGCATCGCTTACAGCATCAAGGGCGTCACCACGCCGCGCTCGGTGGGTATCAATGCCGGACAGACATTGTTCAACGGCCAGCAGACCGCCAATCAGGTGCGCAAAGCCGAGGGCCAAGTGTCGGCAGCGCGCGAGACGCTGCGGATGATGGAAGAATCCATATTGCTGTCTGCCGCCACCGCCTACATGGATGTGTCGCGCGACACCGCCAATCTCGATGTACAACAGAACAATGTCCGGGTTCTGCAGCGCACGCTCAAGGACACGCATAATCGTTTTGACGCCGGTCAGGTGACGTCGACCGACGTCGCGCAGGCCGAAGCGCAGCTTGCCGCCGGCGAAGCGAGCTTGCACGGGGCGGAATCGACACTGATGACGACGCGGGCCAATTATCGCCGTATCATCGGCATCGAACCGGCCAATCTTGCTCCCGCTTCGCCGGTCGACCGGCTGGCACCGACCACGCTGAACGCTGCCGTCGCAGTCGGCATTGCCGAAAACCCGTCGGTGACGGCCGCCCTGTACGGCGTCGATGTCGCGCAACTGCAGGTGAAGATCGCCGAGGGCGCGCTGTGGCCGACACTCGCCTTGCAGGGCAGCGTCCAACAACAAAGCTATTCGAATATTCTCACGCCCAATCTTCTTCTCGGCACGGTGATGCTCAATCTTACGGTGCCGATCTATCAGGGCGGCGCGGAATACTCAGCCATCCGCCTGAACAAGGAAAACGAAGGACAGCAACAGCTGAATGTCGAGCAAATCCGCGACCAAGCGCAGGCCAATGTCATCCAGGCTTGGGGCCAGCTGCAGGCGGCGAAGGCACAGGTGGAAGCCGCCATCCGCCAGAACGACGCCGCGGCGCGCGCGCTCGAAGGCGTTCGCAACGAGGCGCAAGCTGGCCAGCGCACCACGCTCGACGTTCTCAACGCGGAGCAGGCGCTGGTCAATGCGCGCGTGAGCTTGATCGTGGCGCAGCACGATCGTGTGGTCGCATCGTACAGTCTCGTCTCGGCTGTGGGCCGCCTGTCAGCGCGGGAGCTTCGCCTGCCGGTCAATATCTACGATCCGATGGTGCATTATCAGCAAGTGCGCGACGCCTGGTTCGGTCTGCGCACGCCGGACGGACGTTGAGGCTTATGCCAAAAGACTTGCGTTGAAGACGTGTGTTCAAGACTTGCGCTGGACCGTGATCCCGAAAAGCGTGCCCTCGGGCTTTGAGCCGATGGGTGCAAACCGGTTTCGGAAAAGATCATGCTCCAACGCAATATCTAGACCATTTTTAGCCGCGCAAACAGCCAGAGCTTGATCTGATCCAACACCAACGCGAGCAGGACCGACGCCAGAAACAAACCGCCGAGGATGCGCGGGGACAAGGGCGCCATCAAGAAACCATTCGCCGACAGCACCGTGATGATCGAAAGATCGGCGACCGATGAGAGCACGATCGTCAGGCTCGGTCGTGACGACCATAACCGGCGCCGTTCGCGGGCGACGTAAAAGACCGCCTGGCCGTTATAGGCGATCGTGGCAAGTGTCAGCGTCCGCAGACTTCCCAGATCAAGATGCAGGACAAACCGACCGACCGCGAGAGCGGCCGCGCAAAAGATAAGATCGAATAGTCCGATGGCGATGCCGGCAATGGTCAGATTGTCGACGCGCCATGTATTCGGCAGCGGCGACGGCACCACGTTGTCGGTGGTCGACGACATCGCCAAGAAATCGCCGGTGATCATCGAGATCACCATGAGCATGGGGGTCAGCACCGCATGTCCGATCATTGCAAGCCCGATCGCAAGAAACAGCACCTGTCGCGTCTTGGCGATGATCGAACGCAATGTGTAAGTGAGGATGCGCTGGAAAGTGATACGGCCTTCCTTCACGGCGGCGACGATACCGGCAAGACCCGGCTCCGTCAGCACGATGCCGGCCGCGGACTTGGCAACGTCGGTGGCGGTCGACACGGCGACCCCGATCTGGGCCTGCCGCAGCGCTGGAGCGTCGTTGGCGCCATCGCCGCACATGCCGATAGTGCGGCCACCGCTCTGCAGCGACTTGACCAGACGATATTTGTCCTCCGGCAGGACACCGGCGAAAATCGCATAGTCCTGCGCACGCACCGCATCCGAGATCGGACCGCCGGAATAGATACTGCCTTCAAGCCCAACATCCTTGGCAATCACCGAAGCCGTGGCCGCCGCGTCGCCCGTAACCATCACGACCTTGACGCCGAGCGCGCGCAGTTCGTTGATCAGCCGCTTGGCATCCGGCCGCGGCGGATCGCTCAGAGCAATAAGGCCGACAATCGTATCCGGCGCGGGCGAACCGAGGGCGACTGCCAGCACGCGAAGACCACGCGCCTCGAGCTCGGCTGCAGCCTCGGCCGCGCCAGGCGGCGGCGCGACCAGCTTGGTGACGGCAGCGAAGGCGCCCTTGACCACGCGTAGCACCGAGCCCCTGCTGTCCCTAACGCTCGCTTCGGACATTTTGAGCGCCGGATCGAAGGGCACAAATTTGATCCGACGCCACGGCGCACCGGGGTCTTCGGCAGGGGCCGCCGCACGCACGGCGGCATCGACCGGATCAGGTCCGCCATCCGAGCTCGCCAAAGCTGCAAAGGAGAGAACCGAGCGAATGTCGTAACTTCCCATCGGCTGGACCTCGGTGACCGCCAATTCGTTTTTGGTGAGGGTGCCGGTTTTGTCGGAGCAGAGGATGTCCATCGTCCCCGCTTCGTCGACCGCCGAGAGCCGCGTCGGCAACACGCCGCGCTTGGCTAACGCCTGTGCGCCGATCGCGGTCGCCAAGGTGAAAGTAGCCGGCAGCGCGACGGGAATGGAAGCCAACACCACGATCAAGACAAGTGGAATGATCTCGCTGAACGGCAGTCCGATGAAATACGCGTAGCTCACCATGATCGCTGACACGACGCCGTTGAAGCCTGCCAGATTACGAACAATGCGGAACACGGCGCGCTGCTGCGAACTCGTCGCATGCGCGGTGCGCACCAATTCGGCGGTGCGGCCAAATTTCGTGCGCGTGCCGGTCGCCGTGATCTCGGCGATGGCTTCGCCGCGGCGGACGAGCGCGCCGGCATAAGCCTCGCGGCCGGCGTCCGCTTCAATCGGCAACGACTCGCCGGTAAGCATCGATTGATCGAGAAGCACCGAGCCTTCAAGAAGATGTACATCGGCGGCAACGACACCGCCAAGCGACAGCTTGATGATGTCGCCGGGCACAAGCTCCGCCGCCGGAATGGTTTTCCAACCGCCGTCGCGCCGGACGGAAGCATTCAAGGCAAGGCGGGCCTTGAGCGCGGCAATCGTTGCCTGCGCGCGGCTCTCGTGCAGAAAGCCGAGCGCCGCATTGAATACGAGCAGCACGCCGACAATGGAAGCTTCGACATATTCGCCGAGCACGAGTTGAAGCACGATGGCGGCTTCGAGGAGGCACGGCACCGGCGCAATGAACTTACCGGCGATGAGGCGCAGCGCCCCAACGCGCTGCTCCGGCGCGGCGTTCGGCCCGATATTCTGCAGCCTGCGCCGGGCCTCGGCAGTGGTCAGTCCAACATGTAAGCCGTCGGTTCTGGTCTGGGGGCTAGGGCAAGCCATCTCCACTCATTTACTGTTACTATCGCCCCTGCTCTTCGTTCGCGGCCTTGTCGGATCGTCCTACACATGCCGCGGCATCCACATGCAACGCCAGCCAGAGCTTTGCCAATGCCTCTTCGGCGCTGTTGCCGAGCGCCGAGCGCGGCGGATCGTTGCTTTCCGCGGTCCATAGGGAGGTGGAAACCCACAGCCGCGCGAAGCGCTCGCCGCAGGCGTCGATCAGATCGGAAACATCGGGGCAATAATAGCCATCCCGAATGTCCTGCATGTGGGCGTCCAGATCGTAGGGCGTGATGGTCACGCCGTGGCGCCGTGACCTTTCGCTCCATTCGCCACCCTGTTCAGGCGGATAAAAGACGTGGCCGACACGATAGGCGCCGATGGGAAAGCCTGCGGTCTTCAGTTGCCTCGCCAGATCGCGTGTCATCGCCACGCTCAGTCTTCAAGCACATAGGCGCCGGGCGCATCGGCGAGCGCGGGGTATCCCGATTGCGCTGCGCCCATCGCGGGTGCGGCGGTCGGCGGGCCGGATCGATCTTTCAGCCAGCCGACCCATTCCGGCCACCAGGATCCTTCCTTCACCGGCGTGTAGGCATAGAAGCTGTCGGGATCGATATAGTGGTCGGTCAGTTTCTTCGTTGCGACCCGGAAGCTGCGCTCGTGATGCCCGGGTTCCGAAACAATTCCCGCATTGTGGCCGCCGGCAGTGAGCAGATAGGTCACGTCGGATTCGGCCTGCAGGAAAATCTTGTAGGTCGAACGCCACGGCGCGACATGGTCGCGCTCGGTGCCGACGGCGAAAATCGGAGCGCGAAGATCGGCGAGCGAAATCGGCCGACCGTCAGCCTCGAAGCGGCCCTCGGCCAGGTCATTGTCGAGGAACAGTTTGCGCAGATATTCCGAGTGCATGCGGTACGGCATGCGCGTGGCGTCCGCGTTCCAAGCCATCAGATCGGTGACCGTCTGACGCTCGCCGAGCAGATAATCGTGCACCAGACGCGACCAGACGAGGTCATTTGATCGCAGCATCTGGAACGCGCCTGCCATTTGCCGGCTGTCGAGGAAGCCCTGCTCCCACATCATGTCTTCGAGAAAAGCGATTTGGCTCTCGTCGATCATCAGCATGATCTCGCCGGCTTCGGTGAAGTCGGTCTGCGCGGCTAGAAGCGTCAGCGTCGCAAACCGCTCGTCGCCGTCGCGCGCCATCGCCGCCGCCGCGATCGACAGCAGCGTTCCGCCGAGGCAGTAACCCACCGCGTGAACTTTTCGGTCGGGCAATACCGCATTCACGCCATCGAGCGCGCTCATCACGCCCAGCGTTCGATACTCTTCCATGCCGAGATCGCGATCTTCCGGACCCGGATTCTTCCAGGAGATCATGAAAACAGTGAAGCCCTGATCGGTGAGATATTTGACCAGCGAGTTATGCGGGGACAGGTCGAGGATGTAGTATTTCATGATCCAGGCGGGAATGATCAGGATAGGCTCCGGCCGAACGGTGGCGCCCGCCGGTGCGTATTGAATGAGCTCGATCAACCGATTGCGATAAATCACCTTGCCGGGCGTCTTGGCGACGTCGCGGCCGACAGCGAAATTGTCGGCGCCGACCGGCCTCTTGCCGCCGATGGCGCGCTCGGCGTCTTCCGCGAAGTTCTGAAAGCCCTTCACCAAATTGAGCCCGCCGGTGGCGACGGTGCGCAACAGGATTTCCGGATTGGTCAGCGGAAAATTCGACGGCGCGAACATGTCGAGGATTTGGCGCGAAGCGAACTCGACCATGTCCTCGTGGCTCTTGGAAACACCGCGCAGTCCGGTGGTGGCGTTGTGCCACCATTGCTGCTGCAGCAGGAAGCTCTGATAGACGAAGTTGAACGGAAATTTGTGCCAAGCTTCATCGGTGAAGCGATGATCCTGCGGCAGAGGATCGATGCAATCCTCCGCCTTCCCTCCCGACGCAGCGTACTTTCGCAGGTAATTGCCGAACCGCATCGCCTTGCGCATCGCCTTGTCGATGAGCTGAATGCGTTTGCCGGGCGCGTAAGCCAAATGCGTCGCCCAATCCAAATAGGCCTCGGCCAAAGCTGCCGGCGAGACGCCCGCGGTGAAACGCGCGGTAGCCGCGTGCAAAGCGCGATCGGTGATGTCGGCGAGCGCCGTTACGCTGTAGGAATCGCGGTCCTGCTGCTGGCTGGGCCGGTTCCAAACCGACGTCGCCGGGCTTGCAGGGCCGGGCATGCGTTGTGGTACGGAGGCCGGCATCGGGCCAAGCCGCGCCCCCTCCAGGGCTATCAACTCTCGCGGTCGCCGTGGTGAAGTGCTCATCGCTCAATCCAATGTGGCGCGAATTCGTTAGACGTTGCCCCCGCGCGGATATGTCCTCCTTTGCCGTGGCCACACCATGATGCAAATCAAAACGGCTTTGCCGGAATTTTAGGCAGATCTATCCGGCGGCACTCGTGTTGCCCAGCCTTGTCCGTCGCCGCCGGCGACCCGCGTGTCCTTAGGAGAATAGTGATGCTTGGGTTGCGCACCGGTCAGAGTTTGCGGCGCGCAAGCGCACCTCGCATCGGAGACAAATTCAAACGGCGGACGCTGGAAATCGAACGCCCGACGCTATTGCCGCGGGTAGATGATGATCGAGAGATATTGCATCGGCGCCTCGATCAATTCCTCCGGCCCGTGCCGCGCGGCGGCATCGAAAAACAGTGCGTCGCCCGGCTCCAAAAGATACGTCCCGTCCGCGTGCCGGTAGCGCACCTTGCCGGAGAGCATGTAGATGAACTCCACGCCGGCATGGCGGAAATTCGTATAGGGCTGCGCGTCCCGCTTGAGCGTAATCAGAAACGGCTCGACCCCGATCTCGCCGGCGAGCGAATGGCCGAGCAGATCGTAGAGGTGACCGGCCTTGGTGCCGCGACGCTCGATCCGCACGCCCTGCCCGGCTTTGACAAACGAACAGTCGCGACGCTCTTCGGATTCGGCGAACAGGCTGCTCATCGACACATTGAGCGCCTTGGCCAGCGCGCACAGCGTTGAAAGCGACGGTGATATCGTGCCGTTCTCGATCTTTGAGAGCATGCCGGCACTGATGCCGGCATTCATGCCAAGCTGCGCAACCGTCAGGTCCATCGACCGGCGAAAACGCCGCACTTGCGCGCCGATCTCTTCTTCGATGCTGAGCGTTCTTTTGTCGGCCGGCGCGAGCGACCCGGTGCGCAACTCCTCATCGGGAGGCCTGCGGTGCGGCTCGCGCGCCGCGTGGCTTGTGACGCGCTCGGAATTCTTGGCGCCCAATCGTTGCGGCATCTGCTGTCCTGCTTTTTCTTTCGGCAATTTCACACCATTCAAGGGCTAGTGAACATCTAGGAGGTCACGGGGGGAAGTGAACAGTTTCCTCACAGGAAAGTTATTTTCCTCACAGTTGACGGCAATGGCATTTCCGTGCGACTAAGGGCCATTAGTCTTGGGGACCCCGATGTGCGGCATCGCCGGCCTTTTTCTCAAAGATGCAAAACTCGAACCTGATCTTGGCTCCATGCTCGCCGGGATGTTGTCGCCACTCAGCGACCGCGGCCCGGATTCGGCTGGCTTTGCCGTCTATGGTGCCGAAACGCCGGGTTATGTGAAATTCACCCTTCGTCTACCGTCGGCCTTCGACATCGACCGGCTGCTGAAAGTGCTGTACGAGCGGCTCGGCGCCCCGGTCGCGCAGCGTTTGCACGGCACGCACGTGGTTCTGTCCGTGCCGGCCGAACGGGCTTTGCTTACCCGGCAGGCCCTGGCCGCCTTTGAGGAGGTCGCCATCGTCGGGACCGGCCGCCGGATGGAGATTTTCAAGGAAGTGGGACGTCCCGACGACGTCTCGCACCAGTTCGGCCTCGGGGCGATGAGCGGCACTCACGCGATCGGCCACACCAGGATGGCGACCGAATCGGCGGTGACCACAAATGGCGCCCACCCCTTCACCACGGGTGACGATCAGTGCCTGGTGCACAATGGCTCATTGTCCAATCATTTCGCGGTGCGCCGCGAGCTGATCAAGAAAGGGCTGTCGTTCCAAACCGAAAACGACACCGAAGTCGCGGCCGGCTTCATCACCGCAAAATTGCACGACGGCGGCTCGCTACAACAGGCAATGGAAGCCTGTCTCGATTCGCTCGATGGGTTTTATACTTTTGTTATCGGCACCGAAGCGGGCTTCGGTGTGCTGCGCGATCCGATCGCCTGCAAGCCCGCGGTGGTCGCCGAGACCGACCGGCTGGTGGCGTTTGGCACCGAGTATCGGGCGTTGGTCGATTTACCGGGGATCGCTTCCGCCAAGGTGTGGGAGCCGGCACCGGCCACCGTTTACCGCTGGGAATTGCACTAATGTTCAGTTTCGATCTCGCACGAAGTTCAGTGCGTGAGTTGAACACCGCTTTGCACCGTCTCACACCCGACAGCAACGAAACCCATTGGCGCGTTCTCAATCCGCGCGGGCAACATTCGATCGCAGTCGGTCTCGAGCAGCCGGTTCTGGTCGAGATTGGAGGGCATGTCGGCTATTACTGCGCGGGCATGAACAAGTTCGCGACTGTGGTTGTCGAAGGCAATGCCGGCCAAGGCGTTGCCGAAAACATGATGTCCGGCAAGGTCTGGGTGAAGGGCGACGCTTCGCAGGCAGCGGGCGCCACCGGCCGCGGCGGCCTTCTTGTCATCGACGGCAATGCCTCGGCGCGCTGCGGCATTTCGATGAAGGGCATCGATATCGTGGTGAAGGGATCGGTCGGGCATCTGTCGGCGTTCATGGCGCAGGCCGGCAATCTGGTGGTTCTGCAGGACGCGGGCGAGGCGCTCGGCGATTCGATCTACGAGGCGCATCTGTACGTGCGCGGCAAGGTGCAAAGCCTCGGCGCCGATTGCATGGAAAAGCCGCTCGAAGACGAGCATAAGCGCGAGCTGCGGCGGCTGCTTGACGCCGCCGGCGTCAACGGCGCGGTGGATGTCGGCGAATTCCGCCGCTACGGTTCAGCCCGCAACCTCTATCATTTCCACGTGGAAAACGTCGGACAATACTGATGACGTCGCAGGACCGCTGGATCCATACGCCGCCGCGCAAATCGGCAACGTTCGACGACGCGTCGATCGCCGAAATCCGCCGCGCGGCCACCACCGGCATCTATGACATCCGCGGTGGCGGCGCCAAGCGCAAGCTGCCGCACTTCGACGATCTGTTGTTTCTGGGCGCTTCCATCAGCCGCTATCCGCTCGAAGGCTACCGGGAGAAATGCGCGACCGACGTCACCATCGGCACGCGCTTTGCCAAGAATCCGATCAAGCTGAAAATCCCGATCACCATTGCCGGCATGAGCTTCGGCTCATTATCGGCGCAGGCGAAAGAAGCGCTCGGCCGCGGCGCCAGCGCCGTCGGCACCTCGACCACGACCGGCGACGGCGGCATGACGCCGGAAGAGCGGCTTCATTCCAGCATCCTCGTCTATCAGGTCCTGCCGTCGCGCTACGGCATGAACCCAGACGACTTGCGCAAGGCCGACGCCATCGAAGTCGTGGTCGGGCAAGGCGCCAAGCCGGGCGGCGGCGGCATGCTGCTGGGCCAGAAGATTTCCAAGCGCGTCGCCGAGATGCGCGTTCTGCCGGAAGGCATCGACCAGCGCTCCGCCTGCCGGCATCCCGACTGGACCGGGCCCGACGATCTTGAGATCAAGATTCAGGAATTGCGCGAGATCACGGATTGGGCGAAGCCGATCTACGTCAAGGTCGGAGCGTCGCGGCCGTATTACGATACAATGCTCGCGGTTAAATCGGGGGCCGACGCCGTGGTGCTCGACGGCATGCAGGGCGGTACCGCCGCTACGCAAGAAGTATTCATCGAGCACGTCGGTATTCCCACGCTCGCGGCCATTCCGCCGGCGGTCGAAGCGCTGCAGGAACTCGGCTTGCACCGCAAGGTGCAGCTCATCGTGTCCGGCGGCATCCGCAACGGCGCCGATGTGGCCAAAGCGCTGGCGCTCGGCGCCGACGCCGTCTCGATCGGCACCGCCGCGTTGATCGCGCTCGGCGACAATGACCCGCATCTGGAAGACGAATATCGCGCGCTCGGCACCACCGCCGGCGCCTACGACGACTGGCATGAGGGCCGCGATCCGGCCGGCATCACGACGCAAGATCCGGAGCTCGCCGCCCGCCTCGATCCGCTGATCTCCGGCCACAAGCTTGCTAATT